>QMCE01000741.1_pt1 | contig 24677 bp, 16 predicted proteins | sample 1821851 | NCBI WGS metagenome assembly QMCE01 (sample SAMN09453174, study PRJNA476694) | Termite gut metagenome, whole genome shotgun sequencing project. | isolation source: worker | host: Odontotermes sp. | place: South Africa:Pretoria | collected 2016-01-28 | reverse complement strand
GTTCCTGTTTCGCCAGCTTGACGACATCCCGACTTGGCCTGGCCGTCAAATAGCTGATGACGGAAGTTTCGAGATAAACTTTTACCATCATAGCCCCCACGGAAAACAATATTCCCTTCCGGCCCGCGGCACGGAAGGGAATGAACGGCATTATACCGGTTGCGCTTTTTTTTTCACGATTTTCGCAGAGGAATTATTTCAACCGACCCGTGCTCATCCCCGCCGGGACATAGCCCTGCAAATGCTGCCAGGTCTGCCGGCCGCAAATGCCGTCCGCCTTGATGCCGACGCTGCGCTGGAAGGCGGTGATCGCCGCGATGGTCTGCCGGCCGACCTTGCCGTCAACCGCGCCGTTGTAGAAGCCGGCTTCCTTCAACGCCGCCTGCACCGTGCGCACCGGCACCGGGACGCGGATGTGCCTGGCCTGGTTCGACTGCCTGCCGCCGGACGCCCGGGGCGCCGGCTCCAGATCGCGCATACTGGAGGCGGCGAGGGCCTCAAGCTGCTGGCGCTTGTTCGCGCTGTAGAAGTCGTCCTCGATGGAAATGGTGTCGACCGTGATGTTGCCCGAACCCGCGGGCGGCGTGGCCGCCGCCATCTGGGTGTAGTCCGGCACCGGCATCGGCGTCGGCACCTGCTGGACGACGACCGGCGGGTTGGCGCGGAAGGCGGCCATTTCCATGTTGACATTGGTCATCCTGCCGTCCAGATCCATCTGCATTTCGTCGAGGCGCTCGGTCAGCCTCTTTTCGCGTTCGCAGGCCGATCGCTGGGTCTCGCAGCCGGAAAACAACGCCACGCACGTCGCGCCGCAGACGAGGGCCAGGGCCAAACGGGCTGATTTCATGATACGCCTCCTCATATGAGAACGGATGTTCGCTTGTAGACGGAAAAAGAATGTTCAAATACCCCATGCCGACGCGCCCGGGGCGCGACAATGCCCCCTGTTCCCCTTATCGACGCAATAGCGGTCGGGCATTCAAGGGATCCTCAAAAGTTTACCACCGAAACCTATTTTTCAAGCACTTTTTTACGCGCATATACCCTTTGAGTTGGTTTGCGCGGCGAATCAGGGCGAGGGGAAGAAACTTCTCCCCTTCCCCGCCTTACTTACCATCGCCGGGGCCGTCCTTTCAAAAAAAACACAAAAAATCTCGGGAGTTTTTCGGCCTGCCGATCCGATTTGGATATATACTTCCTGAACAGCGCCTGGAATTGCGGCCGGAGAGACGGACAATGCCCTATGGTTCCGAAACGTTGGCGGTGAACGAAATCTTCCACTCCCTCCAGGGCGAATCCACCTGGGCCGGGACGCCGTGCGCCTTCGTCCGCCTCGCCGGATGCAACCTGTCCTGCGCCTGGTGCGACACCCGCTACGCGATGGACGACCCGCCGCGCACCCTCACCCTGAACATGATCCAAGCCGCCATCCACCCCTACCGCGCCCCCATCGTGGAGATCACCGGCGGCGAGCCGCTGTTGCAGGACGCCACGCCGACCCTGGCGCGCCTCCTCGCCGACGACGGCTACCAGGTGCTGGTGGAGACCAACGGCAGCGTCGACATCTCGGTGTTGCCGTATCCCGTTATCCGCATTATGGATCTGAAACCGCCGTCCTCCGGCATGGCGCACCGCAACCGCATGGAGAATCTGGCGCATCTGCGGCGCGGGGACGAGGTGAAGATCGTCATTGCCGATCGGGTGGATTACGAATGGGCGGCGACAATCATCAATGACGCGGGGTATCCGGGGAACACGGTCGCGACCCTCTTCTCGCCGGCGCAGGGCAAGGCGACGCCGGCGGAGGTGGCGGGATGGATTCTCGCGGACCGCCTTCCCGTCCGCCTCAATATGCAGTGGCACAAAATCCTCTGGCCCGATGCCGAACGCGGAGTGTGACGCCCATGCCCGACGACGATGCGGAAAAGAGGCGGTTCGAGGCGAGCGAGGCGTTGTGCCGCCGCTGCGGCGTCTGCTGCCACCATAAGGTCAGGTTCGGCGACGTGGTGGTCATCACCGATGTGCCGTGCGAATTTCTGGACACGGCGACGAATTTGTGCGCCGTGTATCCTGAGCGTTTCCGGCGGCAGCCGCTCTGCTCGACGGCCGAGTCTTCGGTCGCCGCCGGAGCGCTTCCCGGGGATTGCCCCTACGTCGGCGGCAAAAGCGATTATCCCGCGCCCGTCCTCCTTGCCGATCACCCGGAGTACGAACAGGCGGTCAACGCCATTTTCCCCGAGCGCCTTGGACACGCGCCCAAACCCGCCAAGCCGCGCCCCGCCAGGCGATCGCGGCCGTGACGCGGTATGCGTAAACGGCGATGCGAGGAACCCGCCAACGCGATGCCGGTCATCTCTTCACGAAAACATCCGTATCCCCGGAACCCTTCGCCGCCGGAGCCGGCGCCGCCGCCGCCGCCTCTCCATCCCGCCGGCGCCGGCGTCCGGCCTCCGGCGCCGCCTCCGGCTCCTCCAATATCGACACCGCCAGCAACAACCCCACCAACGCCCCCGCCCCCTCCGGCAACGCGTCCGTCCACACCCCCGCCGCCGTCAACGCCAACACCCCCCCCATCACCCCCCCGTACCACAGACAGCGCCGCCCATACCGCCCCGCCGCCCGCGCCAGCAGCTCGCCCAGCAGCGCCAGCCACATCCCCAGCCCCACCACCCCCGTCCCCCCCAACAGCGCCGCGTACCACGGCCTGGGTTCGGCGGAATCGGCGGCCGCGCCGGCCGGGGCGGAAGAGGCGAACGACTCCGGCCCCGACCCGAGATACGGCCGCACCTGGAAGGTGTTGAACGCCCGGCGGTACGCGCTCCCGCCCATCATCGCCGAATCGGCGAACAGCCGCCGCCGCGCCTGATCCGACGCCTCGCGGCCCTCCGCCCCGTACCCGAACACCAGGAGACACACAAAAACGCCCAACACCCAGGCGTAACTCCGCCACACCGTCCACGCCGCGATCAGCCCCACCGCCGACGCCGCCAGCCCGACCCAGCCGAAACACGCCGACAACGCCAACACCGGCAGCAGAAACGTGCACAACAGATTCGCCAACGCCTTGTTGGCCGCCCGCTCGCCGCCATGCCAGGCCGTGATGAGCGGCAGCGCCATCCCCAGCATCAACCCGTAATCGTGCTGGTTGGCGAGAAAGCCGCCGAAACGCAGCATCCCCGCGTCCGGCGGCGAAATCCCGGAAAACCGCGCCTGCCAGAATACCGCCACCGCGTTCACCGCCACCCCCGCCGCCAGCGCCCACATCAGCCGATCCCGCCACACCCGCATCGTCAACAGCGGCAAAAACGTCAGCGTCGGGAAGATGAGATGCACCGCCCAGGCGAGAAACATGTCCCCCCCGCCCGCGCCCGCGCCGTTGTACGCCATCGACCCCGCCGCCCCGATCAGCCACAGCGCCGCCGGCACGATGGCCGCGATCCACAGCGGCAGCAGCGTCTTCTCCCGCACCCGGCTGAGCGACAAATACCCCATCGTCAGCGACGCCACCCCCAGCGGCAGCAGCAGCCACTCCCCCAGAGACAACAGCGGAAAATACCACACCCCGCCCCCCGCCCGCACCCGCACCGCAGCCAGCAGGAACATCGCCCCCACCCCCAGCCACCCGAACCACGCCCCCGGCGCCAGCTTCGCCACCGCCAGGCGTTGCGATCTCGCCTTCTCGTTCATCCGGCATATCCCCCGAAATGAGCGATGCCGCCGGAAGAACCCGGCGGCATCCTGCCTTCAGCCGTCGCCGCCTACTTCAGCAGGCGCTTGGCGATGCTTTCGCCGCCGTTCAAGAGGTGGATGAGCGGCTGCGGACGATCGACGCCCTCCACGAAGGACGGCCGCGCCGCCCACGGGGTTCCGGAGTTGATCTTGGCCAGGTCCATCCAGTACTGGACGCGCGCCGGCTTGAGGCCCCAGGTCATGTGCAGGTGGTTGGCCGGGGCGTAGTGCTTGTACTCGGTCATGGAGGCGTACTTGGGGACTATCCAGGTGTGGGGCCAGTTGTAGGCCGAGGTCTTCCTGACCGCCTCGGTGAGCTTGGCCGGCATCTCGGCGGTGACGGCCTCGTCCCAGAACAGGGTGAACTGGTCGCTCACGGCGCTGTAGGCCATGCGGCCGGCGATGCCCTCGATGCCGCCGGGCGAGACGAACGTCACCGAATTGCCGCCGCCGGGGAAATAATCGAGATCGACGATGGGCATGGCCACGTTCTTCATGATGTCGGCCGGCTTGTCGCCGGGGCGGCCGGCCCAGTTGAAGGAGGCGGAGCCGGAGTTGTCGCCGTCGACGAAGCCCTTGGTCGCCCAGGGCGCGTTTTCGAGGGGGACGCCGGTCTTGTCCGCCAGCTCCTTGATCTCCCACGGTTCCCACACCTTGCGGAAATCCATGAACAGGGGGGGATTGCCGCCGGAGAGCCAGGTGAAGTAGAGCATGGTAAGGAGGCCCTGCATGTCGGACTCGGTGGCGTAGGGGATGGGGGCCTTGTCGCCGGTGTGGTCGAAGGTGGAGTTGAAGAGCGATTCCATGACGTCGGCGACCGGCAGCGGAATGCCGCGCGGGTCGGAGCCCCATTCGAGCTGGCTCATGAAGCCGCCGCCGACGGCGTTCATGTCCCGCATGAGATCGCGGACGATGACGTACATGGCGAGGCTCTGGTCGAAGCGCTCGGAGTCGCTTTTGTTCCGCATTTCCAGGCGTTTTCCCAGCATCTTGTCGATCCAGGCGCGGAGGTCGCGGACTTCGGCGGCGTTGTAGGATTTCTTGTTCAGGAGGTCGGCGAGGAGCTTCATGTCGAGGCGGGCGATTTCCAGCCCGAAGGTGCGGCGGGTGGGGATGACGTGGGCGAGGGCCGTCTCCATGCCCATCGAGTCGTGGCCGAAGACGACGACGCGCCGGCCCTTGAGGGCGGCGTGGGCGAGGGCGGCCTGGCACCAGTCGATGAGGGCGTCGGCGGTGGACTTGGTCATTTTCGGATCCGCCCCGGTGTCGGGCCAGGTGCCGACGTTCAGGTGGACCATGCGCCCGGTCTGGGACATGGCGCCGACGACGGCCTGGGCGAAGACGACGCCCGGCAGGGTGGCGGAGTTGCCGCAGGTGACGTTGATCGGAATGTCCACGGGGAAATGCGCCAGGAACGACATCAGGGTCGGCTGCGGGAAGCACCAGGAGTCGGGGACGCAGACGAGGATGTCGGCGCCGGCGTCCAGGAGCTGGCGGGCGGCGATGTCGGCGGAGCGCTCCTCTTTGACCAGGGTCGGGGTGTAGACGACCCGGGGGGTGACGCCGCCGGGCAGGGTGACGCCCTTGGCGATGATGTCGGCGGTCATCTTGACGATGTTCTGTCCGCGTTTCCAGAAGGACTTGTCGATGCGTGGATCGTTGGTGGCGAAAACGCCGATGACCGGGACCTTGGGATCGGCCTTGGTGCTTTCGCCGAGGTTCTTTGCGGCTGCCATGATGATCTCCTGAATAAAAGGGAACGTGCCGGAATCGGGACGAACCGAACCGTTTTCGCTTTCAGAACGGCAACACCTTTCTGCCGTACTGTTCGGCCAGCACCTCGGCCATCGCCACGTATATCGCGGACGCGCCGCAGACGATGCCCACCCAGCCGGCGAACGCGCCGATGCCGTGCGAGCCGGTGAAGTCGCGGGCGGCCAGGAGGAAGAAGAGGAGGGTCAGGCTGGCGAAGACGAATTGCAGCCCCTTGCCGCCCTTGAGGGTGCCGACGTACATGAACAGGGTGAAGATGCCCCACAGCAGCAGGAACCAGCCCATGAACCCCTCCGGCGTCGCCTCGGTCCAGCCGAGTTTGGGGAGGACCCAGGTGAAGACGAGGGCGATCCAGAAAAATCCGTAGGAGGTGAAGGCCGTCGTCCCGAAGGTGTTGCCTTTGCGGAATTCGAGGATGCCGGCGATGACCTGGGCCAGCCCGCCGTAGAAGAGGCCCATCGCCAGGATGACGGAGGTGACGGGGTAGAAGCCGGCGTTGTGGATGTTGAGGAGGACGGTGGTCATGCCGAAGCCCATGAGGCCGAGCGGGGCGGGGTTGGCGAGTTTGACGTCGTTCATGTGTTCCTTTCCATAGAATGTGGCGGTAAGCGCCTTGGCGGCATGGATTGTTGCATTTTGACACAAACGCCCGTCCGCGTCAAATCGCGGTTTTCTTTTTCCGCCGCGCCGGCAGGGTCTTGGCGAGGTACGCCCCGGTGGAGCTGGCCGGATTCGCCGCCACCTCCTCCGGCGTGCCGGAGGCGATGATCCTGCCGCCGCCGTCGCCGCCGTCGGGGCCGAGGTCGATGAGCCAGTCCGCCGACTTGATCACGTCCAGATTGTGCTCGATGACGATGACGGTGTTGCCCATGTCCACCAGCCGCTGCAGCACCGCGAGGAGACGCCGGATGTCGGCGAAGTGCAGGCCGGTGGTCGGCTCGTCCAGGATGTAGACGGTGTTGCCGGTGGCGCGGCGCGACAGTTCGGTCGCCAGCTTCACCCGCTGCGCCTCGCCGCCGGAGAGGGTCGTCGACGACTGGCCCAGGGTGACGTAGCCCAGGCCCACATCCATCAGGGTGGACAGCCCCTGGCGCAGGGGGGGGACGTTCTGGAAAAACGGCAGCGCGTCGGCGATGGGCATGGCCAGCACGTCGGCGATGCTCTTCCCCTTGTACTTTATCTCCAGCGTTTCGCGGTTGTAGCGCGCGCCGTGGCACTGCTCGCACTCCACGAACACGTCGGGGAGGAAATGCATTTCTATCTTGATCAGCCCCGCCCCCTGGCAATGCTCGCAGCGGCCGCCCTTGACGTTGAAGCTGAAGCGCCCCGGCTGGTAGCCGCGCATCTTCGCCTCCGCCGTCTGGGTGTAGAGCTTGCGGATGTCGTCGAAGACGCCGGTGTAGGTGGCCGGGTTGGAGCGGGGGGTCTTCCCGATGGGGGACTGGTCGATCTCGACCAGCTTGTCGACGCGGTCGAGGCCGGCGATGGTCCGGTACGGGGCGGGGCGGACCTTGGAGCGGTTCACCTCGCGCTGGAGGGCGCGGCACAGCGTCTGGGTCACGAGCGTGGACTTCCCCGAGCCGGACACCCCGGTGACGCAGGTGAAGACCCCGAGCGGGAAGGCGGCGTCGATTTCCCGCAGGTTGTTGCCGGTCGCGCCCTGGATGCGGATGGCGTTTTTCCTCGTGTCGGCCGGGCGCCGGGATTCGGGCACGGGAATGGTTTCGCGGCCGGAGAGGTAGGCGCCGGTGGGGCTGTTCGGGTTGGCCAGAACCTCCTGGACGGTTCCGGCGGCGACGACTTCCCCGCCGTGGCGCCCGGCCTCGGGGCCGATGTCCACGAGATGGTCGGCGGCGCGGATGATCTCCTCGTCGTGTTCGACGACGAGGACGGTGTTGCCGAGGTCGCGCATTTTGAGGAGGGTGGCGAGCAGCTTGTCGTTGTCGCGCTGGTGGAGGCCGATGGTCGGCTCGTCCAGCACGTAGCAGACGCCGGCCGACCTGGGAGGCGAGGCGGATGCGCTGGTGCTCGCCGCCGGACAGGGTGCCGGTCATGCGGTCGAGGGTGAGGTAGTCGAGGCCGACGTCGGCCATGAAGGTGAGGCGTTTGAGGACTTCGCTCCGGATGGGCTGGGCGATGGCCTCGCCCTCCCGGTCGAGAGCGAGGTCGCGCATGAAGAGGATGGCGTCCCGGGTGGATTTCGCCGTGAATTCCGAGATGGAGAGCCCGCCGACGCGGACGGCCAGCGCCTCCGGCTTCAACCGCTGGCCGTGGCAGTCGGGGCAGACGTTTTCGGCCATGAGAGTGTGGATCTTCTGTTTGATGATGTCGGAGTCGGTGCGGTGGAACTGGGCTTCGAGCATGGGGATGACGCCGTCGAAGCCGGGGCCGTCGACGGAGCCGTATTCGGCGGCGCGGGGCTTGCGCGAATCGGGATCGCCCCAGAGGAAGACGTCCCGAAGCTTTTTCGGCATGTTCTTGAAGGGTTCGCGCACCTTCGCCTTGTAGCGCCGGGCGAAATCGTCGATGACGCCCTGGTACTGCATGGCCAGGAACATGGTGCCCTTGCGGGTGATTTCGAGGCCGCCCTCCTTGAGCGGCAGTTCCGGGTCGGCGATGAGCAGATCCGGGTCGATGTCCAGGCGGGTTCCCAGGCCGTCGCAGGTGGGGCAGGCGCCCCAGGGCGAGTTGAAGGAGAACATGCGCGGCTCAAGTTCCTGGAAGGAGACGTTGCAGTCGGGGCAGCCGAAATTCTCGCTGTAGGTGATGTCGCGCCAGGCGTCCTTCGCCTGCTCGACGCTGGCCACGACCAGCCCCCCCGAGAGGCGGAGGGCGGTCTCCACCGCCTCGGCCAGGCGTCCGGTGGAGTCGTCCTTGACCTGGAGGCGGTCGATGACGGCTTCGAGCGTGTGTTTCCGCCGTTTTTCGGGGATTTCCGCCACTTCGTGGAGGTCTTGCAGCAGGCCGTCGATGCGGGCCCGGACATAGCCTTCGCGCTTCAGCATGGCGATGACGTCCTTGTGCTCGCCTTTCCGGCCGCGCACGAGGGGGGAGAGGACGACGCAGCGCTTGCCCATCGCTTCGGCCATGACGTTGTCGACGATCTGCTGGGGCGTCTGCCGGGTGATGGGTTTGCCGCAGACCCAGCAGTGGGGGACACCGGCCCGGGCGTAGAGGAGGCGGAGGTAGTCGTAGATTTCGGTGGTGGTGGCGACGGTGGATCGCGGGTTGGCGTGGCTCTTCTGCTGCTCGATGGCGATGGTCGGGGGCAGGCCGGAGATGGACTCCACGTCCGGCTTGGCGGTCATGTCGAGGAATTGCCGGGCGTAGGCGGAGAGGCTTTCCATATAGCGGCGCTGTCCCTCGACGTAGATGGTGTCGAAGGCGAGGCTGGATTTTCCCGAACCGGAGAGGCCGGTGAGGACGGTGAGGGTGTTCCTGGGGAGGTCGATGGAGACGTTTTTGAGGTTGTGTTCTTTGGCTCCGACGATTCTGATGAATTGATCCGGCACGGGTTTTCCTTTTTCGACTGTCTTCCGGCGCACAATAAGAGGTAATGGAATTTTTGTCAATTTGCCTTTTCCGTCATTTGCCGATTCGTCCGGGACGGGTTGTTTTTTGGGAAAAGGTTGGTTGACGAAAACGCGCCCAAAGGCTATAGTGCGGCTGGACAACCGGTCAATTCCGGTCGTTGTGGCGTTTCTTCTATACGCTATCCGTTGCCCAATCCGTTTCCCAAGGACTTGCGATGACTATACGCCGATTCTCCCTCCTTGCCGCCGCCCTCGCCGCGTCCTTCGCCGCCGGCTGTATCCCGGAAGGGGAAGAGTCCGTCCGCCAGGAAGTCGATTTCGTCCGCGAACGCGCCTATCAGGAATGGAAGTCGGCCCGCGAACGGGGCGAGACGAAGGAAGCGAGGGCCGACGGCCCGCTCAGCCTGGACGACGCGGTGAAGCTGGCGCTCCGCTACAGCAAGCCCATGCAGCGCCAGGTGTATGAGCGGGAAATCGCCCGCGGCAACCGCATGTCGGCGTACCGGGTCATCCTCCCCAGCCTCACCCTGTCGGGCAGCTATTCCCGCGTGGAGGACAGGGCGGCGGTCGGCGGCGGCGCGGCCGATCTCGACAACTATGGCCTCGGCCTCTCCGTGCGCCAGCCCATCTGGCAGGGCGGGTATATCCCGGCCCAGCTGCGCACGGCCCAGTTGAATGTCGCCCTCGCCGACGAGGGCATCCGCGAGATGGTGCAGAACCTCATTTCCGACGTCGCCAATACCTATTACGACATCCTGCTGGCGCAGCACATGGTGGAGACGCACCGGGAGGCGCTGGCCTCGGCCGAGGCGCAGCTCCGCATGGTGACGGAGAAGCGGAAGCAGGAGACGGCGACGGACTACGACGTCCTCCGCGCCCAGGTCGACGTCGCCACCTACCGCGCCGCGATGATCGCGGATCAGAACAACATCGATTCGTCCCGGGTGCGGCTGCTGAAGTTGATGGGCGTGTCGCAGGACAGCGAATTGACCTTCTCGGACACGCTGGAATTCCTGCCCATGCGCCCGGTGTTCGAGCGGGCGGTGGAGATCGCCTCCGGGAACCGCGCCGATCTGCGCCAGGCGGAGATTTCCGCCCGGATGCAGCAGGAGGCGGTCCGCATCGCGCAGAGCGCCTTCTTCCCGGCGGTTGCCGGCACCTTCAGCCAGGACGTCAACAAGCGGACGGATCAGGACGGCCTCCGCCGCAACCCGTGGACGGTCGGCCTGTCCGCCAGCGTCAGCTTCGGCGTCGACAACTGGGGCGATGTGCGGTCGGAGCGGGCCCGGGCGCGTCAGGCCGAGATCGATCTGCTGAACATGCAGGAAGAGACGCTGATGGAAATCCGTCAGCAGATGAACAACCTGAACAACAACGAGGAGATGGTGAAGTCGCTCCAGGTCAACCAGTCGGCGGCCCGCGAGGCGCTGCGCCTCGTCCTCGTCGGCTATCAGGCCGGGGTGAAGACGGAGGTGGACGTCACCGACGCCCGGAAGGCGCTCACCGATGTGCAGGGCCAGTACTATCAGGCGCTGGCGGATCACACCAAGTCGCGCCTCAACCTGCAGGTGGCGATGGGGGTCCTCGGGCCGTCGCGGGTGTCGGACGGCACGCAGATGAAGCCGGACATCCCGATAGCGAACATCGAGGAATTCGCGGCGACGGACTACACGCCGCCGGAGCCGATATCGTTGCCGGCGGCTGAGGACGCGACGGAGACGCGGGCGCCGCGGGAGCTGCGGCCGACGCGCCGCGCCGCGGGCGGCAGGACCGGCCCGGCCGGGGACGCGCCCCGGGCGACGCGGGCGGGAGAGGGAGGCAAAACCATCAGCGGTTCATGGTAGAGAAGGGGAGAGACGTCATGCTTGACAGCTTTTTCAAAATCCGGGAACACCGCTCCACCATCGCCACCGAAATGATGGCCGGGCTCCTCACCTTCCTCACCGCCGCCTATATCCTCGTGGTCAATCCGATGATCCAGGCCCAGGCCGGGATGCCGCAGGACGCGCTGTTCACCGCCACCTGCATCGCCGTCATCGTCGGCTGCCTCCTCATCGGCCTGTTCGCCAACATGCCCTTCGTCCTCGCCCCCGGCATGGGCATCAACGCCTTCTTCGCCTACTCCATCGTCCTGGGCAAGGGCTACTCCTGGCAGGAGGCCGTTACCGCCATCTTCATCGCCGGCATCCTGTTCGTGCTGGCCGGCGCGGTGGGATTGCGGAAAATCCTGCTCATGGGCTTCCCCGAACCCCTCAAGCACGCCATGACCGTCTCCCTCGGCCTCATGATCGCCGTCATCGGCCTGAAAAACGCCGGCGTCGTCCACTTCACGGACGGCCTGGCCCGCCTCGGGACCATCACCTCCGGCCCCGCCCTGCTGGCCCTCGTCGGCATCCTGATCACCGGCATCCTCCTGGCCATGCGGGTGCGCGCCGCCATTCTCCTGGGCATCATCCTCACCACCGTCATCGGCGTCTTCACGGGGGTGACGGACTACGCCTCGCTGGAGCGGGGCGTGGTGTCGCTGCCGCCGTCGCTGGAGCCCATCTTCTTCGCCTTCTCCTTCGACGCCGGCCGCCTGCTGAACATGGACTTCCTCGTCGTCGTGTTCACGCTCCTGGCCATCGACATCTTCGACAGCCTGGGCACCTTCATCGGCGTGTTCAACCATTTCAGCGGCGAGGAGAAGAAGCAGTACGAGGCCGGCATCCCCCGCGCCCTGATGTGCGACGCCTGCGCCACCGTCGCCGGCGCCTGCGTCGGCGCCAGCACCGTCACCACCTTTGTCGAAAGCTCCACCGGCATCCAGGCGGGCGGCCGCACCGGCCTGACCGCGATCACCATCGCCGGGCTGGTGTTCGTCGCCTTGTTCGCGTCGCCCCTGTTCCTCATGGTCCCGGCGGCGGCGACGGCGCCGGCGCTGGTGCTGGTGGGGATGTACATGATGGCGATGTCGGCGAAGATCGTGTGGACGGACGTGTCGGAGGGGTTGCCGTCGGTGCTGATGCTGTTGGTGACGGCGCTGACGTCGAGCATTTCCGACGGCCTGATGTTCGGCTGGATCGGCTACATGCTGTTCAAGCTGGCGATGGGCAAGTGGCAGGCGTTGAACCCGACGGTGGTGGTGGTGGGGATATTCTTCCTCCTGCGCCTGATCCTGCTGTAACTGAAAAAGATCTTGACACGTTCGGACGCTTCGGGGACAATTCCGCGGGTACGCCGTCCATTCCGGGCGGCGTCCCTGTTTGTGGCGCTTCCGGAAAATCCATTTTCGGGGGGATTGGGCGGCCCGGCCAGCCCGATGTTCCTGAAAGCTGAAAAATCGACAAGGAGCGGCGAGAGCGATGGCCAAGAAGAAGAAAAACCCGGTCGAAGTGTATCAGATGGTGTGCGGCAGTTGTTCGAGCCGGAATTACGTCACCCGTCTGAAGCGGGAGAACAAGTCCCTTGAGGTGAGCAAGTACTGCCCGACCGAGCGCAAGCACACGCCGCACAAGGCGAAGAAGGCGTAGGAGCGCGGGGGAAGGCTGCACGTATGCGTACTGTGAAACGCCGGCTTGCTGTCGGCGTTTTTTTCATCCCCCGGCCGATGCTTTCCGCTATAATTGTCTGCTGATCCCCGGAATGGAGAACGGTTTGACGATGCGCCGCCTGCTCATAGCCATTGCCCTGACCCTTCTCGCCGCCGGCCGCGCGCCGGCGCGCGCGGGCGAACACCCGTGGAACAACCGGCGCATCTACTACGTCATCGAGCACCAGGGACAGCTCATCGAGAAAGGCTATTTCGTCCGCCGCACAGGCTCCTACCAAAAAGAGAAATGCTGGGTCATCGACGAAATCAAAAGCTTCTACCGCCCGGGCGAACCCCGGACGCCCCTCCGCTCCGTCCGCACCCGCACCCTCGCCACGATGGACGGCTACGCCCTGCAGCGCACCGAGACGTCGCTGGTGGACGGCGACGACAGCCAGGAAACCATCACCGTCGGCGGCGGCGAGGCGGTCTTCGAGACGCGGGGCGCCTACGGCCGGCCGGGCCGGGCACCGGTGACGGACGACGTGCTGTTCGAGATCACCGGCGAGTGGCTGGCGGCGCGGAACCACAGGGTGGGCAGGACCTACGCCGCCAACGTGCTCGACCGCATGACGCGGGGGGTGATCACGACCGAGGTGTCGCTCCTGGAGCGGGAGCGCTACGAGACGGAGGAGGCGCCGTCCGTATGGATAGCCGAAATCGCCACCCCCGGCCGCCCGCCGGTCCAGGCGCGGTACACGCGCGACGGGCGGCTGCTCCGGCTCGAAGGCGCGGGTATGGTCTACCAGGTCGTCTCCCGCGCCTACTACGACATCGGGCAAATCCCCTCGCCCGGCCGGGTGATCCCGGGAGCGGCCGGTCTGGAGGGCGACGACCTCGCGGCCGCGCCGCCGCCGGGCGGCGGCGTGCTGCGGACGCGCTCCGGCACGGCCGAGATCGCGATTGCGGAAAGCGTGCCGGCCTGGGACAGCTTCGCCTGGCTGCTCCTGCAGGCCGAGCCGGCGAACGATTGGGCGGGAGCGCTGCGCACCTCGGACTACGCCGAGGTGCGGGCGACCGGCGCCACGACCGGCATCACCGCCCTGCAGAACGCGCCCTACCTCGATTCCGACGTGCATTTCCCGATGGAAATCCCGGCCGACATCCGGCCGCTCCTGGCGTCCAGCGATTTGATCCCGTCGGCGCACGAGGCGGTGATCGAGGCCGCGTACGTGGCGGCGCTGGACGGCGAGACGAACCGCGAGGAGACCAACGTCCTGAAGGCGGTGAGCTATCTGGCGGGATGGATAAACCAGTACGTCGCGGTCGAGGAGTGGAACGGCTACGACAGCTCCGCCCTGGACACGCTGGCGCGGCGATCCGGCGACTCCCTCGGCCACGCCCGGCTGTTCGCGGCGATGGCGCGGACGCTCGGGGTGCCGACGCGGCTGTGCCAGGGCTTTTTGGCGCTGCCGGGGCGGGCGGTGAACCATTGCTGGGCCGAAGCGTGGATAAACGGCGGCTGGGTCCCGGTGGACACGACGGTGAGCCGGGTGGGGCTGCCGGCCGGGTATGTGCTGACGGAGCGTGACGACGGCAAGGGCATGTTCCGATCGGACTTCGCCGACTTCATGCGCGGCCGCGGGCTTCGTCTGCGCCTGGTCTCGGCCGGGCGGGAGACGCCCGGCGGCGAAAGCGCCGAGCTGGTGGTCGGGAACCGCTCGACCTACGCGGCGACGGAGGGGAACTGGATGGCGAACCTGTATTGGGGGTTTGCCCTGCGGTTGCCGCGCTCGTGGACGGGAGACGCCAGGCTCAATTCGGTGGAGTTGACGAGTCCGGACGGGCGGGCCAGCGCGCGCTGCGAGGCGCTGGAGGGGGATTTCCGCGCCGGCCGGGCCGAGCTGGAGAGCACGGTGGCGAGTCTGCGGTCGAGCCTGACCCGTTTCCGGGCGATCGACAGCCGGATAACGGCGTTCGACGACGGCGGGGCGACGGCGGCGCTCTATGTGGATTTCACCTGTTTTCAGGAAGGCCGGCAATTGCGCTGCCGGCAGTACGTGGTGCCGCGGCGGCAGCGGGCGTTCCGGATATCGTTCTGGGCGCCGGAGGATCGCTTCGCCGAGTACACGGCCGCGTTTGATCGGATTTTGGCGTCGTTTGAATTTTGACTGAACTTTTGCCTGTGCCTCGAACGTTCTGTTTCAAGGATACGCTATGGAAAACAGCCGAGAGACGATTCTGGCAACGCTGGCCCACCGCCAACCCTCCCGCGTCCCTATGGATTTCGGCGGGACCGGCACCAGCGGCATCCATTGCAGCGTCGTGGCCGAGCTGCGCCGGCATTTCGGCCTTGCCGACGTCCCGGTCAAGGTCCACGAGCCGTACCAGATGCTGGGGCTGATCGACGACGACCTGGCCGACGCGATGGGCGTCGACACGGTGTGCTGCCTGCCGCTCACGAACGCCTTCGGCGTACCGCTGGACGGCGGGTGGAAGGAATGGCGCGCGCCGTGGGGGCAGGAGGTCCTCGTCTCCGCCGGGATGGCGCTCACGGCGGCGCCGGAAGGCGGGATGCTGACCTATCCCGAGGGCGACGCGTCCGTCCCGCCCTGCGCCAGGATGCCGGCGGGCGGCTACTTCTTCGACGCCATTCCCCGGCCGTCGGCGTTCGACGAGGACGATCCCGACCCGGCGGACAACGCCGAGGAGTTCGCCCTCCTTCCCGACGCCGCCCTGTCGCGCCTGGCCGACCGCGCCCGCGAGGCGCGGTCGCGCGGCCGCGCCGTCGTGGCCGCGCTTCCCGGGACCGGCTTCGGCGACATCGCGAACGTGCCCGCCATGTTCATGAAACACCCGAAGGGCATCCGCGACGTGGCGGAGTGGTACATGTCCATCGCCTCCAGGCGGGACTTCATCCACGCCGTCTTCGAGAAGCAGGCGGAGGCGGCCCTGGCGAATCTGGAGAACATCCTGAAGGCGGTCGGCCCCGACGCCTACGACGTCGTGTTTGTGTGCGGCACGGATTTCGGCACCCAGATCAGCACCTTCTGCTCGCGGGACGCCTTCCTGGAGCTGTACCAGCCGTACTACCGGCGGGTCAATGACTGGATCCACCGGAACACGCCGTGGAAGACGTTCAAGCACAGTTGCGGCGCCATCGAGCCGTTCATCGGTCCGATCATCGACTCCGGCTTCGACATCCTGAATCCGGTGCAGTGCTCGGCGGCGGGGATGGATCCGCGCCTGCTCAAGGACAAGTACGGCGACCGCGTCGTCTTCTGGGGCGGGAGCATCGACACCCAGCGGACGCTTCCTTTCGGCACGCCGGCGGAGGTGCGGGCGGAGGCGCTGGAGCGCTGCCGCATCTTCTCGCCGGACGGCGGTTTCGTCTTCAACGCCATCCACAACGTCCAGGCGCTCACCCCCACCGCCAACATGGCGGCGCTCCTGGACGCGTACCGCGAGTTCAACGCGGCGGGGGGGAGATAAGCATTCAGTCGGCGCAGCAGTACGGGCTTAGGGTCTGTCTGAGTTATGTTTTACAGGCAAATAAATAACTCAGACAGACCCTAATAGGGAAGGCGGTGCGAATCCGCCGCGGAGCCGCCGCTGTGACCGGGGAGCGTTGTTTCCAGGGCGTCATGCAAGTCACTGTCCGGAATTTTCCGGGCGGGAAGGCGGAAACAGCGCGGCGATCCGGGAGCCAGAAGACCTGCCGCTGAATAATGCCGGTGCATACCTTTTCCGTCCCGGCGTAAGGACGGAAAGGGGCGGGAACGTTTCCCGATCGGCGAAAAACACCAGCGCGGGCCTGTCGAAAAACGGCATGACGGCCCTGTTCGCCACGGCGGGCAGGGCCGTTTCGCATGGAGTCCCGCGCCGAACGGGAGGGAAGAGGTATGAAGGGTTTGCTTATGCTTTGCGTGTTGTGCGCCTGCGCGTTGTTCGCGCCGGCGGCGTTTGCCAGCGGAGACGACAAAATGCCTGGATCGGACAAACCGGCCATCGTTCTCGCCGCCTTCGGGACCACCGAACCGGCGGCGGTGGACGCCATTCTCACCATCAAGCGGCGCGTCGAGGCGGCGTTCCCCGGCTACGACGTCTACCTCGGCTTCACCTCGAACATCATCAGGAAAACCTGGCACGCCCGCGCCGATGACGAAGCGTTCAGGCGCGAACACCCGGAGATCCCGGCCGAGCTTTACCGGGTGACGAACGTCCTCTCCGCCCTGGCGGCGGCGCAGGAGGAGGGCTTCCGCCCGGTCCTGGTGCAATCGCTGCACGTGACCGACGGCGAGGAGTACCATGATCTGAAGAATCTGGTTGCCGCACTCGGCGGCTACGAGACGGCCAAGGCGCGGCGCAAGCCCTTCCCGGTCATCGGCGTCGGCGCGCCGGCGCTGGGCGTGGGCGACGGCCAGGACCGGTATCTCCGCCGCGCGGCCGAGGCGCTGGCGCCGCTGGCGGCGAAGGCGGCGGCGGACGGCGCGGCGCTGGTGCTGATGGCGCACGGCAACGAGCATTTGCGGCAGGCGGTGTACGGGAAGTTCGAAACGCTTCTTCGCGAGATGTACGGCCCCCGGGTCTATATCGGGACGGTCGAGGCGCCTCCGCTGGGCGAGGACGTGGCGGCGGCGGTGAAGGCCGCCCCGGACGCGCCCGGGAAGGTGCTTTTGGTTCCCATGATGGTGGTGGCGGGCGATCACACGCTGAACGACATGGCGGGGGAGGAGGACGACAGTTGGGCCGGCCTGTTCCGCGCCGCCGGCTTCGAGGTTGCGTGCCATATGGAGGGTCTGGGGTCGAACGCGTCCTGGGCCGACATTTACGTCGAGCATCTCCGCGACCTGGAGAAGACGCTGATGCCGCCGCGGTAGGGATTGCGACCCCGGCGGATTCAGGGCGCGTCTCCGTCCAGGAGGAACACGTAGCCTTCGCCCCAAACCGCCTGAATGCGCTCGCCGCCGTCCCGTCTGCGCCCGAGTTTTTTCCGCAAGCGGCTGACCGCCATGTCCAGCCCGCGCGCGTTGTGGCGTCCCATGATGCCGGACAGCGTCTGGTTCAGGCGGTCGCGCCGCACGGTTTTGCCGGGTACGGCGGCGAGCGTCTCCAAGAGCCGCATTTCGGCCGGGGTGAGACTGATCTGCTCGCCGCCGATCTCCACCGCCAGGGCGGAGCGCCTGATGGTGAGGTTGTCGAGCGTGAGCATGTCATCGCCGTATCCGGTCCTGTCGACGCGGCGGAAAATCGCCCGCAGCCGGGCGACCAGTTCGGCGAGGCTGAAGGGCTTGACCAGATAATCGTCGGCGCCGGATTCGAGCCCGGCGACCCGCTCGCGCTCTCCTCCCAGGGCGGTCAGTATCAGGACGGGCAGATCGCGCGTTTTCGGCGCGCGCCGCAGCCGCGACAGCGTCTCGAAGCCGCCGACGCCGGGCAGCATGACGTCCAGAAGCACGCCGTCCCAGCGTTCGGACGGGTTGAGCAGGCGGGACAGGCCGGTCTCGGCGGCGGCGGCGTGTTCCACGCGGAATTCGGTATGTGCCATGTATTCCTGAATGACGGCGAATGCCTCGTCGTCGTCATCGATGAGCAGCAGTGTGCGCATCAACCGCTCCGTGCGTTTGTCCGGATAAGTGCAGCCGTGTTTCGGCAACGGTAAAAATTGTCCATGACGCCTTGCATTAACGTAAGTTACTGGCAAATTCCCCGGGACGCAACCCGGAAATTTTGAAAACGGGTGACGTTACAATTTGTTACAATATATACATTGAAAGACTTGTTTCTTCACCGTAAAGTGTTCTCCATAAACGCATCCTGATGGGGAAGGATGTCGTCCTGACTATGGAGACCTGCCATGAAACGTATGTTTCTTCCGGCGGCGGCGTTTTTCTGCCTGGCGGCGCTTTGCGTGAACATATCTCTGGCCGTCGAGGCCGCGACATCCTCCGAGTTCGCCGACGCCTGGAACGGCGGAACGTCGCCCATCACCATCGCGGGCGCGACGATAGCCGAAGTCGGCCTTCCCGGCATAGTTATGGAAAACTCCCTGAACGCGTTCAGCGGCAAGACAATGGCGGTGTCCGGCGCGAACGGCAAGGCCGGGTATGAGGCCGGCTCCAACGCGCTGCGCCTGGGATCGTCCACGCTGGCCTTCGCGCCGGGATGGGATTACGGCCTCGACGCCGCCGTCCGGAATCTCGCCATCTACGGGGCGACGAACGGGGCGGTGTCGTATATGGGGAACGGCACGGGAGCGCACACCCTGGCCGTCGATGACGTCTTTTTTTACGGCAACGCGGGGACCATCGGCGGCGGCGTCAACGTCCAGACCCAGATGCAGAGCAACGCCGCCAACCAGTATGTCTTGACCGACAATTACTTCATCGCCAACACCGCCGCCAGCGGCGGCGCGGTCGCGATGGCGACCAACAACTCCATCTTCACCTCGGGAGCCAACACGTTCTCCGTCATCAGCACCGGATCCGGGCTGGGGGATACCACGGATATGCGCCTCATCGCGCTGAACAAGGCGACCGCCGGCAACGGCGGCGGCCTGTACTTCATGGGCAACAACGCGCTTGGCGTCCGGAACGAGTTCACCGCCCTGAACAACGAGTATTACCAGAACAGCGCCACCGGCCTGGGCGGCGCGATCTACAACGGCGTCCTGAACGGCAACGGCCCGTCCGCCAACAACTTCACCATTACCGGGGGCGACTTCATCGAGAACCAGGCGCAGAGCGGCGGTGCCGTCGCCACCACCATAAACGGCGGCAGCACCAACGTGAAGGCCGCGCTGGACGGCCTTTTCGCCTACAATATCGCCACCGGCAACGGCGGCGCGATCTACAACGCCGTGGGCGATCAGTTCTCCCCCTTCGGCGGCACAGTCAATTTCACCATCACCGGGCCGTTCGTGGCGAACCGGGCGACCAACGGCGGCGCGATCTACAACGACCTCCGGCCCGGCCAGGCCAGCGTGACCGTCAATATTCCCGCGACGTCCTCCAATCCTTTATCCCCGACCCTGTTCGCCTACAATACCGCGTCCGGAAAGGGCGGCGCGATCTACAATACGGCCGGCAACAACAACCCGGGGACAGCCGTCGTCAACGTCGGGGACGGCGTCATCTTCGCGGGCAACACCGCGAACTACGGCGGCGCGATCTACAACGACGGCAACGGCGTCATCAACCTGAACACGAAGTCGAGCGTTCTGGGGATAGTGTTCACCGACAACAGCGCGTCCGGGGCTGCGAACGGCGCGGACATCTACCAGGCGTCCGCGACGGCCGTCATCAACATCACCGGCGACGGCATCAATAGTGTCGACGACAGAGAGGCGGTCAGGGTGAACGGCGGCATCGCCGGCGTCGGGACCATCAACCAGGGGATGACCGGGTCGGCGTTGCTCATTCTGGGAGAAAAAAGCCAGAGCTTCGACTTCAAGGGCGTCTACAACCTGGCCAACGCGTCCCGGCTGGACGCCTATGGCCTGATGTTCGGCGGGACCAACAACATCAACGGCGTGGCGAACATCCACAGCGGCCTGAACTCGGTTTATTTCAACGCCAACATGGGGTTCAATTCGGTGCTGAACTATTATTCCAACTCGACCGAAAGAACCTCCATAGGCGCGGCGACGAGCGATTCCGCGCCCGGCATCCAGTTCAAGGACACCATCGCGACCGTCAGGTTCACCAGGGAGGGATTCGACCGCTCCACTCCTGATTATACTATGCCCCGCGCTCTCTACACGCTGACGGGAAAAATCGACAACGGGCGAGACAATACCGTCGAGTTCCACCACGGCGACGTGGCCTTCGGCTCCACCGACTTCACCGGCGCCACAAACTACAAGTTCCTGAACAATTCCGTCATCAACCTTGCGGGGCCGCTGGATCCGTATCAGCAGTACACATTCGGCCGTCTCAGCACGAACAGCGACTCCCCCCTGGCGGATGCGAGCAGCCTCCTGAGCCTCCGGGTCGGGAACAATCTGGGCTCCCTCCAGTCGGACACGATCAATGTGCTGTCGGGCGACGGCGGCGTGGTCGATCTCGGGCGGGTCTACATCAACGACGCGGGCGGCGCCCTCATCGGCCGCTCCCAAGTCATCTACGGCAATGCGCTCGACTTCGAGAATGCCCGTTCCCAGTATGTCACGACCTCGCTCGGCACCTACCAGGTCACCACCGAGGACGACCATTACATCCAGTTTATCGTCACCAATAGGGCCGCAGGCAACACGACCACCACTAATAATGGCGGCGGCAGTTCAACCAGTACAACGGATCACACCGGTACCGGCGGCGGCGCCACTATCACGGACACCGCCACCGACGGCAGCGCCGTAATCGAACACAACGACAGCGGCGGCAACACGACGACCGTGACGATAAACACCGTCGGCGCCGTAACTATCGAAGACAAAGACGGAAACATAATCACTGTTTCCGACGGCGACAGCAAGACTATAAGCACCAGCGACGGCAACGTCACCATTGATTTCTCCGACAACGGCTCCACGACGACCACGACTGTGAAAACTCCCGACGGCAGCGGCGGCAGCTCCACCACCATCGTCACCACCGATACCGGCGGCGGCGGTTCCATAGTGGAGAACCCCGATGGCAGCAGGACCAACACCGCGGCGGGAACGGTAACGATACCGAGCGCGACGCTCCTGGTTCTGAACGACGTGAACGAATTGACGGGGGACGCGACAACCGCAGGCATGTCGGCGGCGGATCCGCGCGGCTTCCAGATCGGCAAAGACGAAACCTACAAGAACGACGACAACCTTGAACCAATGGCGGACGGCACATTTTCCGTCCACGGCGAGGTGCAGGGAACCAGAACGTCGACCCTCAGCGGCATCAAGGAGAGCGACGGGACGACAAAGCAATCGCTGTTTGATATTCGAGACAACGGAACTCCCGCCATCACCAGGTTCAACCTACAGGATTTGACGGTTCAGGACGCCTATTCGGACGCCCGGGGCGGATCCGTACTGTCCATGAACGATGCCGACTCGACCGCGACGCTGAACAACCTCCTGGTGCAGCGCAATGAAACGGCAGACAATGATGGCGGCGCGGTGCTCAATCAGGCCGGAACCATCCTCAGCACGAACGTCGATTACAGCAACAACAAGGCAACAGGCACCGCCAACGGCGGAGCCATCGCCAATACCGGGACCGGGATCACTTCCGTGCGCGGCGGTTCGTTCACCGAAAACACGACGGATGGCGACGGCGGCGCGATTTACAACACTTCCACCAACGAGATGACCATCGCTTCCGGCGTGGGGCTGACCTTCACCGGCAACACGGCGACAGGCGACGGCGGCGCGATCTACAACGGCGCGGGCGGCACGCTGACCCTGATCGCGGATTCGTACGCAACCGCCGATCCGAACGACGGCAGCATCGTCTTTTCCGGCAACACGGCGGGCGGAACGGCAAACGACATCCACAACGAAGGGGATCTGGTTTTCACCGGCTCCGGCGGCAGCATCACCCTCAATGGCGGCGTCACCGGTCCCGGAACCGGAGCGATCAGGAAAGAAGGCGAGTCCACCCTGATTCTGGGCCGGGACGCCGACAACTCGCGCTTCACCGGCGCGGTCTTGATAACCAAGGGTGAAGTCGACGCCAACGGCAAATTCTTCGGCGGGACAAGCGATGTGAAAGGCGGCATCCTCGACTGGAACCCCGGCGCGACCAAAGAAGATACGGCCATTCTCCAGATCACCGAAGGCGGCATGGTCAATGTCTACGGCACATTGCGGCTGGCGAACCGGGAGGATCTCATCGCGCCGGAGGCCGCGACCAATCTGTACGGGAACATCGATCTCGTCGGCGGCGCGGTGTACCTGAGCACGCAGGATCAGATGCAGACCCCGGACGGCGCGGTGGGGACGGTAAACCAGAGCGACGGCTACCTGATCATCCGCGGCACCGGCATGGTCGCCCCTCCCGGTTCCATCTGGCAGACGGGAGGCGTCACCCGCATCGATCAGGAGGCGACCGTCGTTCTGGATGGAGCCATCCCGAACAGCGGTCTTGCGGGCGGCGACATCATCATCGCCAACGCCACGCTGTCCACGAACGGCTATACCTTCACCAACTACGGCCCGGGCATCCTGGGCGCTGGCAGCGTCGTTCCCACCACCGGCTCCCTGGCGATGGGAGACGACGCGCTGATGCACTCCGCCGACGGCGTCGTGCAAACCCACACCTTCGCCGGGCAATTCGGGGTGATTTCCGAGAGGGGTCTGCCCGAGGCCAAGTTCAGCGTGGATCTGGACGCGCAGGCGGCCCAGTCCGACATGTTCGTGTTCAACGGCGGCACGACGACGACCGGAACGTTCATCAACGGTCATCCGCGCTGGCCCTCGCCCGCCGTCGGCCCCTACGATCCCGTCCTCCCCGACGTGACCGCGACAACAGGCGTCGTCGTGCTGTCGGGCCTCAACCTGATCAATTCCCCGGCCACGGAGTCGGTCCGGTTCACCATCATGTCGGCGACGGGCGGCATCTCCCCCGGCATCACCTTCGCGGCGGGCATGGATCAGGTGGACACGCCGATCGGCCTCTACAGCCTGTCGTCGCTGGGGGAGGCGACGTATGAGTTGAACTTCCTCAGCTTCCATCCCCGCGCCTATCGCGCCCAGGCGGGGACGCTCGCTGCGGTCAGCGGCCAGTCGCATTTCACCAACATGCTGTTCGATCATGTGCATCTGGACAGTTTTGACCGCGCGGACGACGGGCGGCCCGTTCCCTGGCAGTATTTCAGGGAGGGCAGGGGGCTTTGGGCCAAGCCGTACTTTTTCCGCGAGAATCTGCCTTTCGGCGGGGACATAGGCGACACGGACAGCGACGAATACGGCGTGATCATCGGCATGGATTTCCCCTCGCTCTCCCTGGACGGCGGCGCGCAGTTCCTCCCGACGGTCTTTGCCGCCTACAACGGCGGGCGTCAGGATTTCGCCGACGTCGTGACGACCCGGGACGGCGGGCAGGCCGGTTTCATGGGCACGTTTTCGTTTGGGCGGTTCGCGGCCTCGGTCATGGGGTATGCGGGGGGATACGGGAGTGAGATGAGCGTCGCCGGCTACCGCGACAAGCCGAACAACTGGTTTGCGGGCGCGTCGGCCAAGGCGGCCTACACCGTCCACGCGGGCGACAACCTCCTCTTCCAGCCCTACGCCCTCGCGTCGTTCACCGCGTATGGCGATCAGTCGTGGCATTCGGATTACGGTTCCATCCGCATGGAGGCGGGCGGCTACCGCGGCTGGAATCTGGCGCCCGGCCTGGCGGCGGCGTACACCGGGGACGGGTGGAGCGTCCACGCGTCGGCCCACTACATGTTCAGTCTCAACAACCGGGTGACGGGCGGGGTGGGCGAGCTTGAACTGCGCGACGCCGACACCGGCCGCGGCTACCTCGAATACGGTCTGGGTGCGTCCAGGCGGGTCAGCGAATCACTGCAATTTGAAGGCAAGGCCACCTTCCGGAGCGGTTCCGGCGTCAAGAGCTACGGCGGCCACGTCGGCTTTTCCTGGCAGTTCTGAGATCAACCGCATCCATTGTTTCAAAATGGGCTATTGGTGCGGGAAAGGTGCGGGCATTGAGGGGCGACCTATGTCTTTTCTTCTGCCGCCAAGCGTTCACCGACAGAGGACCTTGTCAGGCATCCTCCTCCTCTGCGGCTTGCTCGCGAGCATCCAAAAGCCGCTCATGGTTTGCGACCAGAGCGTTATGGAGTGCCCGTAGCATGGCTTCGGTACGGGACGCCAGTTGAATACGCGCATCCCATACCGCCCACTGGTCGGCGGGGACAAACGATGCCCGATTTTGCATACGAGCTTTATTGCCGCTGATTTGTTGTGGTCCCCGGCTTTTGGGCTGCTTGCGGAAATCGCCTCCCGTTTCCTTGCTGGATTGATTGGCGAAGAAATACGCTTCAGGATCGGTGCGCATCTGGCGAATGCAGTCGGTCAGTTGTTTATAGTCTATCTGGGCGTTTCTAGGTTCTGTCTGAGTTATGTTTTGCCTGTAAAATCGATAGTGCCAAGGATTTTGCAAACGGATTTTGAGGCTTATATAGCATATAGGTGAAAA
>QMCE01000434.1_pt1 | contig 24702 bp, 14 predicted proteins | sample 1821851 | NCBI WGS metagenome assembly QMCE01 (sample SAMN09453174, study PRJNA476694) | Termite gut metagenome, whole genome shotgun sequencing project. | isolation source: worker | host: Odontotermes sp. | place: South Africa:Pretoria | collected 2016-01-28 | reverse complement strand
GTCGTACGTCCATCGCATCGGACGGACGGGGCGCGCGGGTCGCACCGGCATCGCGTTCTCCTTCATCACGCCGAAGGAACGGGGTCGCCTGCGCCGCATCGAAAAAACGGTGGGCACACAATTGATCGAGACCCCGATCCCCAGCCCCGCCGAGGTGACGGCCCACCGCATCGCCCAGTTGCTCACCCAGGTGCCCGACCGTCTCGCCAAAGGCCGCCTGCAGATCGTCAACGACGCCGTCGAGGCGTTCATCGTCGGTGACGCCTTGGACGCGCTGCCCGAACGTCTCGGCCTCGCCGACGTGGGCGACCGCGATGACACTCACGATGCTGCCCGGCACGATGTGACTCTCCGACGGGCGATGGCCGTGGCGACAGCCCTGGCCGCACTGGCCGTGGGTGACGATGGCCCCCAACGCCGCGACGAGGAGCTCGACGAAGAACTGGCCCAACTAGCCCGCCGCGCCCAATACACGCGCGTCTCGGGCGAGCGCGCCCCATCGAAGGGACGGCGTGGTGAATCGTCCGCGCGAGGCGACCGGCGCTCTGATCGCCGTTCGGACCGCCGTGAAGAACACCGCCAAAGCGCTCGCCACAACGACACACACAGCGATGACGTCCGCCGTGACCGTCGCGAGGAACGCCGTCCAGACGATTCCCGCCGCTTCACGCTCGGCGAGGACGACGCCTCCTCGCGTCGTGAGGCACGTTCCAGCAAGAAGCGCTCCAGCGCTTGGCGCGAAACCGGCGCTCGCTCGGAGCGCGACCGGCTCGCCAGCCGACGGGAAGATGAACCCCAGCGTCACTCCGGCCGCTGGGACGAGGACCTGCCGCGTCACGCTGGGCGCCGCAACGACGACCGGCGCGACGACAGCCGTCCGACCGACCAGCCGTACGGCGGCGTCCGGCGAACCGAGAAGCCCTACAGCGAGACGCGGCGCACGGAGAGGCCGCGGGCGGATAAACGTCCCCGCTGGGAGGCCGCGCACAAACAGCAGCGACCGACGCGCTACTGGGTGGGCGTCGGCCAGCGCAACGGCGCCCGGGCCGGCGCGATCGCCGCGGCCATCACCAGCGAGAGCGATGTGCGCGGACGCGACATCGGCGCCATCGAGGTGTTCGGCAACTACTCCATCGTCGAACTGCCATCGTCGCTGTCCCGCCAGACGCTCGGTCGCCTGGCCCAGACGCGCGTCGCCGGTCGCGCCCTGCGCATCCGCCCTGACACCGGCCAGGGCCCGCGTCGCCGTTAGGCTCCGGGACGCTACGGTGTGACCGCGGATTGACTCGGGAGGCGCAAGGGGGTACGCGCGTGAGCGAGCGCCCACTCGCGCGGTTCACGTGGGCCATCCCCCGAAACGGGCGACACCTGAGCGGAGCGTCAGTATGCAGGCATAGACCCCACGACGCGTTCCGCCAGCTCGACGATCTCGCCTCCAAACCGGATGGCGTCCGCCACATCAGCCTCGTCGATCTCGGCTACGTCAAGCGTTGGATATTCGGCGCTATTGCGCGCACGGCGCATCCAGTCGAAGTTCCTGAGGACCCGGCCCATCGGCGGATCAAGCTGAGCCATGCACACGTCCAGCAGCACCACATGCGCACCTGGCGAACTTGTCACCCGCAACCCTTGATTCGCCAGGACGGCCGCCAATGCCTTGCGGGCACCGTCGTACGCGGTTTGGAAAGCAGCCGTGGGGTCAGTCGCGGCGATCTTCTCCGCCGTCGCAAGATGCGTCCGGGCACGATTGATCATCACATCGGCCAACTCACGCGACGGGACTACCTTCTGAACGCGTTCCTGAGAGATGAGCTGGTCGATGACTGCTCTCCCCTGAGCCCACCGCGCAATCATGCGGCTTCCTGGTTAAGCTTCAGTTCAACCATTGGGTTCTCCTTGACAGTCCGAATGAAGGGTTCAGCCGCTTGGTCCCACGCGGCTTGCGAAACACGCGTGATCTGCACGGGCAGCCCCAGCTCAGATTCGGCCACAACCATCACGTCGGTCAAAGACTCTCGGTCCGGCGTGCCAACAACAAGGACATCGACATCAGCCGGCGCCCGACCAACCATCCCTGATGCCCGCGCCGCCCACGAACCATAGAGAAACGCCTCATGAATTCCTTGTACCCCGCCGAGCAGACGGGACATCACCGGTTCAGGCCCGAACGTCGCCGCCAGGATTTGCGTGAGCGGCTGCAACAAACGGTAATTCTGATTCGCTCGGATCAACCGCGTGCGACCGATCCGCTCGTCTGCCAGCACCTGTGCCGTCACCAGTCGATTGACCTCCTGTGAGATCACCGACTGCGGCGTATCCAATAGCCTCGCCAGTTCCGTCACGGAACGGGCCGCATTCGGCTTCAGCAGCAACTCGGCCAGTAGGCGCGCCTGTGTTCGCGAACGCAGATAGGGTGCCAGAGCTGGACTTTCAGTTCGCATAAACCGATCATATCATCGCTTAATGCGATACATTCCAGCGTCAGCGTCCGCTGCGATGTCAGCCGATCCAGTAGCGCTCCAACACCACGGCTTGGCCGTACTCTCTGGGCAGGGTGGTCGTCCGCTCGAAGACACCACCACAAGCGAGAATCGTGCGACGACTGCCCTCGTTGCCCGGCTCGCAGGTCACGAGCACACGGTCGATCCCCAGCCCGTGGCACTTGCCCAACGCCAACAGGAGTTGGGCCGTCGCGTAGCCGCGCCGCCGCAGGCTCGGACGGATCGAATAGCCGAGGTGTCCGGCATACTCAGCGATGTCAGCGGTCTTCAGACTCCGCCGAATGTTCACCAACCCGACCACGTGATGCTCGGCGTCGACCGTCAGCCACTCGTCGCTGTCGACCCAATCTTCGTCGGCCGTGGCCGGATCTGCCATGAGGCGGCAGCGGGCGATCCAATCTGCCGGGTCTTCGTAGTCCTGCAACTGTCCGGAGCCGTTGATCAGCTCGGCTTCGGCGAGCGATTCGGCGCGGTACGACCGGATTTCCGCCGCATAGTCAAGGCTCGGACGGACGAGCATCAATGGTTCCATAGCGCCCTTCCAACAACGATCAGACCACAGCGGTTGTCACACCGTCGCACGCTTCCGTGATGGGGAAGCCTACGGCACGCGATCCTTCCCCATCACGGCGGGTCACCCGGCACCTCGAAACGTCGCGCGAACACCGCCGCCTGCCGCCTACTCAGGCCCCGGCCAGTAGGACTGCGTCAGGATTCCGGCAAACTCACTCACCATCTCAAGAACGTCGTCGCGGCTCGCCCAGGCGACGGCGTCCACCTCGTCGGGCTGCAACGGCAGGTTCTCGATGTCGAGCCCGGCAGGCGCTTCCACGAGATAGACGTCGTACAGGCTTTTCGGCGCCCTGATCGTCACCGACGGCCCCACCTGAGACAGATCGACGCGGATGCCGACCTCTTCGTCCAACTCCCGCATCGCTCCGACCTGGCTTGACTCGCCCGCCATGACCGACCCGCCCGCCGTCACGTCCCAGAGCCCCGGCCAGCCGATCTTCACCACCGCCCGCCGCTGGATCAAAAGCTCCAACCTCTCGTCAGCCGTCCGGCGGAAAACACACACCATCACGACCAGGTGGCTCTCCCCCGGCCTCAGCTCGGAAGCGGGATCTTCACCGTCCGTCCGTCGTGTCACCCGCCGACCAGTCGGCTGTCCACACGGGTCGAGCACATCCCACATCTCCGGCACGTCAGTCACGCCCTCATCGTACGGCCGCCGCGTGAAGCCCGACTCCGTTGGCAGGCTCCACGCGGCGCAGGAAACGCCTAACCCTGGGCGGCGAGCTGATCTTCCAGATGGAAGATCTCCGGCAGCAAAACGAGGTCGTTGTCGGGGGTGGATTCGAGGCCCTCCATGAGGTCGGCCATCTCGCGCTGCCAGCGAGCGTTGACGTCAGTGGCGGCCATCGCCGCCTGCGCCTCTTCATAGGTGTGCTCCGACTCGAAGTAGCCGATCAGCAGCCCGTCGTCCCGCAGGAAGATGGAGTAGTTGGTCCAGCCCGCCGCCTTGAGCGCCTGGAGCATTTCCGGCCAGACGGCGGCGTGCCGACGGCGGTATTCGTCCATGTGCTGGGGCGCGACGCGGAGCTGGAAACAGTAGCGGTTCATGCGGTTCCTTTCTGTTCGTCGATTGGCCTGGTCAGACCCGCTGGAAGCCGATGCCCAGCAGGGAGGCGGCTGCCTGGTAGGTGTCGGCCTTGTGCCCGACCGACAAGCTCCAGTGGTGCCCGGTGCCCGTGGCCGACCAGGCGTCCACCCACTCCCCCGGATCCCGGCCGAAGTCGACCCGGCTCGTGGTGTTGCCGATGGCGAGCAGCGGGCCGGGCACCACCGTCCCCTCGGAAGCGACGAAGCCAAGCGAGCCGTCGCGGTCTTGGCCGAGGCTCAGCAGGGTGACCGGGCCGTGCTTGACATCGAACTCGACGGACACGCCCCAGCCCCGTTTGCCGTGGTAGACACCCAGGCCGCGCAGCATCGGCTTGTCCGCCGAGATGGCCAGGTGGCTGGGTCCGTCATGCCCCATCTCCACCACCCGGTCCGCGAAGTTCAGCGCCTGGAGTTCACAGAAGGCACCGCCGGCCCCGACGACCTGCGTGGCCAGTTGCGCCACGGACGTCCGCAGCTCGTACTCGCCGCTGGCCGGGATGCCGCGCGCAGTGAGCAGAGAGGCGCCGAGGATCATGCCAGCCGCCAGCCGTTCGTGCTGTTCGCCATTCAGGCCGCGGTGGTAGTAGGCCAGCGAGTCCAAGTCGAAATCATCCACCAGACGGTCGAGCGCCACCGACACTCGCGCACCCCAAGCGAAGTCGTCCGTCACCACCGAGTCGTCCAGGGTGAAGATGTCCCGCGCGAGCGCCATGCGCTGGTCCACCTCGGCGGGCGTCACCTGGTCGACCAAGACGCGCAGGTCGTCGAATTCGAGCACCTCGACGTGCGAGCCGAACGTGACGGGCAGCAACGTCAGGTCAGTCGACACGTCGAGCATCCCCGGGTAGAGGTGACCCATCAACCCGTGCCGGGCGCGGCGCAGGGCCGCCCGCACCTTGGCGGCGTCGATCCAACGCCCGATGCGTTCCCAGGCGGACTCCTGCCGCAGCCAGCCCGACACCGACCGAAACTCAATGCCGGCCCGACGGAACACGTTGCCCAGCTCCGGCACCGGGCACTGCCCGCAGTAGGCCAGCCACTCCCCTGTGCCGAACGAGGCGTGGTCCATCTTCTCCGTCGGTTGCAGGTCGAGCACCAGCACCGGAGCGTGCGCCCGCTGGGCGATCGGCAGCACCATCGAACTGGTCAGGTAGGTCGCCAGGAACAGGACGATCAGGTCGCAGTCGGCTTGCCGCAGTTTCTCCGCGGCCACCGCACCCTCCTGTGCGTCGGAGATGAAGCCGACGTCGGTCACGTCGGCGTCCATCGCGGCGAAGCGGTCGGAGACGTAGCGCGATGACTCCTGAAGCTGGGGCAACAGGTGCGGGAACTGCGGCCAGTACGCACCCAAGCCACCAGCGACGAGTCCGATCCGGGCCTTCCGCCGGGCCTTGGGCGGCACCAGTGAATCGATGGCTGGCGTCATGCTTTATCCCTTCGTGATCACGTGGAACAGATGCCCCTCAGCGGGGCCCAAATCAAGCGTCACCTGGTGGTTGTCCAACGCGACCGTGGACAGCGAGCCATCGGCCCGGGAGACGTCCTCCAGCCCCACGATGGACGGGTCAAAGGTGAGTGTCGCTGACCGGCCGGCCGGAGCGGCGTTGACGAAGTTACTGTTCACCACGTAGAGGTAATGCTCCTTCGTGTCCCGGTCCACCATGTGCGACAGCAACAGGCTCTGCGTCCCCGGGACGCTCACAAAGAACGTGCCGGCGTCGAGCGTGCCGTCGGCCCGCGGCGCCGCCAACGTGGTCGGCAGGGCTCGTTGCCCCATCGTCACCCCAGAGACGTACACGTCTTGAGCGTCGAGCTTCATCAACGTCGGCCCGAGCGCATGGATCGCCGAGTTGAGCTGCTTCAGCGCATCGAATTGATCTGACTTCGTGCCGTCCGCCTTCATGATGCCCTCGGTGAACGCCTCACCCCGATTGCTGGGCTGCCAGTAGGTGAAGTACGACAACTGCTTGTAGCCGTAGGCCAGCGCGGTGTTCGCCTCCCAGGTGATCTCCGGCACCGACGGACGACGCATGCCCGAGCCGTTGTAGCCGACCGACTGGAGATAGGTGGCCGTCTTGATCTGGTAGTCCAGACCGAGCTGCCGGAACAGGTCGAGGTTGCTCAACCAACCCTGAGCGTCGACGTCGTTCGCCAACAGCGGGTACCGGTCGTACATCAGGTAGTCGGGCGCGTTCCAGTCAGATCGCACGCCGCCGGTGGCATTAAGCCAGGCCCGGACGGAAGCGTCATCGACACCGCACGCCCCCCAGGGACAGAAGTTGTAATGGGGGTACAGACGCGGCGCTTGCTCGCGCACCGTCGTGAACGCCGTCGCGTAGTTGGTCGCGGGCATCGCCTCATCGCAGAGGACAAGGCCGCCAACGCCTGGCACGTTCGCATAATCGGCGAGGATCTTCTCAACGTCCGCGGCGCTCTTGCCCTGAAGGGCGTTGCAGCTGAGCCTGCTGTCCGCCGGCAAGAACCAGAAACCGTTCTGTGCCGCCAAGGTGGCCATCTGCTGGTTCTCGGCCACGGTCGGGTGTTCGTCGTCGCCCATGAGCAGATCGAGGCCGAAGTCGGCCGCGTTAGCGAACTGCTCTTGGTTGACGTAGCCGGGCGAAGGCGCCCAGAAGCCGGTGATCAGGATGTTCTGGCCCACGTGCGGCACGCTGGCACGCACCTCGACCGGAATCGAGTTGGACGGCTGCCCGTCGAGCAGCACGGTGATCGTGGCGGCGCCCACCGCCTGCGCAGTGACGACTCCGTCGGCCACGGTGGCGACCGCGGCGTCCGACGACGTCCACGTCAACGAGGCTGAGTCAGTCACGAATTGCGTGCTGTAGGGCAAGGCGTCGTGCTCACCGGGCTCCAGTAAGAGCGCCGGCTTGCCGATGGCCACGCCCGGCTCAGCTGTGCCCCAAACCGCGAACTCCGTGAGTTGCACCAGGTAGCCGTCGCCGCCGTCCGGCGCACCCCGCTTCGTCACGTCCAACCTGATCGTGTCGCCTTTCACCCCGGCGGGGATGTCCCAGACCGCAGGCCCGGACGGATTCTGGTAGCCGGTCTCCTGGATGGTATAGACCACGGTGCCCGCGCTATCCAGCACCGTGATCGTGAAGTCCTCCGGGAAGCTTGCCCCCAGGTAACCGGGATCGTTCCGGGGGAACAGGGCGATACAGCTGGGGGTCACCGTCTCCGGGAAATCGAGTTGCGCCCACGCTGGCGCCGTCTGCGTCTGACGCACGAACGGGTTGGTCGTCCAGCCATTGGCGTTCTCGCCGTCGACCAACTTCTGCACCCCGTTGAACCAGCTGGCGTCGTTGTTGGGGTAGGTGGACTCCGCCGACGGCGTCGCCAGGCTCGACAAGTAGACCGAGCCACTGGGGGCCCAGCACGACACCAACCGGGTTGCCTCAGGGCCGCCGCAAGTCTGAGGACCGAAAGCCGCCAGCTCGGCGAGCTGCGCGCCGTGTTCGGCCTCGCTGGACGAGGGGCTCAACTGCAGCACGGTGAGCCGCAACTGCCGGGCAGCGACGGGAGTGCCCAGGTCGAGGACCAGTGGCACGGTCGTCACCCGGGGTTCCAGAGCCGTGCCCGTGTAGGTGGACGTGTGGACCGTCGACCAGACCTCAGCCCCCTGCCTGTCTAACAAGGCGACCTTCAACTGCGCCGGGAAATACTTGTACTGGGCGCCACTGTCCGCGCGAGGCCACAGCACGATGCGCGAGATCGTCTGGTCCGTGTCCCAGGCCACATTCGCCCACATGTCCGGCGGCGTCGTTCCCTCGGGCACCCACAAGTCGAGCGCGGAGAGCCCCAGATCCTCGTCGACCAACCGGGTCGCCGGGAAGGCACTCTGGCTAGCCGTCGAGGTGACGCTCGCCTGCGGCGCCAGGTTGACGGTGCCCGTCGGCGCGTAGCCATCGATGGCGGCCGTGTCGGCCGCCCAAGCCGCTGTCGGCCCCACCAAGGGCAATAGCGCCACCGCCACGGCGATGGGCAACATTCGGGTCACAATCCGTCCGCGACGAGTTCGCTTCGTTTTTCCGTTCATAGCTCCTCCTTGGGGGCAGCAAGCTGATGAAAACAACGACGTCCACCACGTACTCCCGACCGCGTCGGCACACCGACCCATCGATGCATCTTTACGCCACACGGCCAATATCATGAAAACTACTTGCGATTTCGAGCGTTGGCAAGCCTTGGCCGTCGGCCAGACCGTTAGTTCACCCAGAGCGTGACCGGACCGAACAGACCGGACGGCACCAGCGGATCGCCCGCCTGGTGATGCAGGGCGGTGGCGTAGGTATAGCGCCCGCTGGTTCGGGGGACGTCACCGGTCAGCCACTCCGGCCAGCGGCCATCATGGATGCCGTCTTCCGGCAGCCGCTGGTCGCCGATGATCCGGTTGATCCACAGGTTGACCACCTCGATCTCCAACTGATTGCCGCTGGTCCGCGCCGCCGTGGTGATGTCGACCCGCCAAGGCGCCGTCCAGACGACGCCCAACTCCTGGCCGTTCAGCGTCACCTTGGCCAGTGCGCCGACCGCCCCCAGGTCGAGCCAGAGCCGCCCCTGGCCGCCCTGGCCGACGCCCTGAGGCAGGTCGAAAGTTTCGCGATAAATCGCCGCGCCCGAGTAGTGCCGAATGCCGTCGTCGGCGTTCGTCGTCCAGTCGGACAGAACGTCGAAGCGGACGGGTCGATCGGGTCCACCCCAGGCCGGGTCGAACTGCACCTCCCACGGCCCGGTCAGCTCCATGACCTGGCACGGGTCGCCCGGCAGCGGACGATCAACCGACCTGCCCGGCTCGAAGAGGACGAAGTAGCTCTCGTTCGGCGCGAAACCCAGATGAAGCACAGGGCGGCCATCCGGGGCAAGGCGAGCTTCCGGCAAAGCGTAACGTTCCCCGGTGACGGGGTGCCACAGTGTCGCCGCCCGCCCGCCCACACGGAAGCAGCAATCAGCCGCGGCAGGAGCAGCGGTGCGGTTGGCGACGAAATAGAGGTCACGACCGTCGTCGAGGACGCGGTGGGTGTAGCGGATGGGGCCGTCGCTGGCAAAGTCCTCTGGCAGGCCCACCAGGTCGGCCGATAGCTCGTAGGCGGGGTACAACTCGCCGTCGGCCACCGAGCCGCCCCACGCGATACGCCCGTCGCCGAACGGCCGAACGGTCAGCGTCGCAGGCGTCGGCCCGCTGCCCCACAGCTCGTCCGCCAGCTGGCGCACTGCGGCGTCCCCGGCCCCCTGGTCGGCCAGGCTGGCCGACTGGCGCGGCGGCTGGCCCAGCACGGTCGCCCCAGCGGCGACCAAGTCGCGCACCACGCGCAGCAGCCCGGGCGTCATCGTTGCCAGTTGCGGCAGCACCAAGACCCGGTAGCGGACGCCGCCCGGAAAGACGATCTCGCCGTGGTCGACGCGGGCCTGCGACAACCAACCCGGCGGGCAGGCGTCGACGTTATGGCCACGACGGTCCGGCAAGCCGCTGTCGGCGACGACGTAGGCAGAGGCCGGCGGGTAGAAGACTTGTGGCGCCCCCTCGGGCGTCAGGTACAGGATGTCGGCGACTGGCCGGCCTTGGCGCAGCAGCAGCGAACACCTGGCGACGTAGCGGTGGTAGGCGTCCGACAGGGGCCACCAGGTCTGGTTGCGGTCCCAGTGCGAACCGTAGGGGCCGAAGGTCATGCCTGGCCGCACCCCGTCCGGCAGTGGCTGGTGGCAGAAGGTGTGGAACATCAGCTTGTTGACCCCAGCGGCAAAGGCCCAGTCGGTCTGGCCTTTGACCGAGCCGGGGTATTGCCGCCAGCCATCCAGGTGGGAAGTGAACGATTCAGCGGGGACGACCGGCTGCCCCAGCAGGTGGGCGGCCGAGGTCGTCTCCGCCACGCTGTAGATCGTGTCCGGCCCGAAGCCGCGGCCCCAGAACTCACACATCGGCAGGTCGGCGGCCAGCGCGAGTTCAAGGTCGGCGGCGGGCGTCATGTCGTAGGGCTCGAGTGACAGCGGCAGGCCGTGCCGGTGGGCGAACGCCTTGGTGAAACCGATGTGGTTCGCCACGATCAACTCCTGGACGGTCAGGCGCACGTCCCAGAGGAAGCGCTCGCTGGTCTCGCGGTCGCCGACCAGGACGCCGGCGTAGCAAGGCAGGTAAGGCTGGGGGTCGTAGCCCCGGCGGGTCGTGAACTCCGCCTGGAAGCCATCCGTCCAGTTTTGGGCGCCCATCTCCCAACTGTCGATGTGCAGGCCTTTGATACCGCCGGGCGCGGTCCGCGCCTGGTCGAAACCCAGCCGGGCGAAGATCGGGCCAAGGTAGGCGTCGAGGTGGGCGGCCATGGCGTCCGCCGACAGCTTGTCCGCCTCGAAGCCCCAGCCGGGAATCGGCGCCGGACGGCTGCCCGCGCCCGTGTTGCGCATGCCCAGCCGCATGACGGTCCACTCGCCGTCGGGCACCGTCCACGTCAGTGTGCCGTCCGGGGCCAGCCGACCAGTCAGATCGACGATCGTTGCCGGATCAACCGCCACATCGTCCTTGCCCGTCACATAGAGGGAGGATGTGGGGAATTGCCGCTCCGTTTCCGACGCGGTCGAGATGGGCTGACGGTAGTAGAACGCCCGGCCGTCGATGGCAGGAAAATCCCAATAAGCGCCCCACTGGCCCCGTCGGCCCAGAGTCGCGACCGGCTCGCCGCCGAAGTGGCTCGCGCCGCCGGGAAAGGCCAACACCGCGACGTCGTCGTACCAGGCCTCACGCCGACGCACCGCGTCGTCCGGGAGGCTGTCGGCGAAGAACGGACGCCGCGGCGGCGGCACGGGCAAGGCCAGGCTCTGTTCGCAACCGTCACCGCTGACCTCGACCGTGGCGCTGACCAGATGCCGCATGGACTGCTCGGGCGTGACCCACGGCCCGCCGCTGCCAGCCCAGCCCGGCCCTGACGCCAGAATCAGGTCGATGCCGAGGCGCTCCGATTCCGCCACGGCATGGGCGACCAAGTCAAGCCACTCCGGGCTCAGGAAGTCGACGGACCCGCGCGGGACGGGCGCATCCGACTCCTGGTCGAGGTTCACTTCAAGGAAGAGCGCCGAGCCGATGCCAGCAGCCGCCATCGCCTCTAGGTCTTTGGTGATGCCCGCACGATTCAGCGTGCCGTCCATCACATACCAGTAGACCCCGGGCTTCGCGCTGTGTGGCGGGCAGTCGAACTCCCGTGCCAGCGCGTCCATATCCGTCATGCCGTCCCCTTTGATCCGCACCTCAGCGATCAAACAATCTTTGCAGAAAAAGGGACGCGACACGCAAGTCGCTTACACGCCGAACGGCCGGTCACGCTCGCCGCCTGGCGACACCGCCACCAGCCCGGTAACGCCCATGACAGTCACCGCAACCGTCCGCGCCCCTACTCGCTGCGCAGCGCCTCGACCGGGTCGGCCTTGGCGGCAGCCGACGACGGGATCAGACCCGAAATGAACGTCAGGAACATGGAGACAGCGACGAGCACGATGGCTGCCAGCCACGGCAAATTGGCGACGTTGGGCACGTTGTACTGCGCCTCGACGAAGATGTTCACCGGGATCGACAGCAACAGGGTGACGAGGATGCCGATCAGACCGGCGACGAAACCGACGATCAGCGTCTCGGCGTTGAACACCCGCCGGATGTCGCGTTTGCTCGCACCGATCGACCGCAAGATGCCGATCTCTTTCTTGCGTTCTAAGACAGAGATGTAGGTGATGACGCCAATCATGATGGACGACACCACCAGCGAGATCGACACGAAGGCCACGAGCACATAGCTGATCGCGTTGACGATGTCGGTCACCGACCCCATCAGCACACCGACGAAGTCGGTGTAGGTGACAACCTTGCCGTCGTCGCCCGCGGCCTTCATCTGGTTGTTGTAGGCGTCCAGAATGTCCAGCACATGCTGTTTGGCGTCGAAGTCGCGCGGATAGATGTCGATCTGCGAAGGATCCGTCGGGTCGGCGTAGCCCAACTGGTACAGATTGGTGTCGAGCGTCGGGGTCTGCTTCGACATCATGCTCTGCATCAGGGCAGCCAACTGGTCGGGATCCATGTTGAACTTGAACGCCTTGACGAAGGCTTTCTCATCGATACTGAACGCCTTCGGCAGCTCGGTGGCCAGGCCCGACATGGCGCTCTTGATGGAACTGCCCATCTGGTTGCCCATCGCCCCCATGGCCTTGGTCATGTACGACGTCATGGCGTCCTGGAGGTAAGCGCCGAGCGCGTCTTGGACCGGCGGCAGCACCTGCGCCTGGACCTGCGCGCCGACCCGGGCCACCAGCTTGCTGCTCAGCGTCTTGTCGACCTCTTTCTGCGTCGCCTTCTGCAGCTCGTCCGTGAAGCCGGATTCGTCCAACAACTTGTTCAACGAATCAGAGAAGTCCTGCACGACCCCCGGCCGGGCCAGGTAGGCCTGGAAACTCGCCAGCACCGCATCGGTGTCGGTGAGATCCACGCCACCGGACTTCATCGCCTGTGTGTACCAGCCCTGGAGCACCGTCATCGCCAACGACTGGACGTCCTTGGTCGGGAAATCGGGCGACACCTCGTCGTAGACGTTCGTGGCGGCCTTCGCCAACGCCTGCTGCAACTGCGTCACGGTGGCGTCGTCGAGCTTGACCTTGCTGAGCAGCGACGGCAAGTCGACCCCGCTGAGCGCCTTGGCGAAGTCCAGCTTGGGGAAAGCCGGCAGCGACTTTTGGATGTCAGACGGCTTGAACGCCGATGACATGTCGATGTTGAGCTTGGACTGATCGAATTTGAAAGCGTTCTTGATGGCGTCCTGGTCGATGGAGATGAGCTTGCTCATGTCCATGTCGCTGTCTTTCGGACCGTCCTTGAGCTCGGCGAACGTGTCACCCGAGAAAACGTCGCGGTCGGGCTGCGCCAACTGCTCCTTGACGATCGGCGCGTCGGCAGCCACCGACATGAGGTGGGAGATCAACGACGACGAGTAGTTGATGCCCGTCGTCAGCGAGTGCGCCGTGGCGTTCGGGTCCGATTTCACGATGCCGACGATGTGCAGGTCCGTGCCCTTCGCGACGGCGTCACGCAGGAAGTCCGCGTCGTCGGACCGGTCGGTCCACACGTCGTAGTTGTCGTCGTAGGAGTACAGGTCGAACGCGTTGACCAGTTTGTAGCGGACATTCAGGATCTGGTCGAAGGTGTAGGTGGCGCCGGACTCGTCGGTCTTCTCCACATCGTTGGACTCGTTCTCCGTGACCGCGTCAACCATCTTTTCCAAGTCGGCGTGGTCGCGCAGGCCCAGCTCGTAAGCGAGGAAGTCGGTGATGCCGCCCCCGCCGTCGAGCACCAACACCATCTCGTCGTAATTCTTCGGCCAATGGCCCGCGACCACCTGGTACTGCGACTGCACGACGTCAGGGTCGTCGAGCATCTCGGAGAAGACGGACATGGAGCTCGTCCCCATCATGGGGTTGGCGTTCAGCGCAGCCGATCCACCGAAGGTGTCGAACGCCTGGTCGGGGTTGACGCGCACCGGCTGGTCGTCGTAGGCCGTGCTCTGCAGATAGATCTGCGGCGTCACGTTGTAGCTGTACGAGATGTGGCTGACCCAGTCGTCCATGTCGGACTGACCCGAGTCAAGGTAGGTTTTGAGCGCGCCCAAGTCGTTCTCGGCGACGGACGAGAACATGCGCGCCACGATGTTGCGCTCGCTCACCGAATCGGCATTGGGGGTGGCCGCCGGCGTGGCGCCGTTGTCGGGATCGGTCGTGTCGACGTCGAGCAGGCTGCCCAGATCGAAGCCGCTGCTCTGAATGCTCAACGGATACTGGCTGAGCGTGTCCTCTTCGACGGTCTGGACGTAGCTGTTGACGCCGTTGGCCAGCGCCAGGATGGAGGCGATGCCGATGATGCCGATCGAGCCCGCGAAGCTCGTCATGAGCGTGCGGCCCTTCTTCGTCATCAGGTTGCTGAACGACAAGGCGATGGCCGTGAGGAACGACATGCGCGAGCGGCGCGGTTCTTTGGCGTTGCGCAGGTCGTCCACGGTTGGTTCGAACGGGCGCGAATCGGACGTCACCTGGCCGTCAGCCAAATGGACGACACGGTTGGCGTATTGCTCGGCCAGGTCGGGGTTGTGCGTCACCATGACGACCAAGCGATCCTTGGCGATGCCAGTGAGCAGATCCATCACCTGGACGCTCGTCTTGGAGTCCAACGCGCCCGTCGGCTCGTCAGCGAGCAGGATCTCCGGGTCGTTGATGAGGGCGCGGGCGATGGCGACCCGCTGCATCTGACCGCCCGACAGCTGGCTGGGCAGCTTGTGAGCATGCTCGGCGAGGCCCACCTGGGCCAGCGCGTCGAGGGCACGCTGACGGCGCTCGGCCCGCGACACGCCGCTCAGGGTCAGCGCCAGCTCGACGTTGGCCGCGACGGTCTGGTGCGGGATGAGGTTGTAGCTCTGGAAGACGAAACCGACGCGGTTGTTCCGGTAGGTGTCCCAGTCGCGGTCGCGGTACTCGTTCGTGGAGACGCCGTCGATGGCCAAGTCGCCCGAATCGTAGTGGTCCAAACCACCCACGATGTTGAGCAGCGTCGTCTTGCCCGAACCGGACGGTCCGAGGATGGCGACGAACTCATTGTCGCGGAACGCGATGGAGACGCCGTCCAGCGCCACCTGGGTGAAATCCGCCGTGCGGTACGACTTACGAATGTCGGTGAGCCGCAGCACGGCCGCCCCCTGTCTGTTGAACGTGGCAGTTCTCGACCCAGCGCCTCCTCACCAACCAGACGCTTCTGGCTCGCTTCGACTCAATCGGGTACGCGTTCGGTAAAGCATGCTCCTGTTTCACCGAACTGGGTAACCGCGAGACTAACACGTCCCGAAAAACCCCACCGCCACGCTCACAGATCCCACCATGTCACGCCTCGTATCGTGACATGGCGCGGCCTTTTAGACCCTCTCTTTCTCGACGTCCGTGATCTCGCCGTTAGCCGCGTTCACGTCCACCTCGTACACCTTCTTGCCGTGTTCGGTCTCCGCTTCGATCTTGGTCACCGTGCCACCAATCCAAGACGAACTCCGACGAAGAACGCCGATCTTCCAGATGACAAGAACCATTTCATGCCGCCGACTGGCCCGACGAAGCCCGGACGCTCACCGCCGCTGCGGTCGGATCACCTTTGCGATCAACTCCGGCGTCATGTCCAGCGCTTTCGCCAGACGCGCGTATGACCAGTCCCCTTCGGCGTACAGACTCCGGATGAGGGCGTCCCGTTGGGCCAGATGACTGGCTACGAGCAGCCGGGCCTCCTCAGCGGCCCGGCTGTGCTCGCGCGCCTGTTGGACGCGGATGTCACTCATCACGCCCCCGCGTGGACGAGCACGTGAGAGCCTCAGGCCACACCGGCCCCCTGACTCCCACGTGCTCACCTGGCTTCATGCGCGGGCCACCTCAGCCTTCGCGAAATCCGCGATGACGGTCGGAACGGCCTGGTCGAAACCAGCCACGTCGAGCATCCCCGCGTCGTTCGGATCGGCGATGGAGAAACCCGTCGAGGTCATGCCGACCACCACCAGCTTCGCCGGAATGCCCGTCTGCTCGCGGTACTGCCGCAAGGCCTGGAAGGGGTGGATCTCACCCGCCCAGGTCTCGTTGTCGGTGTAGACCACGAAGGTGTCGACCTCGACCTCGTTCCGGCTCGCCCACAGCATGGGCAAAGCGCAGTCGGTGCCGGCGAACGGAAGGTTCCACACGGCCTTGAGCACGTCGTCGAGACGCTGACGCGGCGTGATCGCCAAACGCGAGATCGCCGAACCCCAACCGTAAGGGCCGGTCTCCCCTCCCCCGAGACACTGCTTTCCGGCGGCGGTGAAGCCGAGGATGTCGTACGACGACTCGGTGCGCGCGGTGACCATCGCCAGCGCGGCGGCGGCCTCACGGGCCGTCAGCGGCATGCCACCGACCGGCGCGGTCATCGACCCCGAGACGTCGAGGGCGAGCAGCAGCCTCTTCCCCGTCGGTTCCACGGCGGCGAAGGCCGCGTAGAAACCCGCGTCGAGCGCGTCGACGATGCGGCCGACCGGCTGCCACTGCTTCGAACCGCGCGCGCCGTGCCCCGAGGCGTACGTGCGCAGGGCGACGAGCATGGAGATCGGATGCACGCGCCCCTTGGCCAACACGGCCGAGTCGGAGAGGCACTCCGCGACCGAGGCCGCCCGTGCGCCCGTCAGCACACCCAGCCGGGTGAGGCGGGGCAGTTGACGGATCAGCGCGGTGATCGGCATGCCGCGTTCGAGCAAGCTCTCCCAGACCGCCGCTGAATCCAGCGCGGCGGCGGGAAGCATCTCCCACGACAGCGGGTAGGTGTCGATCAACTCGAGCAGACGAGCCGGACTGGCCGTCTTGGCCTCTTCGAAGGCGTCGACCAAGCCGGGCAGACCGTCCAGGTCGTACGCGCCGCCCGCGTCCTCGACCTTCGCCTTGTGGGCGATGTAGTCGAAAAGCTTGGCCTGCGCCGGATCGTCCGCGTGCGGGTGGGCCTTGCGCAGCAAGTCGCGATGCGTCCAGCCCTCACGGTTGCGGTACTTCAGGACTTGGTAGGCCAACGCGTCCGGCGTCTTGTCGAGGTACCACGCGCCGATGGCGCGGCGCAGCGCCCGGCCCCAGCCGCGGAACTGTTGGGCGTAGCCGGTGAAGATCGCCAGATGCGTGCCCGTACGGGCGACCTGGCCGAGGCGGGCGAGCGCGTAGGCGCGGCCCTCGTCGTCGGCCAGACCAGCCACAGCGGCCAAGGCGAACAGCGCCGGATTCTGCTTGGGCGCCCGCCCCGCGAGCGAGACGGCGACGGCTTCGTCCACGACCAGACGCGGATCGCTCACAGCCAGCCGCAACACGACGCCGGCGTTGTCCTTGGTCAGCGCCTTTTCGGTGACGTAGTACGTCCCGGCCTCGACGCCGAGAGTGAGGAAGCGACGCAGTCTCGTCACGTCGTCGACGGCGAAGACGAAGCCGCCGGCGTTGTTGGGCACCTGGTCGGTGCGGGCACGCTCCCTCTGCGGCGTCAAGCGAGTCTTGATCGCCGCGAGCGGATCACGGACACCCATGATTGTTTCCTTTCGCGAGGTTCCCTCAGACGCACCACCTGTCAGCAGGGACACAGGCATGGTGCGACGCCGGAGTGTTCACTGCTCTGCCGATTGAGCTACGGCGCGAACGCCGACGGGACTCGAACCCGCAACCCGTGGCTTATCAGGCGATAACCGGACGCCTTCGGCCCGTGCCCCAACTGACAGGTGGTGCGATGCGGGCGTGTGCCGAGTTCGGATGGGAGCATGTCGATTCCGGACTCGAACCGGACCGGCGAACCGGTGCACCCACTCCCTGTTGTCGAGACGGTAACCGAAGCTCTTCGGCCCGCATCTATGAAGTTCTGAGGTGTTGCGGGCATGGCGATGAGAATCGGATTTGAGCCAGGTTTCCCTGGCCCCGCGGACTTGAACCGCAGCCCCCTGAGGGGATTTTCCATTGATAACCGATCCTCTTCGGCCCACAACACGAAGGACTCTATAACGCGTTACAGGGCCGTGTCAAAACTGGCTCGGAGACAAGTTTTCGAACGTTCGCTACGGCGTTCCCGCTCAGCGACGCTTACCCGACCGCCGTTCACGGCGACGATCCCGCGCCTTGTCATTGACGACAGGCTGGTCCTGGAGCTGCGCTCGCTTCACCAGCTTGGTCTCGACCACCTCACCCAGCGGAGCATCCGGCCGCTTCTTGAACCGTTTCGCGGCGAGCCGCCGAGAAACGGCCACCACATCGGCATCGTCACCGCGCCGAAGCTCTTGTGTGACACCGTGACGCTCAATCCGCCTGCCCCGGGCTTTGCCCAGCCGAATGCCTTTCAACGACGCTTTCGGATTCTCGCCGTACGAATGACGGCGCTGCTTGACGTAGTCCAGAGCCTTCCGCTCCTGCGGGCTGCGCCGCCGTCTTGGCCGCGCAGCCGCCTGCTCAGCAACCTCGTCATTTTGCTCAGGACGCCGCGTGCTCACCAGATGATCCTACTGACGGGGCATCCCGCCTCACGTCCAGGCAGCCGCGTCGAGCTGGCGCTGCTCATGTCAACAGAGAAAGCAGGTGCACATCACGACGGGTCCGGGCTGGCGACAAGGGACGCTAGCCCGGACCCGTCGTTGATGCGATCAGCCGATCGACGTCAGGCGCGACGGCGGCGCATCGCGATGACCACACCGAGCACCAAACCGGCGAGGAGCAAGCTCCCAGCGACGCCGATGAGCCCGGTCAGCCCACCAGCCACTACCTGGCCACCGGTGCCCACGGCCGCAGTTTCATCCGCGGGATCGGCGCCATTCTGGCTGGCCGACGACCCGGCCGCATCGTCCTCGGCGGGATCAGTCGCCAGCCCCACGGCTGAGTCGTCATCCTGCCCGTCATCCGCCGGCGAGTTGTTGCCATCCGCAGGCGGATTGTCATCCGCCGGAGGGTTGCCATCCGCAGGCGTCTCATCATCTGCCGGCGAGTTGTTGCCATCCGCAGGCGGATTGTCGTCCGCCGGAGGGTTGCCATCCGCAGGCGTCTCATCGTCCGCCGGAGGGTTGCCATCCGCAGGCGGATTGTCATCCGCCGGTGTGTCATCGTCCGACGCCTGAGGAGCGACTGGCACGCTGACCACGTCGCCCATGTCGGCGTCGGCGTCGATCGTGTCGTTGGGCACAATGTCGCTGCCCTGGGCATCGGCCGGCGGCGCGTCTGGGGCGATCGGCTCGCCGGTCACCGAGTCGACGCCGCTGATCTGCACCGTGTTGATGGCGGCGTCTGTCGCCATCTCGACAATGTCGGCCGTCACCGTGGCTGTCGCCACATCGCCCGCGCTCAACGTCCCGACCTGCCAGACCGGGTGGCCGTCGGCGTCCACCGACACCGTGTCGTCCGGGTCGGCCGGCACGATGACCAGGTTGGTCAGGTTCTGCCCGCCGAACTCGGTCACGACCACCGCATCGGCGTCGGCCGGACCGCTGTTCGTCGCCGTCAGCTGGTAGGTCACCGTGCTGCCCGGCGCGAAGCCGGCGTCAGACGGCGCCTCGGGCTGACTCTTGTCCACCTTCAGGATCGGAGCGGACGGCTCGACCGGCGTCACCGTGCAGGTCGTCGCCGTGCAGTCACCTGGAGTCGGGCCAGTGAACAACTGGTTGTCCAGCGAATGGTCGCCGAGCTCGCCGCCGTCGTTCGCCGTCACCGAGTAGGTGATGGTCGTCGTGTCGCCAGCGGCGACGAAACCGGCCACGTCGATGCCCGTGCCCGCCTCGTTCAACGTGGCCGTCATGGTCGTGTCAGCGGAGCCGTTCGTCACCAGGATGTTGTTGTTGAAGGCCGCGTCGTCCAACACGTCGGCCAGAGCGTCGCTGTAGGCGACAGGCGCCCCGACGGGGCCGTCCGAGTTGTCGAACGTCAGCGTGTAGATCACGATGCTGCCGTAGCGCACCGGATCGTCCGCCGAAGCCACCGCCTTCGAAGCGACGACCGCGGCGACCAAGCCGGCGTCGGTCAGAGTGTTCGGTGTGTCATCGGTCACGACGATCGGGGTCGTCGACGTCGCCTGGCCCGCCACGTCGCCCGGCTGGGCGTCCGAATCCGTGTCGGCATCCGGCGTCACCGCGCCAGCGACGTCCACCCGGGTGAAGCCCGTGCCCTTCGGCGCGGTGAACGTCACGGTGTAGCCGTTCTCGTCCGACAACGGGACCGAGAACGAGTACGTGCCATCCTCGCCGGTGAGCGTGCAGGCTTTGCCCGTCAGCGAGTCCAGCACCGCGTCGCCCAAGGCATCCAGGCCGTTCAGGCAGACCGTCACGCCCTTGACCGGGGCTTCGCCCTCGTCCTGGACGCCGTCGCCATCGCGGTCGTCCCACACGCTGCCACCCAGGTGGGCCGGGGCGGCCAGGTCGATCGTCGAGGCGTCGTACTGGTCGTCGTCGTCACCGACACCGTCGTTCGGCTGGGTGCCGGACGGCTTCAACGAGTCGCCAGTCGACGAATCCGTGCCAGACACGTCCACCGCGTTCACGGCAGCCGTGGCGTCGCCTGACAGCACCGCCGCGACATCGGCCGTCACCGACGCCTGGTAGACGTCGCCACCCAGCAGTTCAGGAATGCTCCACGTCTTCCCATCGGCCGAGAAAGAGCCGACGGGGGGCGTCGCGCCGGCGTCGAACGTGACGTTGGTCAGGTTCACTCCGCCCAATTCGCTGACGACGACGTCGGTGGCCGGAGCCTCGCCCACGTTCTGCACCGTCACCTGGAAACGCACCTGCTGGCCGGGCAGGAACGGGCCAGCCGGCTCGTCCTTGTCCACCTGCAACTCGGCCGCTTCCATCGCCAGCGGATTCGTCGTGCACAGATGCGTGCTCGCGCAATCCTCCGGGCTGGGCTGCGTCGGGTTGCTGCCGGTCGGATACATGTAGTTGAACGCCGAGAGATCGCCGTCGTCGCCGTCGGCCTTGAAGGTCACCGTGTAGTCCACCACGACCTTCTCGCCAGCGGCGAGCGTTCCCGTCACGGCGAACGCCCCGTCCGTCACGGCGCCGACCGTCAACGAGCCTGTGCTCTTGGCCGGATCCACGGCGGGCGTCGGTGCACCGATGACGTTGTCCAACACGCCCGACAGGTTGTCGGTGTAGTCGACCGGCACGCTGGCCAACGAGGACGTGTTCTCGAAGGTGAGGTAGTAGGTCAACGTGTCGCCGGGACGCACAGTCGCGCCCTCGTCGCTCGTGCTCTTGGCGGCCGAGACCGCGCCGACCAGGCCGGCGTCGGTGTCGTTGTCGACCGCGCCGCTGATCACCACGACCTGTCGCGTCGCCGTGCCGCCAGAGCCGGCGTCAGAATCCTTGGGCTCGTCGGCCCCCTGGTCGGCCTTGGTGAACGCTGTGCTGTCGTCTGGCAACGAACCGAACGTGATGGTGTAGCCCGCGTCGTCCGAGGGCGGCACAGCGAACGAATAGTGGCCCGACGCATCCGTCGTCGTGCAGGGCACGTCGACGGCGTTGCCCGAGCTGTTGTCGCCCGTCAGGCACACCTGGATGCCCGCGACGCCCACCTCGGACAAGTCGCCGTCGTCCTGCAGGCCGTTCTGATTCACGTCGTCCCACACATCACCGCCGACCGTGGCCGATGGCGCCACCTGCACCGTCACGTAGTCGCCGCGGTCGTCATCACCGTCGACGCCGTCGTTCGGCACGATGTCGGCGTCCGCTGGCGCCGTGATGCCGTCGGCGGCGATGGTCACCGCGTTGCGCTGGGAGCGACGGTCGCCGTCACCTTGGCGGTCAGGTGAGCGCCGGTGTTCAGCCGAGCGATGGTCCACGACTTCCCGTCCTGGGACACCGACGTGCCAGGCGTCACGTTAGTGAACGTCAGGTCCTCGAAGCCCGCATCGGCCAAGTCGTCCACGACGACGTTGGTCGCGGCGACGTCGCCAGTGTTTTCCACCGTGATGGTGAACGTCACCTCGTCGCCGGGGTTGACTGACGTCGTGGAGGTCGTCTTGTCGATCTTCAGCTCAGGCTGCTCAGGCTGCGCATCGACCCTGCCGACGCCAACCTTCGATGACAGCATGGGGTCCACCGCCGGTCCGCTCGCGACGGCGGTGGCCGCGAACTGGTTCCACGCGACGTCACTGGCCGCGTCGAAGGCGGGCACGGTGAAGGGCAGGTCGATGGTCTGCGTGGCGCCAGAGGCGAGCGCTGGCCCCGAGTACGTCATCAGCATCGCCGTCACGGACGAGAGGTCTTCCGGGGCCGACGGCGACCACGTGGTCGCCTGGTGACATTCGGTGGGAGTCTCCCAGAAATCCTGCGATGTGCAGGTCAGCGGCCCGGTGGCGTACTGGTACGTCCAGTTCGCTTTCGCCTTGGGCACCGCCGACAGCGTGGGCGTGAACGCCGACCCCAGGTTGTCACCTTCGTGGGGGAACACGTCGTACAGCCGGAGCGCTGATATCGCGTTCGCCCCGGTGTTCGTGACCTCCAGGCGGAAGGTCGCCTGGCCCGAGCCGTCAGCCGTCACGTTCGGCGTGCCGGGATAGCTCGCGAACTCACTGTCCTGGTCACCCTGCACGTATTTCTTCACGTCGAAGGACGAGCCGGCGCCCGTCACGATCAGCCTGTCGGTGATCGCGCACAGGGAGGTCGGGACGCCCGGTGTGCCCAGGATGCCCGTCGTGTCGACGATCGGCGTCGTGGGGTTGGTCCCACCGCTGTTCATGCACAGCGGGAAGGTCTCGCCGTCGAAGCCCACGTAGGTCGTGATGTCGTACACGCCAACCGGAATGCCTGGCCGCGACGTCGCGCTCACGGTCTGCCAGTAGAAACCGGGATCGGTGGCGCCGACCCGCCGGACCGTGTTCCCCTGACCATCGAAGTTGGGCGTCGTCGTGTTCGTCACTCTGGCGGAACCAATACCCATCTGGGGGCTGACATAGGGTGCGATGGCATCGGGGTAGACCGTGGCGACAACGCGCTTCGCCAGGATGTCTTTGTCATAGGCGAAGAAGTTGGCGTCATGCCGGGTGGCCGCAGCCGTGCCGACGACCGTGCTGTTCAGCGTGATCGTCGCGGACGTGCCCGTTTGGTTGGCCCAATAAGGCGCCGTGCCGACCACCCAGAAGGGGCTGGTCGAAGCCCAATCGCTCATGGCGCCTTGCCCGGAGTAACCCACCTGTCCCCACAGCGTGTTCTTCACCTGGTCATTGGGGTTGAGGACGTCGGGGAAGGTGCCGAGAAGGTAGACAGCCATAGCGTCACCCGAGCCCGCCGGCACATTCGCTCCTGTGAACTGGACCGCGGCCACCGGGAAGCCGTCGCCGTTCGTCGGCGCGATGTCGATGACCGTTTGGGCCGGCGACAAGGCGACTGCTTGCGACGAACCATCGGCGTAGATCACTGATGCCGTGATCCCGTCCGACATCGTCTTCACATAGAGACCGTTGACCTTCCAGGCGGGGTTGGCGCACAGTTGGCCCCGGTCGAGTGAGTTGTAGACAGACACGTCGCTCGGCCCGGCCGTCTCCGCGTCAAGGCAGGGAATGTTGTCCACCGCGGTGAAGTCGATCGGCAACGTGCCCTTCTTCACCGAAATCAGGGCACTGCCGGGGTAGTCCGTGACCGACTCGGTCATGACAAAACGGCCGAGTTCAGTCCGAGGTTCCGTGAAGCCGTCGGCATCCGACGCCAGCACGTTTGCATAGACCGACTTGATGAAGAACGATCCCGTGGGCAAGGTCGGCTCGACGACAGTCACGTTCTGCACCGCGGAGGCAGCGTGGATCGGCGTCTCATCGCCGATCAGATAGCCATCGAACTCCAAGTGAGTGGGGTATGTCCCCAAGGGTGTGTCGGTGGAAAATTGGCAACTCACCAGAGCGGCCTTGTCGGCGGTCGGACTCCACTTCGTCCAGGTCACGGTGTTGTTGGCCTTGTCATAGGCACCGTCAAAGGGAATGTCGCCGACAGGCGTGCAGTACTGCGGCAAATAGCCGGTCAGTGTGAACCCCTCGTTCGCGATGTTCACCGACCCGATCGTCGTGGTCATCCGCGGAAAGATGAACCTCACCGTGATCTGGGAACCGGTGAAGGCGGTGACATCGCCAGCCTGGCTATTGATGGACGGATCGAAGGCGGTGACATCCTGCGAGGCGGTCACGCTCGACGTGATGCCCGTCGGCGTGACGCTACGGGTGCCGTTGTCGAGGCTCACCACCGGCGCGACCGTCCACGACGTGCCGTCCGGCACGTAACCGGCTGGCGGTGTGGCCGTGATGGTGAGGTTGAGGCTCTGCCCGGGGTTGAGCGTGCTATTGCTGCCGGTCGGCGTGATCACCAAATCGGTGCCGTCGACTTTCGAGGAGACCCTGTCTGCCGGAGAGGACGTGCCCTGCCAGTCCCAGGTGGTGATCGCCTTCGCGTCAGCCAAGAGGGCCTCGTTGGATGTCTGGTAGACGGCCTCCAGCGGGATTCTCACCTCGTCGATGTCACACGTCCCGCCCCCGGTGCTGGCGCACTGCATGTTGAGCGTGTAAGAAAAACTGTTGCCCGACGGCTTGGCGGCGTCAACGTCGTCCGACGTGAACGTCGCGACGACGCTGCTGGCGTCAGCTAACGGCGCAGCCGAGGCGACGCCGCCTGCTTGAACGAACGACACCCCGACGATCAAGGCGAATCCGGCGACACCAGCCGCCAGCCGTCGCCCGACGTCGCGCTTGGGCAACACTTTCCCCCCGAGCGATGTGTTCTTGTGCGATCGACGCACAATGCCTCCCATAAGAATCAAGGTGACTTTTCTTGCCACCGACCACGGGACGTGTTCCTGAACAACCAATCACGAACGTCTACAGACGTCTCTCGAGTCGACAAATGAAGATGTGCATCACTACGAGCCGACACGCGCGTATGCATCCACGAAAAAGCAAGGTCCCCCCACTATTCGGACACGCTTTCCCCCTTCTTGCAACCTATGCTAACAGCTGCGCGACGGC
>QMCE01000789.1_pt1 | contig 24751 bp, 14 predicted proteins | sample 1821851 | NCBI WGS metagenome assembly QMCE01 (sample SAMN09453174, study PRJNA476694) | Termite gut metagenome, whole genome shotgun sequencing project. | isolation source: worker | host: Odontotermes sp. | place: South Africa:Pretoria | collected 2016-01-28 | reverse complement strand
GACCGTCCTGCGCGCACGTTGTAGGTCGTCATCAGCGGATCGTAGGAGACAAAGAGATAGTACTCCTTTCGCACGGGGTCGTAGATAATCTCGGGAGCTTCGAGATTGTCCTTGCGCCAGTTTGCACGCCGGGCGACTAAGTGTCCCTTATCGCCTTCGGTGAACGGAAGTCCTGTCGCGGGGTCGAGTTCGACACAGTACAGGCCGCCGAAGTAGGAACCGTAGTGCATCCACCACCTGCCGCCGGAAGGATCGACGATCACCGAGGGGTCGATGGCATTCATGGCTGACGATTCATCGGTCTTGACGGCACAGCCCACGTGTGTCCAGGGGCCTTCGGGAGAAGGGGCTTCGGCAAGTCCCATATATGAACTTTTGCGGCCGAAAGCCGACACGCAGTAGTAGAGTCTGTAACGGTCGCCGTAAGGGATCATGTAGGGTGCCCAGATGTTGGTGGCTCCGCGTCCGTCGGCATTCGAACGAACCCACTCCACCGCCTCCGCCGGTATTTCGGGCAAAGCCCAGCCGACGAACTCCCAGTTCACCAGATCGGCCGAGCGGCGCATCTGGATAAATCCCACGGGAACCTTCATGTCGGCCGAATCCCTCGTTACGTGGCTCCCTCGGAAGATCGCGTCGGTGGAGTACATATAATAGCAGTCTCCCACCTTGCGGCACGCCGGATCGTGAACATTGTAGGTCCCCCACGACTTGTAATCCTTCATCGAAGATACCGACATATAGTCGTCGGGCCAGAGGTTGGGAGAAGGGAACGGGGCGAACACCGTGCCGGAGCAACCGCAAGTCAGAAAACCGGCCAGAGCGATGATAATATACTTTATGTTTTTCATGTTGTTCGGGTATTTTCAGGGAAAAACGATTTTCGTGCAAAAATAGGGGCGGACGGCCATCGGAGGGTGGACAAACGGACAATAAAGGTGGACATTCCTCCAATCTTTTTTATTTAATCCGCCCGTGCCGCTTTGCAAATGGAAAGAACTTTTAACTTTGTTGTCTACTAAACTCTGCTTTTATGAATAAACGTCCGGCCATATATCTGAGCGTGTGTGTATGTTGTGTCGTTGCGATCGGGAACGTGCAGGCACAGGAGCGTTTTGTCGACCGTTACAACGTCTCTTATATCACCATGAACGACGGGTTGCCGCACAATCATATCGACGACATTTGCAAAGATTCGAGCGGTTTTCTATGGATATCGACGGCAGGCGGCGGACTGGCGCGTTACGACGGCTACGAATTCATTTGCTTCAATCCCAATACCGCCCATTGCAGACTGAAAAGCAATTTCATCCGCAACGTCTGCGAAGACCCCTGTCGGAGGCTTTGGATAGTCTCCGAAGAGGGTACCGACATCCTCGACCTGGCCACCCTGCAACCTCTCGTACCGGACGATCCCGAAGGATTGCTGGGGTCGATCCTCTCCGAGCCGGCCTATATCGTTATTCGCGATTCGCAGGAGTGTATGTGGCTGCAAAGCAGGGAGAGGCTACACCGGATAACCTTCGACGCCGAAGGCAGGGTGGAAAGCCGCTCCACTCTCGATCTGCCGCAAACGAGCCAGCCCGACATCGTTCTCGAAGACATGGACCGGGACGGGAATGTATGGGCCGGTATAGACAACGCCGTCGTTAAGATAGTCTCCGCCGGGCCGGGAAAGTTGCAGGCGATCCCCGTCTCCGACGCCCTGACCCTCCGGCCGGATGTACATATAAGGGGTATGCTGGCAAAAGAGAACGAAGTGTGGATCGCGACCGATCTGGGACTGCTGCGCTACGACAGGAACAGCGACGCGGTGAAACTCTATGTAAATTCCGAGAACGATCCCCGCTCCATATCGCAGAACTTCGTGACCGATCTGGTCGTCACCGCCGACAAGCAACTGATCGCCGGTACTCTTCGCGGAGCCAACATCTATAACCCCATCACCGACGATTTCGAACGCCTCACCCTCGCCTCGAACGGAGAGAGTGGAAGCGAAAGAGACGGCAGGGGAGGAGGAGAGGGCAAACTCAACAGCAATTTCATCAACTGCATCAGGGTGGAGGGAAAGCATATCTGGTTTGGCACGGAAAGCGGGGGGCTTAACCGGCTGACCCCCAAACGGCTTGCGCTGTATAATTACCGCCACGACAGGGAGAATCCGGCGTCCATTTCGGCCAATCCGGTGAATGCAATCTTCGAAGATGCCGGCGGTGATCTGTGGGTCGGAACCGTGGAGGGCGGCCTAAACCGTAAAAAGAGGGGAAGCGACAGGTTCTCGCACTATACCTACCAGCGTGGTGAGATCAGCCATAACTCCGTCAGCAGCATCGCCGCCGACAACAAGGGGCATCTGTGGGTCGGCACCTGGGGCGGCGGCGTGAATATACTCGACCCGGAATCGCCACGCCGCCCGATAAGGGTTATCGAGGCGCTTCCCATCACGGGTTTTCCCATCCCGTTCGTGGCCGTGCTCATCCACGACACCGTCAATGGCGGAATGTGGGTCGGGGCCAACCGCGGACTCTTCTTTTACGACCAGGGGGCCGATGAGATGGTCTACCCGTTTGCCGCAGGTGAGGCCGAGGCTGTTCGCAACTGCCTTGGCGCCGTCATCGACAGGGAGAACCGTCTGTGGATAGGCTCCACCGATGGGGTCTATGTCATAGACCTCGAATCGCGCTCCCGGCATCCGGGGCGCGGAGAGTTCGAGTACCGCCATTTAAGCCGCAAGCTGGACGACCCGGATTCGGGCAGGACGGAGATAATACGGTGTTTCTGCGAGGCGAAAGACGGAACCCTGTGGCTCGGAAGCGACGGATACGGCATCTACAAACGGGTGGTCGACGGGCAGGGCAACGAGAGTTTTGTCTCCTACAACACCTCCCGGGGGCTTATCAACGACAATGTTCGAAGTATTCAGGAAGACCCCGAAGGCAACCTCTGGATAGGGACCAACAATGGCCTGAGTTGTTTCCATCCCGCCGAAGAGCGCTTTGTCAACTATACCGAACAGGATGGCCTTCCCGACGCGCAATTCTACTGGAACGCCTCGTTGCGCTCCCGCGACGGAACCCTGTGGTTCGGCAGCGTGGCGGGGCTTACGGCCATCGAGAAGAATCTTCCCGACGCTTCCGCACCTCCCGCCAATGTGAGGTTCACAAGACTCAGAATAGGGAACGAAGAGGTGCTCCCGGGCAGTAAATACCTGCCCGAGGACATTGCCGTTACGCGGAAGATAAAACTGCACGAGAGGGAAAAGTCGTTCTCCCTCGAATTTTCCGCCCTCGATTTCGAACCGGCCGGTACGGCCCTTTACAGTTACCGTCTTGTCGGCTTTGAGGAGCGATGGGTGCAGGTTACGGGCGAACGGAGGTTTGCCGGATATACGAACCTGCCTCCCGGAGGCTATACTATGCAGGTGAAATACACCTCCGAGGGAGAGCGCGTGGAGGGGAGGGGAGAGCAGACAGGGAATATGGCGGAGCTGGAGATCGTCATACGTCCCCATTTCTACAAGACGTTCTGGTTCATGATCCTGGTCGTCGGGCTTGTTATACTCTCCATCGTGCTTGTTTTCAGGTGGCGGATGCAAAATCTCAAACGCAGGGGCGAGTTGTTGCGCCGTACCGTCGAGGAGCGCACACGGCAATTGGAACAACAGAAAAAAGTCCTTGAGAACCAAACGGGAGAACTGTCCCTCCAAAACAGGATGCTGATACGGCAAAACGAAAAGATCACACGGCAGAAAGCACAGATAAGCCGAATGGCGCACCAGGTCGAGGAGCTGACGCTCGACAGGCTGGCCTTCTTTACCAATATCACGCACGAGTTCCGCACCCCGATAACACTTATCATCGGCCCCATTGAGCGCGCACTCAAATTGAGTTACAATCCGCAGGTGATCGAGCAGTTGAACTTCGTGGAGCGCAATTCGAAATACCTGTTGTCGCTGGTGAACCAGTTGATGGATTTCCGGAAGGTCGAATCGGACAAACTCCAAATAGTAAAGACGACGGGCAATTTCGAGGCCTTCATCCGTTCTTTGGTCACTCCTTTCGAGGAGTTCGCCCGGCAGCGCAGCATCGCCATAAGAGTCTGTATTCGCATGAAAGATCCCGAAATACTCTACGACGAGGGTGCCATGAACAAGGTGGTCTCCAATCTGCTCAGCAACGCCATCAAATTCACGCCCGACGGAGGAGCGATTTCCCTCTACATAGCTACTCCCGCGGATAAACTCTACATTTGCGTCAGCGACACGGGCACGGGCATTCCCAAAGAAGACATAGAACAGATATTCGACCGGTTCTATCAGTCGAAGGGACAGACGCGCTATCCGGTATACGGCCAGACGGGCACGGGAATCGGACTGTATGTGTGTAAACGCATCGTGAGTATGCTCGGCGGGGAGATAAGCGTCCGCAACAATCCCGCCTCCGGTTGCTCTTTCAGGATCGTCGTTCCGCTCTCCCGCGATGTAAGAACCGAGGGCGGAGGCGAACCGCAGGATCGTCCCGCACCCGCACTCCCGGCCGCTCCCGACGCACTTCCGGCCACCCCCGCGGCGGAAACGAGGGTCTTGCCGAAAGAGAAGGGGACTTTAACCATACTCGTCGTCGAGGACAATGCCGACATGAGAGGATATATCCACTCCATTCTCCGCGACGGCTACAATGTGCTCGAAGTAGCGAACGGCGCCGAGGCTCTCGATATTTTGAGCCGCGAGCCGGTCGATTTCATAATCAGCGACCTGATGATGCCCGTGATGGACGGTATCGAACTTTCGAGGCGTGTTAAGGAGACATTCGAGATCTCCCACATCCCGTTCCTGATGCTGACGGCCAAAACCTCCGCGGAGGCGCGCCTCGAAAGCTATCGCACGGGCGTGGACGAGTATCTGCTCAAACCTTTCGACGAAACGCTGCTGCTCACTCGCATAGAGAATATTCTGGACAACAGGCGCCGTTACCGGCAAAGGTTCGGTGCGAGTATGGACGTGGCGGCACTCAACCTGGCCGAACCGGCAGACAAGAGTTTTATCGACCGGATAATGGAGGTGGTCAGGGAACACTACAAAGACCCGTATTTCGAAGTGAGCGATTTTTGCGAAGCCGTCGGAGTCAGCAAAAGCCTGCTTAACAAAAAATTGCAGGGGCTGGTAGGACAGTCGGCAGGGGAGTTCATACGCAACTACCGGCTCAACACCGCACACGAACTGATACTTGCCAACCGCAAGACCAAACAGATGTATATTGCCGAAATAGCCTACGAGGTGGGCTTCAACGATCCCAAATACTTTGCCCGTTGCTTCAACCGGCATTTCAACATGAAGCCCAGCGATCTGATGAACCGCGAGGATTGAGGCGGGTGTAATAATAATTGTATTTTTTACACTCTATATTCATTTGTCCCCCTAAAAAATCCGTTTGTCCACCCCGGAGGCGACAATTGAATCTAACTTTGCGCTATCTACTTAATTTAACTAACCTATGATGAAAACAGTACAATGGCCGTTTTTAGTTTTAGCGGCATTCACAGTTCTCTCGTTCCAGGGCTGCGAGCAGTGGGGGCAAATGGACCCGCCGGCCGCAGATCAAAAAACTCCGAGATTGGAACAGGTCGCAAAGATTACTTTCGAGGAAGAGGAATTCAATCCCGAAAGTTTCGATTTTTTTGCCTATGAGGGGGGCAATCTCGCCGCTATCGCGGACGACGAAGCGCAGGGAAAAGTCCTCCATCTGCCGGACGGTTACGCGCGCACGAACAATCCTCTGACCGGAGCGAGTGTTCAGAACGGCGTATCGCTGACATTCTTTGCCCGTCAGGCCGTCCTCACCGACGAAGAGAGCGGCGAGACTCTCGAAAACGACCTCGCCGGTGCTCTGTTCTCTTTTCAAAACGCCAACGGAACACAACGGATGTACTTCACGGCCAACGGCACTTTGGTGTACGACGGTGTCGACGGAAGTTACACCACGGACGCCTCGGTGAAGACCGGCATGATGAGTCCTCCGGGCGAGTGGCATTACGTTGCGCTCACCGTGCGCGACGACGGCTACACCGTCTTTGTGAACGGCCGGAAGCGTATCGACGAAACGGTACCTAAGTCGCGGTTCGATTTCGGCAAGATCGTCCGGTTCATGGCCGGCACTCCCCATTTATATATAGGGTATGGCGCCGACGCTCCGACCAAAGAGATGTGGATCGACGATGTGACCCTCTACGCCAACCGGATCACCTCCAAAGAACAGGCCGACCCCAGAGTACAGGGCCCGGGCGAAGAGGCATATGAACGCTATTTCACCATTGGCAAGGAAGACAATACGACAGGCTGGTGGGAAGCACGGTCGGAAGTCATCTCTATGACCGGAAGCGGCAACAGGCTCAATATCGATTTCCAAAATTACACCAATAGCCTCGAAAATTGGCTTAACTGGATGGTCGTGCTGACAAACGGCAAGGCCTTCGGAGAAGAGGGATATGTAGAATACTTTTTGCTCCGCGCCGATGCTTTTGGTTGGGGAGACGGGAATTATAACGCTGCCAACATTACCACGGAAGGTTATCCTGCAAACGATAGTGAATGGGCCACGTACCGCGACGAGATGAACGATGCCGCCGTCAATCTGTCGATAGAACGTCAGGGCAACACCATCCTTGTCAAGGCCACCCAGACGGGCAGGACAGGCAAGGTGTATGTCGAGAATTTCACCTATACAAATTCTGCGTTGCCAGCGGAAATAGGCGCATTCCTTACCGTCGAAGGCGGACACCTTGTGGTCGATAGGAAATCGATCTACATCTCCGGAATCTACGCTCCGGGGGCCGTAATGGTCGGAAATACCGACAATTCCTCACCCTACTACGGTGCAGTCTCCGAACTGTGGAGAATGAGTGGCGACAATGTCACCCATCTGAAATTCATCAACTACACTTCGGGCATTTCCAACTGGAATAACTGGAATATAGTCGCCTCCCATAGCCAGGCCACCGGCGCAATGGGCGGAGAATATCTGGTGCTTCGTGCCGATCTCTGGGAGAATGTCGGCACCGGATCGAACGTGCCGGTGCAACCCTGACGGTTGCGGGGACGATGACGGCAACGAACGGCTCGGGTGCTGTTTACCACTTCGCATTTCCTTACACCAACGAAGACATGACGGATGAGGTCGTTATATATCTGACCACCGACGGATCCCACTTCGAGATTCTATCCGTCTCCACTTCGCTCTACTGGCATCCTGTGAAAGATTAAAAAACCTAAAAATACTTAAATATATGGATAGAAGGAGTAAACTAAAAGCGTACGGGGCGTTTGTCTCCCGAATGCTTCCGCTGCTCGCTTTCGTGCTGGCCGGGCAAATGGCATTTGCCCAGGGACGGCAGGTGACAGGCGTGGTGAAAGACTCCGCAGGCGACCCCGTCGCGGGTGCCAGCGTGATAGCCAAAGGAACTACTAACGGTACGGTAACCAACGCCGCGGGCGATTTCAGCCTCAGGGCAGGCGACGATACCATACTTCAAATCTCGTTTATAGGCTACACCACACAGGAGATCCCCGTGGCAGGCCGTAGCACCCTCGACGTGGTTTTGGCCGAAGAGGCACAGCTGGTCGAAGACGTGGTGATAGTGGGCTATGGCGCGCAAAGAAAAGAGAGTGTGGTCGGTGCAATTTCGCAGGTGTCGTCCAAAGAACTGCTACGCTCCCCCTCGGCCAATATCTCGCAGGCGATAGCAGGTAAAATACCGGGGGTGATAACTTCCCAGATCTCGGGCGCACCGGGTGCCGACGACACGCAGATATTCATTCGCGGACGGGCCACGTTCGCAGGCGACGGCCAGCCGCTCGTGCTGGTCGACGGAGTGGAGAGGGCGTTCTCGCAGATCGCTCCGGACGACATCGAGACCATCTCGGTGTTGAAGGATGCCTCGGCGACGGCGGTTTACGGTGTGCGCGGTGCGAACGGCGTCATGCTGATTACCACAAAGCGCGGGAGCGGAGCGACGAGACCCGAAGTCTCGCTGACGGCAAACGTGCAGATGCAGACCCCGACGCGGGGAGACACCTATCTCGACTCGTACAGGTCGGTGGGCCTGCTCGAAGAGGCTCTCGCCAACGACGGGCTTCCTTCGCAATTCTCCGCCGAGAAGTTGGAAATGTTCCGCCTGTCGTCGGAAGGCAAGTTGAGCGGCTCCGAAGCGGCTCTCTACCCCAACGTCGACTGGTATGAACGGGTGCTGAAGCGTTTCGCTCCCGCGCAGCGCTACAACGTCAGTGTGAGAGGCGGGACCAAGCGCGTGAACTACTACGTTTCGGGCGAAATATACGACCAGAAGGGGTTGATAAGAGAGTTGAGTACCGACAAGTACGGTAACTCCTCCTCTCCCGCCTTCCGCCGCTATTCGTTCCGCGCCAATCTGGACTTATTCCTGACGAAAGACCTGACCTTTTCGGTCAACTTCGGCACGAGGTTCGAGGAGCGCAGAGGCTCGAATACCGACGAACGTACCGAGTTCAGCCAGATATTTTATGAATTGAACCACACTCCCGGATGGCTCTTCCCGGTATCGACCACGGTGCAGAACGGCGAGAAGCAGGAAACCATCTACGGCGGCTCTTCGCAGTATCAGAACAACATCGTGGCGGCTCTGGCCAAAGGCGGATACTACAAGGCCACCAACACCATCAGCGAGACCAACTTCATTCTCGATTACAAGATGGACTGGATCACAAAAGGTTTGAGCGCCAAGGGTATGGCATCGTTTGACTACGACTCGTTCGACAAAACCATTTACAGGGCGGCTTTCGCCACCTGGGAGTTGAACGATCCCGACAACTATCAGAATATTGAAGCCTACAACCGTTTCAATGCGGACGGCGAGTTGGCCGGCGGCAAAGAGACCGGAACGATCCTCAAACTCTATATGGAGGCACAGCTTAACTACGCCCGCAAGTTCGGCAGGCACGACGTGACGGCAATGGTGCTCTACAACCAGAACGACTACCGCCGCCAGTCCGATCTGGCAAAGCGCTATCAGGGTGTGGTCGGACGTGTCACCTACGGCTACGACGACCGCTATCTGGCAGAGGTCAACTTCGGTTACAACGGCTCGGAGAACTTTGTGAAGGGGAGACGTTTCGGCTTCTTCCCCTCCTTCTCCCTGGGTTGGCGCATCAGCGAGGAAGCGTTCATGGAGCCGAGCAGCAGGTGGCTGAACAACCTGAAGATCCGCGCCTCCTACGGTGAAGTGGGTAACGACGTGTACAGGATTAACGGAGTCGACCAGCGCTTTCTTTACGAGGAACTGTGGAGTCAGATCGACAACGACTACACGTTCGGCAACAGCGGCGTGAGAGGTATTTACGAAAGGCAGTTCCCTAACCATTATGTCACATGGGAGAGGGCACGCAAGTATAATGTCGGTCTGGAATTCGGTCTGTGGAACGGAAAGCTGGACGGTAGCGTGGATGTGTTCTATGAAAGGCGCACCGACATTCTGACACAACATCTGACACGTCCCGAATGGGTGGGCGTTACGATGGCGGCAGGCAACATCGGCGAGACCGAGAACAAGGGTGTGGAGTTCGAGTTGAGGCACAACAACCGGATCGGTGAGTTCATGTACAACGTGGGTTTCACATTCACCCACGCCGCCAACAGGATACTCGAAATGGACGAACCGGCCCTGATGACTTCTTACAGAAAGGGCGAAGGATTCCCCATCAAGCAATACTTCGGACTGATAAGCGAAGGCTTCGTCACTGCGGCCGATCTTGAGAATCCCTCCTTCCCGGTCTCGACTTTCGGGAACGTGCAGGTGGGCGACCTCAAATACCGCGACATGAACAAGGACGGCTTTATCGACGAACGCGATATGACCCGCGTGGGATACAGCGACATCCCCGAAAACGCCTATTCGCTCACCCTCGGAGGCAGTTGGAGAGGCATCGGTTTCAGCGTTATGTTCCAGGGGGTCGATCATGTGAGCCGCTACTACGACGCCGAGGCGCAGTTCGCCTTCGTGAACGGCGGCAAGGTCAGAGAGCATCATCTGGGGCGCTGGAATCCCTCGCTCTCCGAGAAGGAGAATCTGGCCGGTGCGACATGGCCGTTGCTCCACTACGACAGCTTCGGCAATCACAACCAGAGGGCGAACTCTTTCTTCCTGAAGAACGGCGCCTTCATGCGCCTAAAGAACGTTGAGTTGAGCTACTCCCTGCCTGTCAAATGGATACAAAAGGCGGGAATGAGCGAACTCCGCATCTATGTGAACGGCAATAACCTCGTCACCTGGGATCATCTGGACGGTTTGGTCGATCCCGAAAGCAACGGCTCCAACCGTTATCCGATCATGAAGACTTTCAATCTGGGGGTAAACATTAAATTCTGACAGAACGATGAAAAAGATATTACACAGCATAATGGCAGGCGGTGCCGCCGTACTGATGCTCGCCTCCTGCGCGGACTTTCTCGACAAGCAGCCCAGCAATGAGTTGACGGGCGAAGAGGTGTTCGGCGACTGGGCGCTGACGTTGGAGTTCCATTACGACACCTACAACTTCCTGCGCCACGGTGCGGGCCGTATAAACTCCTCGTGGCTCGACGCCGCCACCGATCTGGCACAGACCAGCTACGCGGGCGGTGTGAACATGACGTTCAACATCGGTAACTACTACGGAGGGGGAGGCGCCCCCGAACTGGCCGTGACCTGGGAACACTATTACCGCGGGATACGCAAATGCAACATGATCCTCGAACGCATCGACGGGGTGCCCAGAAATCCCGACATCGACGAATCGACTTTCGAAAGACAAAAAGGATATGTCGTATCTGAAGCCCGGTTTCTGAGGGCGTGGTTCTATTGGGAACTTTTCCTGCGCTACGGCCCGATCCCGATCGTCAAGGAGGTGCTCGACCCCAACGGCGACCTGTTGAGCGGTTACACCATCCGTCCGACCGTGAAAGAGTATGTGGTCGATTTCATTCTCGCCGAATTGAGCGAATGCGAAGCGGGGTTGATGAACTATGAGGTAGGTGCCGCAGCCGAGAATGCCGGACGTATCAGCCAGCCGATGGCAAGCGCCCTTTCGAGCCGCATCATGCTTTACATGGCCTCCGACCGTTTCCGCACCGATTCGGGCGTGACATGGCAGCAGGCGGCCGACAAGGCGGATGATTTTCTCACAACCTACGGCTCTAACTATGGACTGATGCAGGACGGTATCGAAGCCTGGGAGAAAATCACCAACGCATGGGCTCGCGCACCTTACGAAGGCAACGGCGAGATCATCTTCTATCGCAACGACGCAAATGTGGGTTGGGCGGCGATAGCCAACGACACTCCGGTGGGAGAAGGCGGCAACGGAGGTATGTGCCCGTCGCAGAACCTGGTCGATATGTACGATATGATCGACGGGAGTTCGCCCTTCGCGGAGTACGACGAAACGGGAGCGCCGGTCTACAACGGGGCGACCCCGGCCATCAATCCGGCTTCAGGCTACAGCGACGCGAATATGTGGACCAACCGCGATGGACGTCTGGCTGCTTCCGTCCTGTATCAAGGCGTGAAGTGGGGCAACGGCAATATAAACGTCGTTTCGGGACAGCGCGACAATCCCGTCGGAAATGCCAACGCGACTCAGACCGGCTATTATCTGCGCAAATACATTCCCGAAACCATCCTGAGCGCGAACCACAGCGGCAATTCGAAGCGTTTGTGGACGATCATACGCTATGCGGAGATATTGTTGAATTACGCCGAAGCGATGAATGAAGTTCAAGGGCCGTGCAGGGAAGTATACGACGCGCTCGATGCCATCCGCCACCGTGCAGGTATCACGGGAAGCGTTGCCGACCGCACCGATCTCGCCACGAAAGAGAAGATGCGCAACTTCATCCGCAAGGAACGCACGGTGGAACTCGCTTTCGAAGAGCACCGTTGGTGGGATGTCCGCCGCTGGAACGTAGCCGAGAAGGCTCTCGGACGCGACATCGTCGGTATAGACGTGGCCCCTGGCGGAGCCATCACCCGCAAAGTGGTGCGCGAGCGTGTGTTCCAACCCAAAATGTACCTCTATCCCATTCCCGAGGGCGAGTACTGGAAGACGGGGATCGAAAACAATCCCGATTGGTAATCCTTTAATCAAAGATCGAATATGTGTAAATTTAATCATATTATAAAAGCCTTGCTGCCGTTGGCCGTCCTGTTCTGCGGTACGTTGCAGGCGCAGCAAAAAACAACGCTGAAGGGCTTCGTCGTCGACAGCGAAGGTAAACCCGTCGTGGGCGCCGTGGTGAACGTCGCCGAAGAGAACCGCATCGCCTTGTCCAATGGCGAGGGTTTTTTCCAACTCAAAAACGTCTCCCCGACCGACGAGATCTGCGTGAGCGCCGTCGGTTTCAGGAACACCCAGGTACCGGTCGATTTCAGTAAACGTTTCACCGTCGAACTGAAAGCCGACCTCGACGAATATCTCCACACCACTCCCGTCGCGTTCGGGCGCAAAGTCAAAAAAGTCGTTACCGAATCGACATCCGTAGTGACGGGCGAGGAGTTGCAAAAGCACCCTATCACCGTGTTGCAGAACGCCTTCACCTCCACCGTTACCGGCGTGCAGACCTACGAATGGTCGAGCGAACCCGGATGGACAGAAACGGCTATGTATATCCGAGGCCTGAGGACCATGAACGCCGGCGCACGTGCCCCGCTCGTGATGGTGGACAACATGGAGAGGGACCTCTCTTTTCTCGACGCATTCCCCATAGAGAGCATTACCATCCTGAAAGATGCCGCCGCCACGGCCATATACGGCATGAGGGGCGCCAACGGTGCGATTCTGGTGACCACCAAACGCGGAGCCTCCGGAAAGACCATGATCGACATCACACAGGAGGTGGGCTTCCAGATGTTGAGCAAAAAAATGGAGAACCAAAACTCCTACAACATGGCCCTGACGCGAAACCGCGTGAAGTATCTGGACGGACAGGCCCCGATGTACACCGACGAGCAGATCGAAATGTACCGCCGCGTGTCGACCGGAGAAAAGCTGGAAGGCATCGACAAGTACCGCTATTTCAACACCAACTGGTTCAACGAACTCTATCGCGAACTCGCCCCTACCTACAAGACCAATATGCAGATCAGCGGTGGCAACGACCACGCACGCTATTACGTCTCGTTCTCCTATCTGCGTCAGGAGGGGATGTGGAACGACAAATGGACGAACTATAACGAAGACTACAACACGGGACACACGCTGAATCGCTTCAATCTGCGCTCGAACGTCGACATCGACGTGACCAGATTCCTCAATGTGTCGCTCGATCTGGGCGGACGTATCGACGACATCACTCAACCCTCGCAGAGCGTGTTCAATCTGACCACCTTCGGGGCGGTCGAAAGCAATCCTATGGAACCTGTCTACACGCCCGACGGCAGGATATACTTTTCGAGCACCGCCCAAAATGCCGGTAAATTGCTGGCCTCCTCGGGACAGTCGAAAAACCGCCGCCGCAACCTCTATTCGACGCTCAACGTCACGGGCGACCTTGGCTCTCTGGTGAAGGGGCTGTCTGTGAACGCGACGGCAAGTTTCGACTCCTATGAGATGTTCGAATCGGTGCAGACCAACAACATCAATGCGTACAGCTACGACTACACGAACATGACGGTGACCGACCCTTCGGAGTTCACTTATGTACAGACCAGCAACTACCTGGCTCTGACCAATCCCTCGGCCAACCAGCGGGAGTATTGGTACAACCTGAACCTGATGGGCGGCCTGAATTTCAAGAACGACTTCGGGGATCACTCCGTCGAGGCGCGCGCATTCGCACGCTTCTACCGCAACCGCGGGAACGGGTATGTATCCTCCAACCGCTACCTCTCCTACAACGGTCAGTTGAACTACGACTACGCCGACCGTTATATCCTGTCGGCCAACATTTCACGCATGGCTTCCGACAATTTCAGGGCCGATCGGCGCTGGGGGACCTTCTGGGGTGTGTCGGCCGGTTGGGTCGCCTCCGAGGAGAAGTGGCTTAAAAACGACAACATCGACCTGTTGAAACTTCGCGTCTCATACGGGAGTGCCGGACAGGCCAACACCGGCGGCGGACGCTATGCCTATCAGAACACCTATGGTTCGGGTACGGGATACGGTTTCGGATATTCCGCCTCGCAGGTTCCCGGATTTGCCGAAACGCAGGCCGGAAACGCCAACAACATCTGGGAAGTGTCCGATATGTTGAACATCGGGCTGGACTTCGACTTCTGGAATAAGAAGCTCTACGGGTCGGTAGATCTGTTCAAAGAGTGGCGTTCCAATATTCTGGTCAGCCGCACCAGCGTCCCCCAAATATTGGGTGTCGCCGTGGCGCGCGACTCTTACGGAAAAGCGGAGACGAAAGGTATGGAGGTTACACTGGGCCACCACAGCCGCTTCGGCAGGTTCAATCTCTTCATCGAGGGCATGGTGACCTGGAATACCAACCGGATCACCGAAATGGACGAACCCGAACCCAATGTGGAATGGCAGCGCCGAACCGGCAAACGGATCATCGACAACACCTCTGTGCAGGCTCTCTACGAGATCCCGTTCGACAACACCGTCGGGGGCTGGAGCCGCTATAAATTCATAAAGTGGGCCGACGATCCGAACCTGATCGCCACGAGCCAGCAGGATGCCATAGACAACCCGGAAAAGTATCCCTACCACACCGGGTCGAGCGGCAATCAGGCGCTCGGTACAGCCGTATTCCGCGACCTGAACGGCGACCGCCAGATCGACTCCAACGACATGATACCCGACACCTACACGGTCGTACCCGAGTTGATCCCCAGCCTCAACATCGGTTTCGAGGTGGCCGGATTCGATGCGCGCGCCGTCTTTACCGCCTATCTGAACCGCGACGTATTCATCTCTCCGGCCATGGCCTGGTCGGGATACGGCAATCAGGGAACCCACGAAGTGGTCAACACGTGGGGATACTTTACCGACGATCCGCTCGATCGGCGCAACGTCAATGCCAAATATCCCCGCCCGGTCTATGCCAACTACAACCCTATCGACAGCAACCGCGATACCGGAACATATCAGAACGACGTGTGGATCATGAACGGCAATTTCCTGTCGCTTCGCAACGTCGAGGTCGGATATTCGCTGCCCAAACGGCTTATATCGAAGATCGGAATGACAAAACTCCGCGTCTACTTCAGCGGCTACAACCTCCACACCTGGAGCAAACTTCCCAAAGGTTTGGATCCGGAAAAACCCATGAGTTACGTGTGGTGGTATCCGAAGACCAGAACATTTTCGTTCGGCGTTAACATTGGTTTCTAACAAGAAATAAAGGATAAGAGATGAAAAGAGTATTCATATATATTGCAACCGCCCTGCTTGTGGCAAGTCTCGCCTCGTGCGCCGATCTTCTGGAAAAAGAGGTCGACCTGACACTCGATGCGGAGCAGGTGTTCGCCAAATTCGAGAACACGCGCGGCTATCTGGCAAATATCTACACCTATCTTCCCGATGCGTTCGTGGGCTACACCGACGGTCAGTTCCGCGGAGCTTCGCGCGACTGCATGACCGACAACGCTCTCTCTTTCTGGAGTGTGCACTACTACCACAACGTACTGACCGACTCCTATGCGGCGACAGGACACTCCTTTGCGAACTATTTTTGGCCGAGGAACTTCACGGCCATCCGTTCGGCCAACACATTTCTTCGGTATGCCCGCGAGAGTGTGGTGAAGAACAGCGAAACGGGTGACGACGACGACCATCTGTATGACCGCTACATGGCCGAGGCGCGCCTGATGAGAGCCATTTTCCACTTCGACCTGGTGTGCTGGTTTGGCGATATTCCAATCGTCGGTGAAGACGAAGAGGGTGTCCCCATAATCTTCGAGTACACGAATCCCGATCAGATGAACAAGGCCCGCACCTCCGCCGCCGACGCCCTCAAATGGATAGCGGACGAATGCGACAAGGTGAAGGACGTGTTGCCTTTCCGCTACCGGCAGGAGGATCTTAACTGGGGCAGGGTGAACGGTGCTGCGGCATACGCCCTCAAGGCGAGAGCGCTTCTGTACCGCGCATCGCCCCTGCACAATACCGGCAACGACACCTCCCTGTGGAGGGAAGCGGCGACCGCCGCCACCGATTTCATCACGGCGAACAGAACCCAGATGAACCCGTACAGGCTTTACACTTCGCCGACGCCCGATCCGAACACGAACTATTACGACTGTTTCGTGTCGACGCCCCACCTCAACAACGAATACATTCTGAGCCGTTCGGAGTGGCTGACGCGGGAGATCGAACTGTTTTTGGCTCCATGCGGGTTCAGCGGAACCGCCAATTCGGTCGGACGAACCAACCCGACGCAGAATCTGGTGGACAGTTACGAGACCAGGAACGGTTTGCCGATAGACAAGGATCCGTCCTACGATCCGCAGAATCCCTATGCCAACCGCGACCCGCGCCTCGAACAGACCATACTGCACCACGGATCGGTCTGGGGCAATGCCGACCAGAGCGAAGAGCGCGAACTGGATATGACCTACGGCTCGGGAAGGGACTATCAGGAGTTGCACGGGGGGACGCTGACGGGATATTACACAAAGAAGTTCCTCAACAACATGTCGTTCAAACAACCGACGAACTATCTTCACGCCTGCCCGATATTCCGCTATGCCGAGGTGTTGCTAAATGCCGCCGAAGCCATCAACGAAGCCGAGGGGCCCGGGGCCGCATATGAATATGTGAACGAAGTGAGGGGGCGCGTGGGTATGCCGGCTTACGGCGGAATGACCCAGGCCGAACTGCGCGAACGGATCCGTAACGAGCGCCGCATCGAACTCTGTTTCGAAGACCACCGCTTTTTCGACGAACGCCGCTGGAAGCTATTCGAGGGCAAAACCGCGGGCAGCGAAAGGAATCAACCCGGATACAGTCAGGTTTACAACATTTACGGGGTGAGGGTAACCCCCGAAGCGGCTACGGTGTTCAATTACGTCCCGGCCGAGGTACACACGACGAGGGCATTCAACTCGCCGAAGAACTACTACTTCCCGATCCCCGACGCCGAGATCAAGCGTTTGCCTAACCTGAAACAAAATCCCGGCTGGGAATTGAGCGCAACTCCCGTTGCCGTCGAAGAATAACATACAAAACATGAGGAAAATTATGAAACTTGACAGATTATTGAGCCTGATGGCGGCAAGCCTGTTGCTTTTGGTCTCGGCTTGCGACAAGGAGAACGACCTTCCCGAAGAACTCCGTCTGGGTGCGCCGGTACTCTCCGAGGTATCCGCTCCCCAAGCCGTGGCGACTTCGGCGATGATAGTCGATAAGAATGATTTGGAGACGGGAGCGATCAGGGTGATGGCCTACGGTTTCTGTTACGCCGTGTCGAAAAATCCGACGATATACAGTTCGACCGTGACCACGCTGCCCGAAGACGGAATGATAACGGCAACGCTGACCGGTCTGACCGACAATACGACATATTACGTCAGGGCTTTTGCGACGCTCTATCCCTCTGGTGTGGTCTATTCACCCGAGACGGAGATGACCGTGGGCTTCGTGACGATACCTTCCGATGACCAATAACAGAGCCTGACTATGAAACTCCACGGATGGATACTGTCGTTGGTCTGCTGTGTGATAACGGCGGCGTGCGGCGGAGGCGATGAACCCGGGGGGAGCGATACGGCTTTTTCCGTGTCGACCCCTACCGTGACCGATGTCACACACAACAGTGCGAAGATTTCCGCAACGATCACTACCGACTCCCCGTCCGCAATTCTGAAAAGAGGTTTTTGTTACGGCACAGGGCCGGAGCCTTCGATATCAGGCCCGAGGGTCGAGTCGAGCGGCGCAGCCACCTCCTCGGTGGCGACGCTGGCGGGGCTCGAACCGGAAACCGTCTACCATGTAAGGGCATTCGTGACCGTGACGGGCCGCGAACCGGTCTATTCGCCCGAAACCACCTTCACGACGACGTCCCAAAGCCTGAACTCGCAGTTGGACGAATATGTGCCGCCCGGCCATCCCGACAACTACGCAGGCATTGCGGCCTGGAGCGACAGGGACAAGTGGAATCTGGCGAACGTACACGACCCCACCGTGGTGCTGGCCGCGGACGGATACTACTATATGTATCAAACGGATGCCTCCTACGGGAACGCTCACGCGCAGGGAGGACATTTCCACGGCCGCCGCTCGAAGGATCTGGTGAATTGGGAGTATCTGGGAGGTACCATGAAGGAACTGCCGGGATGGGTGATCCCTAAACTGAACGAGATACGCGCCGCAATGGGCCTCGGGGCGGTAAATCCCCCCGTCAGGGACTTCGGTTACTGGGCGCCTTGTGTACGGAAGGTATCCGACGACCTCTACCGTATGTACTATTCGATAGTGTGTCCGGGCCTCATCGACGGCGACGGAAGCTGGGGCGAAAGGGCGTTTATCGGTCTGATGGAGAACGACGATCCCGCCGACAACGAAGGTTGGGTCGACAGGGGATATGTCATTACAAACGCTTCGGACAGGGGGTTGAACTTCTACATTCCGGCTAACGACTGGGGACACTGTTATTTCAAATGGAATGCCATCGACCCTGCATACTTTATCGACGGCGACGGCAGGCACTATCTGGTTTATGGCTCGTGGCACAGCGGTATCGCGATAATTGAAATCGACGCCGTAACCGGAAAACCGTCGGGCGTGTTGCCCGATCCGTGGGGAACGGGAGACGACATCGCCCCTTACGGACAACTGCTTGTCACGCGCCAGACGGGGAATCGCTGGCAGGCTTCCGAGGCGCCGGAGGTGATATACAACCCCGACACCGGCTACTACTATTTGTTCGTGGCTTACGACGCGGTGGATGTTTCATACAATACCCGGGTGTGCCGTTCCCAAAGTATTTTCGGCCCCTGGCTGGGGATCGACGGCAGGAATCTCACGGAGAGAGGCGGCAATATGCTTCCCGTGGTGACCCATCCCTACAAGTTCGCGGGCAGCGACGGATGGGTGGGTATATCCCACTGCGCCGTCTTCGACGACGGGAACGGGAACTGGTTCTACGCCTCCCAGGGACGTTTGCCCAAGGATCTGCCCGGCATAAACGCCAGCAATGCCTTGATGATGGGTCACGTGCGCTCGATACTGTGGACAAGCACCGGGTGGCCGGTCGTGATGCCCGAACGTTACGGCGCTGTTCCAAAGGTGCCGATCGAGGAGGAGGAACTCGCGGGTGACTGGGAACACATCGACATGGCCTATTCATACGACAGGCAGAAAACCTCCGCCACCATGACCTTGTCGGCCGACCACAAGGTGACCGAAGGCCCCTGGCTGGGGGCGACATGGAACTATGACTCTCAGAACAGCCGCATCTCGTTCAGCAACGGGGTCGAACTGTGCCTCCAACGGGAGGTGGACTGGGAGGCCTCGCCCAGAAGGCACACGATAGTGTGGGCAGGCTGCACAACGACCAAAACTTATTGGGGAAAGAAGAAAAAATAGGGCAGGCCGTTGGATATTCCGATAATAAGTGTTAGTTTTACACCCATAATCCGGGTTGCAGCCCGATCTGCAATCCGGATTTGCCTAATCTATTAAACTAAAAGCTATGAAGAACAGAATTCCTATCGCTCTCGCCGTTGCGACGATGCTCTCGTCGTGCTGTGGCGAACGGGCTTCCAAACTAACTTTGTCGGGTCTCGATCCCGCTAATTTCGAAACGGAGATCGACGGTGCACGAACCGCCCTTTACACCCTGACCAACGCCTCCGGCATGGAGGTATGTATCACTAATTTCGGCGGCAGGATCGTCTCCGTGATGGTGCCCGACCGCGACGGAACGCCGCGCGATGTCGTGCTCGGCTTCGACAACATCGACGACTATATCAATGTGCCGAGCGACTTCGGCGCAACGATAGGCCGCTACGCCAACCGCATAGCGCAGGGGCGGATAACACTCGACGGCGAGACCATCCAGTTGCCGCAAAACAACTTCGGGCACTGCCTGCACGGCGGCCCGAACGGCTGGCAATACAAAGTGTTCGCCGCCGAACAGACCTCCGCCACATCTTTGGAGATGACCCTCCTGTCGCCCGACGGCGACGAGAATTTTCCGGGCAACGTGACGGCGAAGGTCGTTTTCACACTCACCGAAGAGAACGCCATCGACATTAAATACAGCGCGACCACCGACAAGAAGACGGTCGTCAACATGACCAACCACTCCTATTTCAACCTTTCGGGCGATCCGTCGAAGGCCGCGACAGACCATATATTATATGTGAACGCCGACAATTATACTCCTGTCGACGATACATTTATGACCACGGGCGAGATAGCGACGGTGAAGGATACTCCGATGGATTTCACTACTCCGAAAGCAATAGGACGCGACATCGACAACTACGATTTCGAGCAGCTCAAAAACGGCGACGGCTACGATCATAACTGGGTGCTTAACACGGCCTGCGACACCTCCATTCCTGCCGCCGGACTGACATCGCCCGAAAGCGGCATCTCTTTGGAGGTCTACACCAGCGAACCGGGCGTGCAGGTCTACACCGGCAACTTTCTCGACGGAACGGTCACGGGCAAAGGAGGCAAGGTCTACAACAGGCGTGCGGCTGTGTGCCTCGAAACGCAGCACTATCCCGACAGCCCCAACAAACCGGAGTGGCCGAGCGTCGTACTCGAACCCGGACAGACATACCACAGCGAGTGTATCTTCAAATTCTCGGTGGAAAAATAATTTACAACCTCTTAAAAAACCGATATTGTGGAATTACTGGATTGGATCGTTATCGGAGTCTTCACACTGGCTTTGATAGGCATTGTTCTCTGGGTCGTAAAGCGCAAACAGAACGACTCGGCGGATTATTTTCTCGGAGGCCGCGACGCCACATGGATCGCGATAGGCGCCTCTATTTTTGCATCGAACATAGGTTCGGAGCATCTTATCGGCCTTGCCGGGACGGGGGCGTCGAGCGGTATGGCGATGGCACACTGGGAGATACAGGGATGGATGATCCTCATTCTGGGATGGGTGTTCGTGCCGTTCTATTCGAGGAGCATGGTCTTCACGATGCCCGAATTTTTGGAACGGCGCTACAATACGCAATCGCGCACCATCCTGTCGGTGATCTCGCTCATCAGCTATGTGCTGACAAAAGTGGCGGTCACAGTCTACGCGGGCGGGCTGGTGTTCCAGCAGGTGTTCGGCATCGAGGAGCTGTGGGGGATCGACTTTTTCTGGATCGCCGCCATCGGACTGGTGCTCATCACCGCCATCTACACGATCTTCGGCGGCATGAAATCGGTGCTATACACCTCGGTGCTGCAAACCCCGATACTGTTGTTGGGATCGGTCGTCATCCTCGTTCTCGGTCTGAAGGAGCTCGGCGGATGGGACGAAATGATTAGGATATGCGGTGCGACACCCGTCAACGACTACGGCAACACCATGACGGAGCTGATCCGCAGCAACAGCGACGAGAATTTCCCGTGGCTCGGAGCGCTGGTCGGCTCGGCCATCATCGGCTTTTGGTATTGGTGTACCGACCAGTTCATAGTCCAGAGAGTGCTCTCGGGTAAAAACCAAAAGGAGGCACGCCGAGGCTCCATTTTCGGCGCTTATCTGAAACTGTTGCCCGTTTTTCTGTTCCTCATTCCGGGTATGATAGCCTTTGCGCTGCACCAGAAATATATCGGTGCGGGTGACGGCGGTTTCCTGCCGATGCTGACGGACGGAGGGGTGAACGCCGATGCGGCTTTCCCGACGCTGGTGGCAAAACTGCTTCCGGCCGGAGTGAAGGGCCTCGTCGTGTGCGGCATTCTGGCGGCTCTGATGAGTTCGCTGGCATCGCTGTTCAACTCGTCGTCCATGCTCTTCACCATCGACTTCTATAAACGGTTCAAACCTAACACTTCGGAAAAGAAGCTGGTTGTCATCGGTCAGGTGGCGACGGTTGTGATAGTGATTTTGGGTATACTGTGGATACCTATTATGAGAAGTGTCGGCGATGTGCTTTACACCTATTTGCAGGACGTTCAATCTGTGTTGGCTCCGGGCATCGCGGCCGCATTTTTGCTCGGTATAACATGGAAGCGCGCCTCGGCCAAAGGGGGTATGTGGGGATTGATAGCGGGAATGGTGATAGGCCTCACGCGCCTCGGGGCGAAGGTGTTTTACAGCAACGCACCCGACGCAGGGGGCGGAGTGTTCCGCTATCTGTTCTACGACATGAACTGGTTGTTCTTCTGCGGATGGATGTTCCTGTTCTGCATTCTGGTGGTGGTCGCGGTGAGCCTTGCGACGAAAGCGCCGAGCGCCGAAAAGATCCAGGGATTGGTCTTCGGAACGTCGACACCCGAACAGAGGGCGGAAACACGCGCGAGCTGGAATCGCTGGGATGTTATCCACACTTGCATCATTCTGGCGATCACCGCCGCCTTCTACGTATATTTCTGGTAAATTCGGCAACGGAGGAGAATGGAAAACAGCTATTACGGTTCGCATCCCGCGTTTCACGTCGCCGTCGACTGCATAATCTTCGGCTTTCATGAAGGGGAGCTCAATTTGTTGCTGCTGAAACGGAACTTCCCTCCGGCAAAGGGGCAGTGGTCTTTGGCCGGAGGGTTCGTTCAGTCGGGCGAGAGCATCGACGATGCCGCGGGGCGGGTGCTTACCGAGCTGACGGGACTGGAGAATGTCTATATGGAGCAGGTGGGGGCGTTCGGCAATGTCGACCGCGACCCCGGGGAGCGTGTCGTCTCGGTGGCCTATTACGCGCTCATCAACATCGGCGAGTACGACCGGCGGTCGGTGCAGGAACACGATGCCCGGTGGATAAACGCCGACGAGTTGCCGCCTCTGGTCTTCGACCATACGCAGATGGTGGAGCGTGCCCGCGAAATGATGAGGAAAAAGGCATCGACCGAACCGATAGGGTTCAACCTGCTGCCCAAACTCTTCACTATTTCCCAACTGCAAAGCCTCTACGAAGTCATCTACGGCGAACCGGTCGACAAACGCAATTTCCGTAAACGGATAGCCGAGATGGGCTATATCGAGAAGACGGCCAAAATAGACAAAACAGGCTCAAAGCGGGGGGCTGCCCTCTACAAATTCAACGAAAAAGTCTACCTGAAAGCACCTAAATTCAAATTGTGATGCTGGAAAAATTGAAGGAAAAGGTACTGCGTGCCAACCTCGATCTGGTGAGGCACGGGTTGGTCGTGTTTACCTGGGGCAACGCCTCGGCCATCGACCGCGAGGCGGGATTGGTGGTAATTAAACCGAGTGGCGTGTCGTATGACGAGATGACGGCCGCGGATATGGTGGTGATAGACCTCGATGGAAACATCGTCGAGGGCGGGATGAAACCTTCGTCCGACACCCCGACCCATCTTGTGCTTTACAGGGCATTCCCTCATATCGGAGGGGTGGTGCATACACACTCCACCTACGCCACCGCCTGGGCGCAGGCGGGTCTCGACATTCCCAACATCGGGACGACCCACGCCGACTATTTTCATGACGACATTCCCTGCACGGCCGATATGACGGAGGCGCAGGTGCATGGCGAGTATGAGCTGGAGACCGGAGGTGTGATAGTCGAACGTTTCAAGGGGATGAACCCGATGTACACTCCGGGTGTGCTCGTGAAGAATCACGGCCCTTTCACCTGGGGAAAAGACGCGGACGATGACGCGGACGATGCGGTGCACAACGCCGTGGTGCTGGAGCAGGTGGCAAAGATGGCGGCCATCGCATACGCCGTCAACCCGGCCCTGACGATGAATCCGCTACTCGTCGAAAAACACTTTAACCGCAAGCACGGCCCCGGAGCCTATTATGGGCAGGGATGACAATTCCGTCATTGCGAGGGCTGAAAACCCGAAGCAATCCAGTCTCTATCTCTGGATTGCTTCGTCGTTCCACTCCTCGCAATGACGTACGAAATAACATTATCTGTTTTAATTAGAAACAATAAAAACTACTGGCATGGAACAGGGATTTTCAAATTACGAAGTATGGTTCGTGACGGGAGCGCAGCTCCTGTACGGAGGCGACGCGGTGGTCGCGGTGGATGCTCATTCGAGCGAAATGGTGAAGGGTCTCAACGAATCGGGCCGCCTGCCCGTTAAGGTCGTCTACAAAGGCACTGTCAACTCGTCGAAAGAGGTGACGGCAGCCTTCAAAGCCGCCGACAACGACGAGAAGTGTGTGGGCGTCATAACGTGGATGCACACCTTCTCGCCCGCCAAGATGTGGATCCACGGCCTGCAGGCGCTCGGCAAGCCGCTGCTGCACTTCCACACCCAGTTCAATCGCGAGATACCGTGGGACACGATGGACATGGACTTTATGAATCTCAACCAGAGCGCCCACGGCGACCGTGAGTTCGGCCACATCGTGACGCGCATGCGCAAGAACCGCAAGGTGGTGGTGGGCCACTGGCAGGATGCCGCCGCGCAGGAGAAGATCGCGGTCTGGATGCGTGTGGCCGCCGCGTGGGCCGATGCACAGGATATGCTCATCCTGCGTTTCGGCGACCAGATGAACAACGTGGCCGTTACCGACGGCGACAAGGTGGCCGCCGAACAGGTGCTGGGCTACCACGTCGACTACTGCCCCGTGAACGACCTGATGAAATATTACCACGCGGTCGAAGATGCCGACACGGGGGCGCTCGTGGCCGAATACTTCAAAGA
>QMCE01001102.1_pt1 | contig 24779 bp, 22 predicted proteins | sample 1821851 | NCBI WGS metagenome assembly QMCE01 (sample SAMN09453174, study PRJNA476694) | Termite gut metagenome, whole genome shotgun sequencing project. | isolation source: worker | host: Odontotermes sp. | place: South Africa:Pretoria | collected 2016-01-28 | reverse complement strand
GCGAATGCCCCTCATAATGGCCGATGATAACGCCGTCCTTCATGGGGTCGAGGTTATAGAGTTTACAGAGGTAAACGCAAAGCTCCACCGCCTCATTAAAGACCTTGCGGAAGTAGGTGACGTCAGTGAGCGCGTCCTCGCAGATTTCAAACCCGATATGAGTATCATTGGCCGAGCCTTTCGAGCCGGAGCCGCCATGCCAGCCGCGCATATCCCACGGCAGGGTCTGATAGGTGGCAATGGAACCGTCCGCCAGCTTGCCGATAAAGGCGTGGACGCAGACCTGCCGCCCATCGGGTTTATCCTGATTCCAGTAGTTGTTGTACTGATTTTTGCCGAGCAGCCCGTCGTCCGGGCCGACATAGCGTTTGAGATTGGGATTGTTGGCCCCCGTGCTATGCACCATGATCCCTTTGACGGCAATGGTACGGCCAAGGCTGATCCTTCGACAGCCGGACAAGGCACAACCATAACCCTTACGGCAAGTCCTTCCGGCGGATACGTTTTCGGCAAATGGACGGTTGTCAGCGGCGGTGTCGAAATTACAGATGCCACAGCCAATCCCGCTACATTCGAAATGCCTGCCGAAAATGTCGAAATCAATGCCGAATTCGTTAAAGATACGGATGCTGAAAAATTCATGATCACCGTTACCGATGACGGCAACGGTACGGCAACAGCAACCGTCAATGGCGATACGGTAGCAGAAACCGAGCCTGGAACCGAAGTAACCCTGACAGCCCTGCCTGCCGATGGATATGTTTTCGATAAATGGTCGGTTGAGAGCGGTGGCGTCGAATTGGACGATACGGCAGCCACACCTGCGACATTCATAATGCCTGCAGAAAATATCGAGGTCAAAGCATGGTTTAAACCGGACGAGACCGGGCCTGTCAATTATATCCAAATCGACGGCGGCGATAAACAGGAAATTCTCTCTTCGACATATGCCGTCGTAGAAGGAGAGGGATATGCATTTGCGGTATCTCCGATGGGTCTGACCGACCGGCCGGCCGATAAAATGGAGCGGCGCTTCTCCATTTTTATTCCCGTCGAACTTATGGATAAGGATATAAATGTGGCCACAAGTGATCTTACCGGCCAAAAATGGACGAGCTTAATACTCAAGTTAGACAAGGCGTTTCTAAACAGACTGATATTTAGCAATAATTACCAGACGACAGGCACCTTGAAGATCACCCGGGGAGAAGAGGATAGTTTTATTATCGACTTTACCGATTTCATATTTAGCGACGGCACAAAGGTAAGTATGCACTATGAGGGTAAAATAGATAAAAAAGAGGAGTACAGCAGTCTTATGCATTATACGGCTGTTATGGCCACATACGACATTCAAATCGGCGACGAGATCATCAACACACGAACAGTCGGATATATCCAAAATCAAACATATGAGGAAGAAGGAGCGATTATTTCGAATATATGGGGCTATATAGACTCTCCGTATGCTTATTATGATATATATCTAATCGACCCCGACGGCGGAATATTTACGGAGGCGACATATGTCGGCACAGACTACTCATATACGAACCTCGAATTCGACGGAAATTTTGAAACCGACAACATGGCTGACTTTTTTATGGAGGAGAACAGCGGCACGATCACTTTCTCCAAAACAGCCACAACGATGACGATGACATTTACCGACGTCCCCATGTATTTCGATGAAGAGATGATCCTTAACGGCACGATAACGTGCGATGTTGCAGCGCCGATATCGGCTGCCGTTCCGGCCGGACGCATACCGGAAAAAATGAAAAAGCTTAAGAAATAACACTGTGAAAAATAAATGGAGAATTAAATAATTCTCCATTTATTTTTACGTTATAAGTTGTGGTCAAAAATAGTTACTTTTGCAGGGTACGAAATAGCGACGCATTATGAAACTTATTGGAATATCAGCGCTTTTCATGCTTGCCGTTGTCGCGGCCGGATGTGAAAAGATAGAGTTCGACCGGGACTACAACAAGATAATTTCGTTCGCCGACCCCAACTTCAGGGAGAGGATAACGCCATACTTCGACTCCAACGGCGACGGATACATATCCATATACGAGGCGGAGCACGGCCGGCAGATACCTTACGGAGAGAAAGCGGAGTTAACGGTGGTGATAGACTGCGACAACAGCGACGGGACCCATACAGCCCTTTCCGACATAGACGAGGTCAGGTTTTTCACCAATGCGCAGGTGCTTCGATTCAACGGTAACAACATTTCGGGCACGCTCGATCTCAAGAAGCTCAAGTCGCTCAAAGAGATTCATTTCACCGGCAATGAAGGCATAGAAAAAATAATAATCAATTCGGCGGTCAAAAATCTGGTAATAGAGACGGATCCCGGTATCGAAATAGAATATTACACAGACCCGGAGATAAACTGACAGCCGGCGATCGATAATTGACAATTAAATGACATCCGAATAATCACTGCTTCACTATCAATTATTGGTTGTCAATTTGTTTGACAATCGATAAAAGAATTTATTCCTGAAAAGGAAATAGCCGAGTACCACGGAGCCGAAGTAAACGCCCTTCGGCTTCGATGTTTTACGGCGTTGTATCTCGCGGCGGCGCGGGCGCAGGTCCTTGCGCCATTTGCAGAAGTCGGCATGGGCGCGGAATACTTTTCCCGCAAAAGCCCCATTGCCACGAACCATATAAATCATTGCCGACATAATATCGAGTACTATCCTGAACGGCATGACGATGTAGAAATTTCCACGCGAAAGGTTCTTGTAGAGCATCGCAAGGCTGTTGCGGAAATTGAGGTATATCTTCAGAGGCGAATTATTGGGCAGCGTGCCTCCTCCGAGGTGATAAACCACACTCCGCGGCTCCACCGCGACCCGGTAACCGAACAACTGCGCCCGCCAGCAAAGATCTATCTCCTCCATATGGGCGAAGAATTCTCCATCGAACCCTCCAATATCCGTGAAAAGTTCGCTCCGGCAGGCCAGGCACGCACCCGACGCCCAGAAGGTATCGCGCGGAGAATCGTATTGCCCCTCATCCTTCTCCACGGTCGAGAGTATCCGGCCGCGGCAGAACGGATACCCGAACACGTCGATGAAACCGCCCGACGCACCCGCGTATTCGAAGTATTCCCTATTACTGTAAGACAGTAGTTTGGGCGACACGGCCGCCAGAAGCGGGTCGGCGTCGAGTGCATCTATAAGAGGCTCACACCAGCCCGGGGCGGGTTCAACATCGGAGTTAAGCAATATGAAATAATCGGCCTGCAACTGCGCCAGCGCAAGGTTGTAACCCATGGCAAAGCCGTAATTCCTGTCGAGCCCGATTATTTCCACATCGGGGAACTCACTCTCCACGAAGGCCAACGAACCATCATCCGAACCGTTGTCGGCCACGACAATACCGATCTCCGGCGGTGTGGCAGCCACCACCGAAGGCAGAAACCGGCGCAAATGCCGCTCTCCGTTCCAATTCAATATGACGACCTTGGCTTTCAATTACGAATTACGAATTAAAAATTAGTCTATTACGCTGGTTATAAAGGCTTGCTTCAATTCGTAATTCGTAATTCATAATTCGTAATTGATTGCCCTGCAAGGACGATCACGAACTCCCCCTTCGGTTCGGTCTTGCGGAAATGGGCGGCCACCTCGTCAAGGGTGCCGCGCAGGGTTTGCTCGAACTTTTTGGTCAGTTCCCGCGATACGGAGACAGGCCTGTCAGGGCCGAAAATCTCGATGAATTGCTCCAAAGTCTTCAGCACCCTGAACGGCGACTCGTAGAATATCATCGTGCGTGTCTCGTCGCGCAGCCCCTGAAGCCTCTTGTTGCGCCCCTTCTTCTGCGGCAGGAAACCTTCGAAGCAAAACCGGTCGCACGGGAATCCGCTTTGCACGAGGGCGGGCACGAAAGCCGTCGCACCGGGCAGCGTCTCCACTTCGATGCCGTTCTCCAGGCAGGTTCTCACCAGAAGGAACCCCGGATCAGATATCCCAGGCGTACCTGCATCGGAAACAAGCGCGACGCTACTGCCCGAAGCTATGCGCGCCGAGACCATTTCGACCGTGGCGTGCTCGTTGAACTTGTGGTGCGAGAACATCTTTTTCTCTATGCTCAAGTGCTTGAGCAGGAAAGCCGTCGTGCGCGTATCCTCGGCAAGGATGACGTCCACCTCGCGCAGTATCCTTATAGCCCTGAGGGTTATATCTTCGAGGTTGCCTATGGGTGTGGGAACGATATACAGTTTCGACATAACGGCCTCCGATCACATCAACTTGCGTACTATAATATCTATCAGTAGTTTCGCTCCGTCGCTACCGTTGTCCCACCGGTAATTGTCGTGAATGAAGAGCATGGCGTCGTCGAGGTCGTCGAAGCCGTTCAGCAGTGCCACGGCTTCGTCGAAAGCATCGGCGTCGCCCCCGAAGAGGTCGCGAATTATGAGGTAACGGTCGTTCACTCCGATCGCCATCTTCAAGTCGGATACCTTTTCTGCTTCTATCTTTTTCTTCGCCTGAGGGACTATTGCATCCCCTACCGTCCGGCCGCCCTGATTGATCACTTCGCCCAACACCGCTTTTTTGTGGGCGGTAAAATCGATATGCCGCGGCATTGCGTCGCGCACCGGTTCGGTCTCTCCGGCAAACTCCTCTTTCGGCGGCTCCTCCGTACCGGACTCCATACCCGCCTCTACCTCGCCGGTACATTCGTCTTCCTCCGGCGTATCGTCGTAAAGCGAACGTATGGCCTTCCTGTCGAGCCTTCCCCTGCGGGGGGTATCGGCCGTCGCGGGATACTCATCGCCGGAGGGTGCTGAAACCACCTCAGCTTCGGCAGTTACGGGAACTCCGGGCATTTCGGTGATCCCGGCAGCCTCATGCGTTTCGGGGGTTTCGGAATCTTCGGGGGTTTCGGGGACTTCGGTGATCTCGAAAATCTCAAAAGTCTCCAACGCAGGAGATTCCCGCTCCGGAGCAGCTTCATGCAGTTCACATTCCACGGCTTGCGGTTCGCATTCCGCATCCTGCATTTCCACGGCGGCCTGTATCTCCTTAAGTTTATCCAACAGGAAAGCACGTCCGATCCCGCTCAGGCGGCCTGTACGCTGCCACTCTCCGATTATTTTATGAACTATCTCTATGTCGGTCTTAACAGATTCCAGATCCATAATAAAAAAGTATTCGTTCGACTCCCAAAGATACGTTTTCCGGCCTGATAATACAAATCGGCGGCATGAAATCCGGGAATTATGACTATCTTTGCACGTTAAATTTCCAAGAATTATAGAGATGGCATTACAGTGCGGCATAGTGGGGTTGCCCAACGTGGGTAAATCCACCCTTTTCAATTGTTTATCCAACGCCAAGGCACAGGCGGCCAACTTCCCGTTCTGTACGATAGAGCCGAACGTGGGGGTCATCACCGTCCCCGACGAAAGGCTCGTACAACTCGTACGTATAGACAACCCCAAAAAGGTAGTCCCGACCACCATAGAGATAGTCGACATCGCCGGTCTTGTGAAGGGCGCGTCGCAGGGCGAAGGGCTGGGCAACAAGTTCCTCGGCAATATTCGCAACACCGATGCCGTGATACACGTCCTGAGATGCTTCGACAACGGCAACATCACCCACGTGGACGGCTCCATAGACCCTGTCCGCGACAAGGAGATAATCGACACCGAACTGATGATAAAAGACCTCGAAACGGTCGATAACCGCATAGGCAAGGTGCAGAAACAGGCGCAGACCGGAGGCGATAAAACCGCCAAAAGGCAGTGGGAGATACTTACCCGGTACAAGGAGGCGCTCGAATCGGGACTTCCGGCGCGGATGGTCGATATCGACAGGGAGGACAAAAAATTCATGAGCGACCTCAACCTGCTCACCGACAAGCCAGTCCTCTATGTCTGCAATGTCGATGAAGGGAGCGCGGTCGGCGGCAACAAATACGTCGATGCCCTGCGCGAGGCCATAAAAGGCGAGAGCGCCGAGCTTATCATAGTCGCCGCCGCTACCGAGGCCGACATAGCCGAACTCGAAAGCCACGAGGAACGCGAGATATTCCTCTCCGATCTGGGACTCTCCGAATCGGGAGTGAGCCGGCTTATCAAGGCGGCATACAGGCTGCTCGACCTTCAGACCTACTTCACGACGGGGCCCGACGAGTCGCGCGCATGGACATTCACGCGCGGCATGAAAGCGCCTCAGACAGCCGGGATCATACATTCCGACTTTGAGCGTGGCTTCATCCGCGCCGAGGTGATAAAATATGCCGATTACGTTGCCTTGGGTTCCGAAAAAGCGTGCCGCGAGGCAGGCAAGATAGCTATCGAAGGCAAAGAATACGTCGTGCAGGACGGAGACATCATGCACTTTTTGTTTAATGTTTAACTAATTTGGAAATTTCCAAATTCGTAATTTATGAAGGTAAGAGTTCGCTTTGCACCGTCGCCGACAGGGCCGCTCCACATCGGAGGCGTGAGGACGGCGCTATATAACTATCTGTTCGCCAAGCAGGCGGGCGGCGATTTCATCATACGCATCGAGGATACCGACTCGACGCGCTACGTTCCGGGAGCCGAGGAGTATATCTTCGACTCGCTGGAGTGGTGCGGCATAAAGGCCGACGAAGGTGTTCGCGAGGGCGGCCCCCACGGGCCGTACAGACAGAGCGAGCGCAGGGAGATATATCTCGAATATGCCCTCCGGCTCGTCGAATCGGGCAACGCATACTACGCTTTCGACACTCCCGAAGAACTCGACGCCCTGCGCGCGGCGACCGAGGCCGCCGGAGATACGTTCGCCTATAACTATAAGGTGCGCGGAGGGCTTGCCACATCGCTCAACATGACGCCGCAGGAGGTCGAGGCGCGCATAGCCAACGGCGACCAATGGGTTATCCGCTTCAGGATGCCCGAAAACGAAAATGTGGAGATGGACGACCTGATACGCGGGCGCATCGTGGTAAACACCTCGACGCTCGACGACAAGGTGCTCTACAAGTCGGCCGACGCGCTGCCTACGTACCATCTTGCCAACATCGTCGATGACCACCTCATGGAGATATCGCACGTCATACGCGGTGAGGAGTGGCTGCCGTCGCTGCCGCTGCACTATCTGCTCTACCGTTCACTGGGCTGGAGCGACAGCCAGCCGCAATTCGCCCACCTGCCGCTGCTACTCAAACCAACAGGCCAGGGTAAGCTGAGCAAGCGCGACGGCGACAAGTTGGGATTTCCCGTCTTTCCGCTGCAGTGGACTTCGCCCGACGGCGAGACATCGCGCGGCTACCGTGAGGACGGCTATTTCCCGGAGGCGTTCATCAATATGCTCGCCCTGCTCGGCTGGAACCCCGGCACGGAGCAGGAGATATTCTCGATGGAGGAGCTTATCGCGCAGTTTTCGCTCGACCGCGTAGGCAAATCGGGGGCGAGGTTCAATCCCGACAAGGCCAAATGGTTCAACGCCCACTATATGCACGTGCGCGACGACCGCGAATTGGGCGAAGCATATATGCCGATACTCGAAGAACACGGCGTGGATATACCGCTCGACAGGGCGGCACGGATAGCAGGGCTTATAAAGGGTCGCGCCACGTTCGTGAACGATTTCTGGAACCTGTCGGACTTCCTCTTCTTCGCCCCCGAAAAGTACGAGGAGAAATACGCGGCCAAGTGGTGGAAAGGCGACAATCCAGCCCACATAGCCGAACTGCGCGAAGTGCTGGCCGGCATAGACGACTTTTCGCACACCAATACCGACGCTATATGCCACGCATGGATAGAGTCGAAAGGCTATCACATGGGGCAGATAATGAACTCGTTCCGCTTAGCCATAGTCGGCGAGGGCAAAGGGTTCGGAATGTACGAAGTGTGCGAACTGATCGGCAAAGATGAGACCCTGCGCAGGCTCGACAGGGCGCTATCTCAATTGTCAATTGATAATTGACAATGACATTATTGCGGAAGTTATTCGTTTTGGCCGGGGGGCTGCTCATCTTGGGCGGGGCTGTGTTGGCCATAGCCTACGGTGTAAGTTTCGGTAATATACTGTCGTTTGCCGCGGGAGCCCTGCTCGTTGCGCTCGGGTTCTGGTTCGCCAGACTGCCGCGCCGCCTGCAAATGGCTGTTAAAATACTTACGGCCGCCGGATGTCTGTTTTTTCTCACTACGCTCTCGATCATCATATCGGGCGGAGCGCGTTCTGCCGATTCTTTCGACGAGGACTGTGTTATCGTACTCGGAGGCGGTATTCGCGGCGAAGAGGTACTGCCTATACTCAGGTCGAGGCTCGACGAGTGTATAGCATACCTGATCGTGAACCCCGATGTTCCGATCGTGGTAAGCGGCGGACTTGGACGCAACGAAACCATATCCGAAGGAGAGGCAATGCGCCGCTATTTGGTGGCTAACGGGGTCGGAAACTCACAAATAATAGTCGAAGACAGGGCACGCAACACCCGTCAGAATTTCGAATATTCCAAGCAACTGCTCAACAACTACTTCGACGGCGGGGAATACACTGTGGCGTGCATCACCAGCGACAGCCACATATACCGGAGCAGAATCATAGCGCGCCGCAACGGCATAAAGGCCAACTTCTACCCCGCAGGCATCGCATGGTACCTGCGTCCGGCCGCCTACTGCCGCGAAGTGATGTCGGTATGGCTTGCATGGGTGACGGGGTAGAATTTGGGGATGTGAAAATTCAGAAATTACCTAATTTTTCATTTTGCATCATTAATTTTGCATTTATTAAAAAAAACCGTATATTTGTAAGCTATCAAGCCAAAGACTATAACAAATCATAATATATTATGGCTAAAATCAAAGGAACTATCATCGTAGACACTGAACGCTGCAAGGGGTGCGGCGTTTGTGTCCCCTCATGCCCAACCGGGACGCTGGCTCTCGACGCGCAGGTGAACGGCAAGGGCTACAATTATTGCTACATGGCCAATCCCGACGCCTGCACGGGCTGCGCGAGCTGCGCCATTATCTGCCCCGACAGTTGTATTACGGTTTACAGACAAAAATTCGAGTAGGCTATGAAAAAGGAGGTAAGATTAATGAAAGGCAACGAGGTTATCGCCGAAGCGGCGATACGTTGCGGTGCGGACGCCTATTTCGGCTACCCGATCACTCCCCAGTCGGAGGTAATGGAGACACTTATGGAACTCGAACCGTGGAAGACTACCGGCATGGTCGTTCTTCAGGCGGAGAGCGAAGTATCGGCCGTGAATATGGTTTACGGCGCGGCAGGCTGCGGCAAGAAGATCATGACATCTTCGTCGAGCCCCGGCGTCAGCCTTATGGCCGAAGGCATGAGTTATATGGCAGGCGCCGAACTCCCCTGCGTTATCGTTAACGTGACGCGCGGAGGCCCCGGTCTGGGTACCATTCAGCCTTCGCAGGGCGACTATTTTCAGGCAACCAAGAGCGCCGGCCACGGCGACTTCCACATGATAGTGTTAGCTCCCAACTCCGTTCAGGAGATGCACGACCACGTATTCGACGGATTCGAACTCGCCATGAAGTACCGCAACCCCGTGATGATTCTCACCGACGGCGTAATCGGCCAGATGATGGAGCGCGTGACCCTCGCCGAACAGCACCCGCGCATGACCAACGAGGAGATCATCGAGAAATACGGCAGTTGGGCACTCACGGGCAAGACTCCCGACCGCAAGGAGCACATCATCACTTCGCTCGAGATCGATCCCTACAAAATGGAAAAGATCAACCAGCACCTTACGGCCAAATACAACACCATCAAGGAAAATGAAACCCGTTTCGAGGAGTTCATGACCGAAGATGCAGAGTACATCATCGTGGCGTTCGGTTCGTCGGCGCGTATCAGCAACGCGGCCGTGGAAATGGCGCGCGAGGCAGGCTACAAGGTAGGTCTCATACGTCCGATCACACTTTTCCCCTTCCCCACGAAGAGGATCGCCGAGATGGCTGCCCAGAGCAGGGTGAAAGGTTTCCTCGTTGCCGAGTTGAACACAGGCCAGATGGTCGAGGACGTCCGCCTGGCGGTCAACGGCGTGAAGCCGGTGGAACATTACGGACGTGCCGGCGGCGCTGTCTTCGGGCCGGATGAAGTTTACGATGCATTAATGGAGAAAATTATTAAAAAATAAGGAGCGATATGTCTGACACTGGAAAAGGGTTTTCCGCAAATCACCCGTACTGACCGACACGGTCATGCACTACTGCCCCGGGTGCAGCCACGGTACTGTACATAACCTCATAGCCGAGGTTATCGAAGAAATGGGCATTCAGGAAAAGACCATCGGCGTATCGCCGGTCGGCTGCTCCGTATTTGCCTACAACTATATGCACATAGACTGGAGCCAGGCAGCTCACGGACGTGCGTGCGCGGTGGCTACGGCTATCAAGCGCGTACATCCCGAAAAGATGGTCTTCACCTATCAGGGCGACGGCGACCTTGCCGCAATCGGTACCGCCGAAACCATCCACGCCTGCAACCGCGGGGAGAACATCGCCGTGATATTCATCAACAATGCCATCTACGGTATGACGGGCGGCCAGATGGCCCCCACCACCCTTATCGGCATGAAGACGGCAACCAGCCCCCACGGGCGCGACCCCAAAGTGCACGGATTCCCCTACAAGATGGCCAACATCGTGTCGCAGCTCACCGGTACCTGCTATGTGACCCGCCAGTCGGTACATACTCCCGCCGCAGTGCGCAAAGCCAAGAAAGCCATCCGCAAAGCATTCGAAAACTCGATGGAAGGCAAAGGCCTGTCGTTCGTGGAGATCGTTTCGACCTGCAACAGCGGTTGGAAACTCAGTCCGGTGGAATCCAACAAATGGATGGAAGAACATATGCTTCCCGAATACCCGCTCGGCGATATCAAAGGTTAATTAATTCAAAACAAGCAAGAAATCATGAAAGAAGAGTTAATTATAGCAGGATTCGGCGGTCAGGGCGTTCTCTCGACCGGCAAGATATTGGCTTATTCGGGCGTTATGCAGGACTTTGAAGTCACCTGGCTTCCCTCCTACGGCCCCGAAATGCGCGGCGGTACGGCCAACGTTACGGTTATAGTCAGCGACAAGCCCATCAGTTCACCCATTTCGCACGCATTCGACACCGCGATCATTCTCAACCAGCAGAGTATGGATAAGTTCGAAAACCAGGTAAAACCGGGCGGCGTGCTTATCTACGACACCAACGGTATTGTCCGCCACCCTTCGAGGAAGGACATCAAGATATACACCATCAACGCTACCGAAGAGGCTGCAAGGAGGGGTAACGCCCGTATTTTCAATACGATCATCCTCGGCGGCTATCTGAAGGTGCGCCCCATCGTCACACTCGAAAGCGCATTCAAGGGACTCCAGAAGTCGCTTCCGGAACGCGCGCAGAAATCGCTGCCGATGAACGAGGAGGCTATCCGCGTAGGTATGGAGATCATTAAGCAGGTTCAGTAATCTTTTAGAGGTTGTTTGAATTTTGAGATTCTCGCTATTTTCAAACAACCTCTTACTACCTTGCATTGCGAAATACAGCAGTCCTGGATAGGAAATTCACACATACCCATCGAGCCGCGACAGAGTTTTGACGCGGCTCGATGATTTTACACCGTATTCATATGGGACGTATATTATCGGCTATTCTTGTCGTAATGGCCTTTGCAGCAGCCTGCAGACAAGGGGGCTATATACCGCAGAGCGGCGACCTGATATTCCAGCAGTCGGCGCGCAGCGAAGTGGAAAGTGCCATTCAGGGCGTCACGAGCAGTATCGGGGGTTACGACTTCACCCATGTCGGGATAGTCTGTATCGACCCGGCAGGCGAGGTCTTTGTGCTCGAAGCCACCCCGCCGGAAGTGACCCTTACGCCGATAGAGGAATTTCTGCATCCGTGTAGAGAGCGGGAAGAGCTTGGAGAGCGGTGCGAGTGGGGGGAACCTGCGGAGCACGGAGCCGGTGACAAAGCGGCCGACCCCGTATCGGTTGCGGCGAGGTTGAAACCGGAGTTCCGGCATCTTATTCCGAAAGCTCTCGCTGAAGGTATGCTCCTTATCGGTAAAAAATACGATCATGCCTACGACATCGACGACGACAGCTATTACTGCTCGGAATTGATATATGAGATATTTAGACGTGCCGCAGACGGCGGGGAGGTGTTCAGGTTGAACGCAATGACATTCGAATCGCCCGAAACAGGCACGACGGCCGACGGTTGGATAAAATATTTCGACCGTCTGGGAATTCCCATCCCCGAAGGCGAGCCGGGCATAAACCCCGGAGCCATGTCGCTATCGGAAGCGATAGATATAATTCAATTGACAGTTGATAATTGATAATTGACAATGAGTATATTAATTGGCCATTAGTCAATTATCAATTAAATAAACCGGTAGTCGGCGATATTGCGGAATCCGTTGAGAAATTCCGCTGCCGTCATGCGCCGCTTTCCGGCCGGCTGCAATTCGTGTATGGTAACAAATCCGTCGGCGCAGGCCACCTTGAGCATACCGCCCGCAACGGTTATGTCACCACAGCGGAGTTCGTGCGCCATTGCCGAAAAGAGTGCCGCATATATCTTGACGGGCATTCGTTCCGAATCGCCGAACACTCCTGCCACTCCTGCGACGGCGGCATCCTCTGTACCTGCCACACCCTCTACTCTTGCCGCATCTGCACCTGAAAAATCATTGCAAAGTTCGGCGTAAGCGGCCGGATAGGGAGACAGGCCGCGGATAAGGTTCACTATATCGGTGCCGTGGTGCGAGAAATCAATCTTACAGGTCTCCTTGAATATCTTGGGAGCCGGTTTCAGTTCTCCGGCGGGAATGTTGTTCTGCCTGATGAGGTGCAGACCGCCCGACGCTATCCGGTTTACCGTATCGGGCACCAGTGCGGAACCCGCATTCATCAGTTTATCGTGCAGTGTACCGGCGTTATCTTCGGGAAGTATCGCCACTTCGCGCTGCTCTATTATGGAACCCTCGTCCATTTTGGCGTTAAGGAAGAAAGTCGTCACGCCCGTCCTGCTCTCGCCGTTCATTATAGCCCGATTGATAGGCGCCGCACCCCTGTATTGCGGGAGGAGCGAAGCGTGCAGATTGAACGTCCCCAACCGTGGCATCGACCATATCACTTCGGGAAGCATCCTGAAAGCGACCACTATCCCAAGGTCGGCATTCAAAGCACCGAATCGTTCCACGAATTGCGGATCTTTCAACTTTTCGGGTTGCATGAGCGGCAGGCCGGCCTGAAGCGCATACTTCTTGACTGCACTCTCCTGAATTTGCTGCCCGCGTCCCGAAGGTTTGTCGGGCATGGTGACCACCGCAACTACATTGTAGCCGCCCTCCACCAACGCCCTCAGAGGAGCGATGGCAAAATCGGGAGTACCCATGTAAACTATGCGCAGTTGTTTGGCGGTCACCTTTTTAAAAATGGAAAATTAAAATTAGACTTTATAAAAAAGAATATACAAGAGATACTTTGCTTTGTTCAGGATGATTCCGTAACAATCTCATATTCTTGTTTTTCAATTTTCAATTTTTCGAAAGTCCGAGTTTGTGTCCCATGGAGTTCTCCTTGGTTTCCAGATATTTGTGATTGTGCGGGTTGGGGGCGATGACTATGGGCACCACTTCCGATATCGAAAGGCCGTATCCTTCGAGTCCCGCCCGCTTGAGCGGGTTGTTGGTCATGAGCCTCATTTTGGTGATGCCCAACTCGTGAAGTATGCTGGCTCCAACGCCGTAATCCCTTTCATCGACCTCAAAACCCAGTTTGAGGTTCGCCTCGGCGGTGTCGTAACCCTCCTCCTGGAGTTTGTAGGCCTTCATCTTGTTGCAGAGCCCTATTCCGCGCCCCTCCTGCGAAAGATATACTATCGCGCCGCGCCCCTCCTTCTCGATCATCTTCATGGCCTCATGGAGCTGTGAGCCGCAGTCGCAGCGCAGCGAACCGAACGTGTCACCCGTCGCGCACGAAGAGTGCACCCTCACGAGTACTTCGTCGCCTTCGTTCCACGTGCCCTTAAAGAGCGCGATATGCTCCTTGCCGTTGCTTTTCTGCACGAACGGTATGAGTCTGAAGTCGCCCCATTCGGTAGGCATGGCAACCTCGACGCCCTTCTCCACGATGCTTTCGTTACGCAGGCGATATGCTATAAGGTCGGCGATGGACACTATCCGGAGGCCATACTGTTTGGCTATGTCGAGCAATTGCGGGAGGCGCGCCATGGTGCCGTCCGCATTCATTATCTCTATGAGAGCACCTGCGGGACGCAGCCCTGCCAACCGTGCGAGATCTATGGTCGCTTCCGTGTGTCCCGGACGGCGGAGTACTCCCCTGTTGCGCGCCCTGAGCGGAAATATATGTCCCGGACGTCCGAGGTCTTCGGGACGGGTGGACGGATCGGCAAGCGCGCGTATGGTGGCAGCCCTGTCGTTGGAGGATACGCCCGTGGAACATCCCTCGATGAGATCGACCGACACCGTGAACGGAGTGCCCAGAATGGAGGTGTTGTTGCCCACCATCATATCGAGTTCCAACTCACGGCACCTGTCTTCCGTAAGCGGCACGCACATCACTCCGCGCCCGTTGTGGAGCATGAAATTAACTATCTCCGGGGTGACCTTCTCCGCCGCTACGATGAAATCGCCTTCGTTTTCCCTGTCCTCATCGTCCACGACGATGATAACCTTACCATTTCTGATATCTTCGATAGCCTCCTCGATGCTGCTAAGCACTTTTTCCTTCGACATTTCCTTTATTGTTTTTTTTGTCCTGTATTTTAGTTTTCAGTTTATCGAACTTAGCCCTGTACCACTCGATGTTGAGTAGGTTGGAGTCGTTGGTCGCCTTATATGTCAGATAGACGGCTATAGGCGTCAGTATGAACGACGAGAGCCACATACCCTCGAACGACGTCCACGACCCCTCCTTGGCCAGCTTCTCCCCCGTGATGCTTATTATGTAATATATCACGAAGAAAAGCACCGAGACCACCACCGGCATACCCAGCCCTCCCCTGCGGATGATAGCCCCCAGCGGAGCGCCTATCAGGAAGAATATGATGATGGAGAACGGCAGCGATATCTTCCTCTGCCACTCCACCTGGTCGCGGTAAAGCTCGTTGAGGCTGCCTTTCGATATGTCTTCATCGAAAGACATACTGTTGCGGGAATTGTTGGCGCCCGTCCTGGCCGCTTCCGTGAACGACTTCAGCCGGTAGACATCCTCCTTCGCAATGGAATCGAGAAGATCGACCCCCCTCTTGTAGGAATAATCGACCTTTATGGAGTCCATTATGCCCAACAGCGACGGATCCTTGACGAATAACGATTTGAGCAATGGCTCGTAGGAGCGCCCCACGTTTATGCCCGCTATCTTGTTGAGTGAGTCTATACTTCTGTCCAACTGTGAGATGGTCATGGTGTTGCTGCTCTGGAAACGGTTGGCGTCGGTGCGTTCCAAAGCGAACCCGTCGAGCGGTATGGCGCTGTTCTGCTTTTCGAAAACACTATGCTGAAGCACGCTTTCGTCGTGCCATACATTGCCTCTGACGTCGCGTGTAGTCGTGTACATTTCTCCGTTGTAGAGCGTTACGAGCAGAAATTTTTTATCGTCGGATAGACGTATGTAACCCGAATCGGCTATGGTGGTCATCATATTGCCGCTCCTGTTCCTCGTGTCGTAGATAAGCACTCCGCGGAGAATGTTGGTACTGCGATCCTGCTTTTCGACCCTGATGCTCATATTCTCTATGCCGTTGAAGAACACCCCGTCCTGAAATTCGATGGTCTGCTTCATGTTGCGGATATCGTACAGTATGGCGTTCATCTTCTTCCACGAGTAGGGCACCAGGTTGTTGGCTACGAAAAAACTGCCCACCGCGACGAAGAACACCACGATGATGATCGGGCGCAGGATCCTCGGCAACGACATACCGCACGACTTCATGGCCAGCAACTCGTAATTCTCGCCGAGATTGCCCATCGTCATGATGCCCGCGAGCAGTGTGGCCAGCGGAAGCCCCATAGGTATCATGGTAGCCGTGGCATATAGCAGAAGTTCTATGATGACATTGAAATCGAGCCCTTTGCCCACCAGATCGTCGATATAGCGCCACATGAAGTTCATCATGAGGACGAACATCACGATGAAAAATGTGAGCACCATCGGTCCCAGATAGGACTTCAGCATGAATTTATCGATCGTTTTCACTTGCAGGCGCTTTTTTGCGACACAAAGGTAGTATTTTTACTATAATAAGCGTAATGGCCAATATAATTATTGTGGCTGCTCCGGCCGGAATATCCACTTTATAGCTGACGTAAAGGCCGGCAAGGTTACCGGCAACGGCCGTCCCCGCCGACCACCACACGATGCGGACGAACGACCTGGTAAGCGAATTGACTATGACGGCCGGTATGGTGAGCAGCGATATAAGCAGGACGATGCCGACGCTGCGGATCGACAGCACTATGGCCAGTGCCATAAAAACCGCCATAACATAGGAAACGGCCGCCACCGGTACGCCCCTGCTCCGCGCGAACTCGCGGTCGAAAGCCACGTACATAACCGAACGCAGGAAAAACAAAGCGAGTACGAGCAGCAGAAGCACCAGAGCGCCGAGCGCCGCTATGTCGACATCGGTAACGGTCAGTATGTTGCCGAAGAGGAAGCTCATCAGGTTGGGCGCGTATCCGGGAGTAAGGTATATGAATACGATACCCATGGCCATCCCCACGCTCCAAACTATGCCTATGGCCGAATCTTCGCGTATCTTGCCGCGCCACGACCCCCACTCGATGCCGAGCGACGACAGGACGGCGAACACAAGGGCTCCCAGAACGGGATTCACCCCGAGCCAATAGGCTATGCCTATTCCCCCAAACGAGGCATGGGTGATGCCGCCGCTCAGGAACACCAGCCTGCGGGCGACGATATATGTACCTATGATCCCGCAGGCCACCCCCGAAAGGATCGCCGCGAGAAAGGCGTTGCGCAGGAACTGATATTCGAGAATCCCCTCTATGAAATCCATTTAACGCGAATTACGGATTACGAACGAGTACAAATCTGTATTCTGCAAATTTACTCAAAAAATCTTGTGTTTTGCGTTCAAAACCGTATCTTTCGGAAAATTCACGAATTGTATGAAAACCGATCGTATACTTTCCCGGATGAAAATGATTTTCATTATAAAATCGCTCGCGGCCGCGTCGGTGCTCCTGACGGCTTGCGTAACCGGTGATCCCGATCCCGAATATGTCAATTATGTCGAACCCGGCGATTCCGTTCCGTCATTCACCGCTTCGGGGCCCCACGGCACATTCACATCGCCCGACGGGTTTACGGGCAAAATATCGGTTCTGGTACTCTTCAACACGGGATGCCCTCACTGCGACACGGAAATGCCCAAGATATATGAACTGTGGAAAAAGATCGTGGACGACCCCGCCCGCCAGGTCGTGGCAATAGCGAGGGATCAGACCGCCGAAGAGGTCGCCGCCGACTGGCCGCACGGTGAAATGAAATATTACACCGACCCGGAACGTTATGTATTCAACAAGTTCGCCGACTCATACATTCCGCGCATATACATTATAGACTCCGGCGGTGTGATACGGTGGATGGCTGTCGAAAAGCTACTCGATGAGGACGGCAGCCCGATGAGCGCCGCCCGGTTCGAGGAAATATTTATGAGTTATAAATTGTGAATCTTACAGGCCGGAGGCTACCCTACCCAAACAGAATAAAATGGATACACTGAGAAAGCAACTGGATGCCGAGTGCGGCTACCGGATGAAGGATGAGACCATGGACAGGCTCCTCGGCCTGATGACCGAATTCGAACTTAAGCGCAACAAAGCCCTTATCCCTTATGGCGAATGCGACAATAATATCTACGTCGTCCGGGAAGGTATCGTAAGGATCGCCTATTTCGACGGATTTAAGGAGAAGACGTTCGGTTTCGCCCTGCCGGGCACACTAATGATCTCTTATTACGCTTTTTGTAAGAACACTCCGTCTTTCAGCAAGTATGAGGCGTGTTGCGATTCGGTGATCATGAAGATACCCAAAGCGAAGTTTATCGAACTCGCAAATCAATCGCACGACTTCGCACTTTGGGTGATGCATATGTCCCTGGAGCAACTCCTCTTCCACGAGAGGAAGATGGAGATCATAAACGGCGATGCAAAAGAGCAGTTGGAGGCGCTCATAGAACACAGGCCGGAGATAATAGAGAATGTTTCCTCCAAGATCATCGCGTCGTATATCGGCATTACGCAGCAATATTTAAGCACCCTCAAACAACAGTTCACAGACAAATTGAAGAAATAGCCAGGCCATCCCCCTGTTTTTTTCGGCTTTTACCGATTTTTCTCGAACTTTTTTCAAACCTTTCATATAGTTTAAAACTTTTTTTACCGATCCGGATACTTTTGTAACCGGATTGAAGATTGTTTTGTTTTACGAACGATACCACTAAATTTCTACGATATGAAAAAAAATCACCTTTATGTTTTTGCATTGATTGCCGCCATGTTTTGCTTGGCGGCTTGTGATGACAATTCCGAGGGCATGGCCACGGCTGTCTCCGGTGTAACCATGGAGCCTGTTTCCTCGACGCTTGCCGTAGGCGGGGAATTGACCCTGAGGGCTAACGTGCTTCCCGAGAACGCCACCAACAAAGAAGTCACATGGTCGAGCGGTAACCCCCGGGTCGCCAAAGTCGAAGGCGGCATCGTAACCGCCATTGCAGTCGGTGAAACCGTCATTACCGTAACTACCGACGACGGCGGCAAAACCGCAATCTGCGAAATTACGGTAATAGAAAATGATATCCCCGTATCGGGTATCACCCTCGACAGAGAGACTCTTGAGATAGAAATCGGTGACACCGAAATACTTATCGCCATAGTGGAACCCGACGATGCGACCGACAGGGAGGTCGTGTGGTCAAGCTCGAGCGACGGTGTGGCAGAGGTCGATCAGGATGGCAAGGTAACGGCCATCGCCAAAGGCCAGGCTACCATTACCGCAATGGCAGGTGGAATAGCCGCCAAATGCGAAGTAACGGTAGTACCTGCCGTATCGGAAATTACTCTCGATTACGAAACGCTGACCATCGAAGTCGGCTTTACCAGATCGCTTACCGCTACTGTGAAACCCGACGATGCGACGGCAGAGGTCGTATGGACGAGCTCCAGGGAAAGTACGGCAACCGTCGATCAGAACGGGACCGTGTCAGGTATCGATGCAGGAACAGCTACCATAACCGCCACGGCAGGCGGCAAAAGCGCTAAATGCGAAGTGGTGATCACACCTGCGAAATGGGCGCGAAGCAACATCGTCTGGATAGAGGACTCTACCGAACCCGATGGCGGTCGTCTCTCTTTTGCCGTCACGGTCAACGACAATACCGCAATTCCCGCAAATTCACAGGGCGTCTATTTCCGATGGGGGTCTTTGGTCGCGGTAAGCCCTGTCGGAAATTACGGGGCGGGCAGTATACTGCACTCTCCCAGCGGCGACAAAACATACGAATGGTGGACATCGGGCGGACAGGGATGGGGAGAACTTCCCTATATAAACGATACTGGCAGTCCGTTCAATGATTATGTCAATGCTGCCGATGACTTCGCAACCTACAACGGAGGGACAGGATTCGATACGGCCATCGACAAAGGCGATATATGCCGGTATATCTCTTCGCGAGGCTGGGTGGATGGAAACTGGCGCCTGCCCACCGCTTACGAATTGGGCGTATTGACGACAGAAGGCGCCGTAATGGCTGCGGGCAGTCCATGGAATGGTATCACAGTTCCCGACGAAGGCGACAATGCCAACGGGCTGTACCGTTTCGAGTCTGGTTACTTCTTAGGCTATGGCGTAGACACGAACGACAACACGGAAAATCCCGCACCGGGAACAATCTTCGCCCCGGCTGCCGGTACCATGCACATATCCAGCGGAGCCCTCTATAATGTCGGTGTGTATGGCTACCTCTGGACGGGCTCTTCCGCCCAATCACAGTTCGCCGCACAATTGGCATTCTACGGAGACCGTGCCGGTTGGCCAGAACAGAATCGGAGATACGCGGCTACAGTTCGCTGCATACGAATATTGCAATAAGCATTTTTACATACGCATATAAATAAACCATTTAACAGATCAAATTATGAAAAAACCTATTTTATCATGTTTTTATGCCCTGCTTATTTCGACCATGATATTGATCGGCGGCTGCACGGACAATGGCGACGACGAACCACAGCCGCCGGTTGTCGAAGATCCGGTCCTGACAGTCGATGAAACGCCCATCGCCGCTACGGCCGCGGCGGCCGACTACACCATCGAGGTAGAAAGCAACGGGAAATGGACTGCAAAGGCGGAATACACGGTAGAACCAGAGACCGGGTGGATAACATTGGAAGGCACTCCGGGAGAAAACGACGGTACGATCACCGTGAAAGTTGCCGCAAACAGCGCGACCGAGACCAGAGGTGCCGAAATCGTAATAACCATGGGCGATCTGACGAAAACAGTATCGCTGACGCAGGATGCCGCCGACCTGATATTCGAGATCGATACGACCGAGATCAACGATGTGGAAACAGCAGGCGGCACCTTTACCGTTAACGTCACCTCGAATCACACCTGGGCTGCGACCGAGGAGAGCGATTTCGTCTCCCTTACGGATGCCGAAGGTTCTGGCAACGGCCAATTTACCATAACCATCGACTCTAACACAGACGATGTTACCGCAAGAACCGCAACCGTAACGGTAACACCTGCAGGCGGTGCGGCGCGCACCATTACTATCAGCCAGCAGGCCATTCCCGTTGTGCTTGATTTCGACGGCCTTGTAGAGCCTGTCGAGTTCACGGCCGACGGCGGTGATATCGAAGTTAACATCGTTGCAAATATCGGTTGGTCGATAAGCTCATCCGAAACCTTCGCAACCGTGGATACAGAATCGGGCACAGGCGACGGCACAGTAACAATTACCGTGACGGCCAACGATGTAACCGAAGTACGCACTGCAATTATCACACTCTCGGCCGTAGGGGTCGATGGCGTCGAACCGGTAACATTTACGATCAGTCAGGAGGCTGCAATTCCGAGCGTTACTGTCAATGGTGTTAAGTGGGCTACGTCGAATCTTATCGATGCAGGTACTTTCGGTGCTGCGGTCAACGCTCAGGGATGTTTCTTCCAGTTCAACAGCAAGGTGGCTTTCGCAGCCACGGGCGAGATCGCTAACCCCGAACAGTGGAGGATGACCAATCCTGCACAGGGTGGCGACTGGGCAACGGAGAACGACCCGTGTCCCGAAGGTTGGCGCGTACCGACATCGGCTGAATTCTCCTCACTGCCATCATCTTCATCGGGCAGGCGTGAGGTAACTACGAGCAACTTCGGAGAAAAATTGGGATACTGGTTCGGAGAAGATCCCGTGGCACTCGCTAACGCCACTTTCGAAGACCCGAAAGGATGTCTGTTCCTGCCCAGAACCGGCGGTTACCGCGGCGACGATCTGAACAACCCGAATATCTCCGGCCAGCTTAACCGCGACGGCTGGTATTGGTCATCGACATCCGGCACCGGATATACACCCAACGTCGGATCCAGTTACCGTTGGACCAACAACACTCCAGGAAACAACAATCAGAGCAAACAGCGCGGTTTTGCCGTCCGCTGTGTGAAAGCGGAATAAGATTCGTTTAAGTCTATACAGAATATCGCCCCGAAAATTGCTTTCGGGGCGATATTTTCATTGTCGGTCGGCTGCGCTGCGTCCGTTTTCCTCGCTGCGGGCACCGTTTGCCGGTTACTCAGCAAAGTATTTATAGAACAGCGCGATGGTTTCTATGCCGCGGTAGAAATTGTCGAGGCCGTAACTTTCGTTGGGCGAATGGATCGCATCCCTGTCGAGACCGAATCCCATGAGTACCGACTTTATACCGAGGATCGACTCGAAGCCGCTCACTATGGGAATACTGCCGCCCGAATAGAATGGAAGCGGTTTCTTGCCGAATGTCGCCTCCATAGCCTTTTCCGCCGCCCGGTAAGCGGGCAGATCACTTTCGCAAACGTATGGCTGGCCGCCGTGGAGCGCCTGCACATCGACGGTCACATAGGCGGGGGCAATGGCGCGGAAGTGCTTTTCGAACAGCATTGCTATCTCCTCGTGGTTCTGGTTCGGCACCAGGCGCATCGATATCTTCGCAGAGGCTTTCGAGGGTATTATCGTCTTGGTCCCCTCCTCGGTGTAACCGCCCCAGATGCCGTTGATATCCAGCGACGGACGGACGCCGGTGCGTTCCATGGTAGTGTAGCCTTTCTCGCCCTTCACCTCTCCTATACCGAGCGATCTCATGTAGTCTTCGAGCGAGAATGGCGCCTTATTGAAGTTCTCCCTCTCTTCGGGAGTCAGTTCGCGCACCCTGTCGTAGAATCCGGGGATAGTTATGCGGCCGTCGGCGTCGACAAGCGAGGATACCAGATCGGCCAGGACATTGGCCGGATTGGCCACCGCGCCGCCGTAAAGTCCCGAATGAAGATCCCTGTTGGGGCCCGTGACCTCCACCTGCATATAGCACAGTCCGCGCAGGCCGGTGGTTATCGAGGGAACATCCCATGCGATGATGCTCGTGTCGGAAACAAGTATCACGTCGGCCGCGACAAGCTCCCTGTTGTCGGCGCACCACTTATAAAGGCTCGGCGACCCGATCTCCTCCTCGCCCTCGAGCATGAACTTCACATTGCATGGAAGCGTGCCCGTTGCAACGAGCATCTCGAAAGCCTTGGCGTGCATATACAACTGTCCCTTGTCGTCGTTCGCGCCGCGCGCCCATATCCGTCCATCCTTGACGACGGGTTCCCACGGGTCTGTTTTCCACTCCCCGACCGGGTCCACGGGCATCACGTCGTAATGGCCGTAAACGAGCACCGTCGGTTTACCCGGATCGACGATCTTCTCTGCGTAGACCACCGGATTGCCCGCCGTAGGCATCACTTCCGCCTTATCCGCCCCTGCCTTGAGGAGCGCCGCTTTCAGCCACTCCGCAGTGCGCACCATATCGGGCTTGTGCTCGCTGAGGGCGCTTACCGAAGGAATGCGCAGCAGTTCGAAAAGTTCGTCCAAAAATCTCTGTTTGTTGTCTTCAATGTAAGTTTTCATGAGTTATGAATTTAATGTCTGATTATTTTCTCCTTATAAACCCTATGGGAATTAATGCTTTATAACAATTCCTTTATATCTCCGATTATTTTCCCGGCAAGGGCGTCGGCCGAACGTTCGTCGGCGCTTTCGCTGTAAATGCGGATTATCGGCTCCGTGTTCGACTTGCGCAGGTGAACCCATCCTTCGGGGAAATCTATCTTCACACCGTCCACATCGGTCACCTTTTCGGATGCATACTTCTCCCTTATCTTCATCAGAACACGGTCGACGTCGATTCCGGGAGTGAGTTCCATTTTATTTTTGGAAATGAAATAGTCGGGATACGCGGCACGCAACTCCGAAACCGTTTTCCCGCTTCGGGACAGATGCGTCAGGAATAGCGCCACACCCACGAGTGCGTCGCGGCCGTAGTGCAGACCCGGATATATGACTCCGCCGTTGCCCTCTCCGCCGATAACCGCACCGGTCTCCTTCATCTTCTCGACGACGTTCACTTCGCCTACCGCCGAGGCATGGTACTCTCCGCCGTAGCGTCGCGTAATATCGCTCAAAGCCCTGGTAGAGCTTAGGTTGGAAACCGTATTGCCCACCTTTTCAGACAGCACGTAATCGGCGACGGCCACCAGAGTATACTCCTCGCCGAAGAGCCTGCCGTCTTCCATAACGAAAGCGAGGCGATCGACATCCGGATCGACGACTATGCCCATATCGGCCTTCTCGCGAACGACTGCGGCGCATATTTCGGTAAGGTTCGCAGCCACCGGTTCGGGATCGTGCGCAAATTCGCCCGTCGGCTCGCAGTTGAGCCCGACGACCTCCACACCCAACTCTTCGAGCAACCGGGGTATGACTACCCCTCCGACGGAATTGACCGCATCGACCACGGCGCGGTATTTACGTGCCTTAATCGCCGCGACATCGACCAGCGGGAGATCCAGCACCCGCCGGATATGCTCCCCGTTGAAGTCAGACCGCTCCAACACCCGGCCTATCGCGTCGATATCCGGATAGCGGAGGCCGTCGTCCGAAGCAAGGGCGAGTATACGCCGTCCGTCTGCATCGCTCACGAACTCCCCGCGGCCGTTAAGCATCTTCAGGGCGTTCCACTGACGCGGGTTGTGGCTCGCCGTAATTATTATCCCGCCGTCGGCCTTTTTTTCGGTCACGGCAACCTCGACACCCGGCGTGGTGCACAGCCCCACGTCTATGACATCTATGCCGCACCCCGTCAGCGTGCCTTCCACAAGGCTGCCGACCATCGTTCCCGACAGGCGCGCGTCGCGGCCGACCACCACCCTGAGTTTGCGTCCCGTATTCCCGTCACACACACCCTGCCGACCGGATGTCTCCTGCAACCATGCCGCATAAGCGGAAGTGAACTTGACTATGTCTATTGGCGTGAGGTTCTCCCCCGGTGTGCCGCCTATGGTACCGCGAATACCTGATATTGATTTTATTAAAGTCATATTAAATGTCCGTTGTTTGGAAAGTCCACGCAAAATAACTATTTTTAGAGCAATATAAAAACCTTAAACACATTTTATGAGAAAGATTGAATCTTCAGAACTGATAATCAACGACGACGGG
>QMCE01001062.1_pt1 | contig 24780 bp, 14 predicted proteins | sample 1821851 | NCBI WGS metagenome assembly QMCE01 (sample SAMN09453174, study PRJNA476694) | Termite gut metagenome, whole genome shotgun sequencing project. | isolation source: worker | host: Odontotermes sp. | place: South Africa:Pretoria | collected 2016-01-28 | reverse complement strand
CAAATCCGTAACGCCGCAAACGACTTCCTTGTCTTCTCAAAGGAAAACGGAGGGGACGGCATCGATGTACTTGTTGCTGATGAAAATGTGTGGCTAACGCAGAAGTCCCTCTGTTCGCTTTATGAAACCGCAAAAAGCAGCGTGTCTGAGCATTTGACGAAAATCTTTGCAAGTGGAGAATTGGACGAAAATTCAGTTGTTCGGAATTTCCGAACAACTGCCTCTGATGGAAAAACTTATAACTATAAATATTACAATCTACAAGCTATTATTGCCGTTGGTTTTAAAGTTAATTCTGAAAAAGCAATCCGTTTTCGTTCATGGGCTGCGGATGTATTAGCCAATTTTTCGATGAAAGGTTATGTTCTTGATAAAGAGCGGTTAAAAAACGATAAGATTTTTTCTCAAAATTACTTTGAGCAATTGCTTGAAGATATTCGGGAAATACGATTGTCGGAACGAAAATTTTATCAAAAGATAACCGATATTTATGCTTTATCGTTTGATTATGATCCTAAGAGTCAGGAAACGCTTCTTTTTTTTCAGACCGTACAGAACAAGCTGCATTTTGCTATTCACGGACATACGGCAGCGGAAATCATCGTAGAGCGCGCAAATGCTGAAAAAACAAATATGGGATTAACGACTTGGGAAAATGCTCCAAAGGGAAAAATCCGTAAGTCTGATGTAATTATCGCTAAAAATTATTTGGGTGAACAAGAAATGCAATCACTTGAGCGAATCGTTACAGCTTATTGACGAACGGAGCGAGATCGCGCCCGCGCCAGCGCGGGCATGATCGAGCGAGTGAGGAAACGAAAGGTTTAATACCCCGCGGCTTGCCGCGGAAAGCCGCATCGAACCGCAGGTCTGATGCGGCGGGTGCGGGGCTCTGCCCCGCAGTATAATACCTTTTATTTGGAATTTGCAGAGTTTCAAGCAACAAGGAAAATCCCCATGTCTCAGCAAAATTGGAAGAAACGGCTTGATTTATTTTTACAGGCAACAAGTACCGATATACTGACTAATGCAGGAAAGGTTACGGCATTAGAAGCTAAAATCCATGCAGAAGGTGAATTTGAAAAGTACCGTGTTATTCAAGACAAACTCTTTCGTTCCGATTTTGATAATTTCTTGCAGGAAATGGATGGCGAGGAGCATAAAATTGATTTTTAATGTAAACGAGAGCCATACATGAACCACCACACAACGCAACTTCATTATCTCAATCAAAGAAAAAGAGGGGAAAGCATCTCTTTCCCCTTAACTCCGTTGATATAAGTTTCCCCGCCCTTTGGGTTTTCACTAAAAAAAACTTTACTTCAGCATGAACTGGACGGTAATTCTGCTGGTAATTTCCATTTCGCCTGCGGGCAGTATTGTTGAGCCGGATGTGGTTTCCACGCTGTCTAATGTGACGGCTGCGAATTGATTGTTTACTGCCCTGTTGCTTGTTGGCGAAAATAACTGCGGGATTCCATCTTCGGAAATTGTCAGCGTTTTTTTGATTTTCAAGCCGGACAGCGCCGCGTATTGTTCCGCTTTTTCAAGGGCTTTTTGATAGGCAAGTTCCCGCGATCTCGCAAATAACTCCGCGTTGTTTTTCACGCCGAAATTCATCTGATTGAGTTCAATTCCGTTAATTTGCACAAGCTGATCGATGATATTGGAAACCGATATATTTTCGTTTTGGCCATTGATTCCTGTTGCCGAAAAAGTTATTATTTGTTCGGCTTTCTGTCCGATCAAAACACGCCGGGGAGTCGACCACTCATATTCGGAATTAAATCTGAGTGACGCGGTGCTGATGTTTTTATCCTCGATTCCCGCGTCTTTTAATAATTGCAGTGCCTGTCTGACCATCGCGCTGACTTCTTCCTGTGCCTGCATGGTTGTCGGCGCTATTTTGCTGAGAGAGATATTTATTTCAACCATGTCGGGTTTCGCCAAAACAGTTCCAGTCCCGGAAACAGTAACAACGCTCCCCGCCTGTCCCGCTCCGCCGCAAGCCGTCATTCCTAGAACAGTCGCAAACACCGCCAAACACAATAGATATTTTGCTTTCATGTCATATACTCCTTTAATTAAGAAAAGTATATAACGCTGCCGCCTCTTAGACAATCAGTCTTTGTTACGCACACGGAAATCAATTTTCAAAAAACTAATTTCAGTAAGACTTTGGGCGCATTTTTTTCCGGTTATACATTGCTTGCGTGGAGTTTACTTCGCCGGAGGCGAATGGCGGGGGGATAGCGGGAGACACGCGAAGCGGGGCTCCGGCGTAAGGGGGGACAGGGTGAATGTTTCTATGTGCCGGAAAATGTTTGGAAAGTGTCCCCCCTTTTTAATGTGATAAATGCTCTGCCTGTGGTATAATGCTTATTTTCCGTATTCATCGGCGGCGGCTTCGGCGGCAAGACTGGCTGTGCTGGTTTTTCGCCGTGCTCCGTTGGAATTAAGGCGGAGTTGTTTGGCGGAGCGATCTTGCATAGCGAGGCGGGCGGCGGCACGGACAGCTTTTGCCGAAGCTGCGCTGATTCCACAGTGAGCGGCAATTTCGTCAGGATCGGCGGCGGCAACGCGATCAATGGTTTCGTAGGCTTTCATAATCGCTGCTGCGCGTTTTGCTCCGATGCCTTCGACAGATTCCAAAACCGGAAAGAACAAATCTCCCGAACGAAGTTTCTGATTGAGGCCGGTTGCGAAACGGTGAGTCTCGTCCCGCACATGCTGCAATATCTTGAGGGCTTCCGACTGCCGTGACAAAATGACCGGTTCTTTCGCGGCGGGCAGCCAGAGTTCTTCATCGCGCTTCGCTATTCCAACGACATCACTGTCCATGCCGAGTTCGTCCATGACTCCTTTCGCGGCGTTTACCTGCCCGATGCCGCCGTCAATCAGCACAAGATCGGGGAGTTCGCTTCCTTCACGCAGCAGGCGGGAATATCGGCGGCGCACAACTTCCCGCATCGCGGCAAAATCATCGACAATTCCGATTACGGTGCGGAGTTTGAAATAACGGTAATTTTTTTTGTCGGGGATTCCGTTTTTGAAGGAGACAAGCGATGCCACCGGATGCCTGCCGTCAAGCTGGGCGATGTCGAAGCCTTCTATTCGTTCCGGTCTTGTCCGCAGATTCAAAGCTCTGGCCAATTCATCCAGCGCGGGGCCTGCGCCTCGTTCTTTGAGACGTTTGCGTAAATCCTCAAGGGCGTTTTGCCGCGCCATTGCATAAATAGCCGCGTGATGCTTTTCCACAGGCTGAAAAAATTCGGGCTTTGCGCCGAAAACCGTTTTGAACCACCCGTTAAGCGAATCACTCGGAAAAGTCTCTGTTGGTTGACCGGCGTTTTGCGCCTCGTCAGGCAGCTCTTTATTCAGATTAGCCGGACTGCTGCCGGGAGCGGACACAAAAATTTTCGGGGGCGGCGGCCGTGCGGAATCGTAATATGAAGTGATAAACATCTCCAGCGATTCTGTTTCGTTCGCCGCCGAGCGAGCGCGGAAAAGTTCGCGTCCGGTCATTTTGCCGCCCCGCATGGAAAAAACGGTAAATGTCGCGAGAACGCCTTCCGCCGCCCACGCTATGTAGTCCCGGCCTTCGGGATCAAAATCCACCACAGCGCTATCCCCGCCGGCCAAATTTTCTACGGCTTGAATTGCGTTGCGGAGCTGCGCGGCTTTTTCAAATTGCAGCGAACGCGCCGCTTCATGCATTTGCGCGCTTAGATCAATAATGAGCGTTTCGGTTTTTCCTGAAAGAAGCTGCTGTACCTGAGCGACAGATCGGCCATAATCTTCCGCGCTGATTTTTCCGCAGCAAGGGGCCATGCAGCGCCCGATGTGGTAGTACATGCAGGGGCCGTTTTTCTTCAATGTCCGGCATTTTCTCAACGGAAAATATTTTTTAATCAAATCCAGCATGGAATCTACCATTTGAACATTGGGAAACGGCCCAAAATACTGGCTTTTATCTTCAATAATATGACGGGTACGGAACACGCGGGGAAATTTTTCGGCGGTAATGCGGATAACGGGGTAGGTTTTGCCGTCTTTCAGATTGATATTGTATTTCGGGGTATGCTGTTTTATCAGCGTGTTTTCAAGCAGCAGAGCTTCGTATTCGTTTGCGACGATAATAGTTTCAATTGAGCGGACATGGCGCATCAATGTTGCGGTTTTTATGTCTTTTTTCCCGGAAAAATACGAACTCAGCCGGTTTTTCAGCGATTTTGCCTTGCCGACATAGATGATGTGCCCCTCACTGTCTTTCATTATATAAACGCCGGGCTCTGTTGGGGCCTCCCGCGCGGTTTTTTTCAGACTGATAGTATCCTGTTTGTTCATTTCACCGTGTTTTATGCCGATAAGAGAATGGGGACTTTCCGCAAAGCTCTGCGATGTGCCCGGAGTGAGCCTTTTGTAAAGGCGCAAATCCTGAAAAAGTTTGTGGGTCTATGAAAAGAAAGCCGTTTGCCATACTGTTATTGTATTTCATTTTTCTGGTTTCTGGTAGTCTGCACGCTGTCGGAGAAAAAACTGTCTCGCTGGGAGGAGTTTTAAGCTGGGACTCGGCTTTGATCCGCAGCGGAGTTGACGAAGCGTCCCGTTTGCGAACATGGCCGGTATTGATTTTGGCTGCCGGCGATCCATCGGTCTCCGGGGCGGATTTGTCACTTTCTTTTGACGAGGGAATTCCTGGTCAGTACCGGGACGGGCGCGATCATTACGCGGTGACGGTTTCCCCGGAAGTAAAAGCGGCGGGCAGGGAGTGGGCGCGTTCCGGCGGCGGGGCAGCGCTTTTTTCAGGCGGCACAGGCGGGCCGTTGATTGTTGAGGCAAAAAGCCTGAACGCGCTTTTCGCGCCGGGCCGCCGTATCCGCGACTTTTCTCTGGAATTCTGGCTCTATCCGTTTAATCTGGAAAACGGGGAAGAAATATTTTCGTGGGAATCGTCTCTGCCGAAAGACGGGCGCGGCGCGGCGGATTATACCGTTCAGCAGATTCAGTGTGTCGCGGCAAAAAATCGCCTCAGCTGGTCGTTCCGGGATTTTTTTGTTTCGCCGGACGGATCGAAATTTCTTGACCTTGCTTTTTCAGGCGATACGCCGGTAGTTCCCCGGACGTGGAGTCATCATCAAATTTATTTTGATTCGGATACCGGCATGATTGAGTATGCGGTTGACGGCAATGTTCAGACTATTACTTACGCCGCGCTGCCGGGGCGTGAAGGCGGTGAGGTGTATACTCCCGCAGCCGGAATTGACGGCTGTTTCAGTTTGGGCGGCGGTTTTGCCGGTATAATGGACGAGTTCAGAATATACGACACGCGGCCGGAACGCCCGTCTTTGCGGAAATATCCCCGCGCCGGACGCATGGAAACGCTTCCCATTGATCTGGGCGGGGAAAACAGCGAGGTTATCAAAGTCGAGGCGCGGGGCGGCAGAACTTCTCCTCTGCCCGCAGGAGCTTCGGCGGAATTTCAGGAAAACGGCCGTTTTCGTTTTGCCGATGCTTCTGAAATGCAGTTTTTTATCCGTGGCTCGGAAAATCCCTATTGGTGGGACGATTCGCCGTGGCGCGTATTTGTTCCCGGTTCCGATTTGCCCGGCGGCCTGCGGGGACGTTATGTGCAGATCGCCGTTGATTTTTACCCTTCCGCCGATGGTCTGGGCAGTCCGTATCTGGAAGATATGCGGATAACCTACATGCCCGATGAACCGCCCATGCCGCCCATGTCACTGACAGCGGCGGCCACTGACGGCGGAGTTCAACTGCGGTGGAAAAACAGCCCGGACGCTGATACTACCGGTTATCTCGTGTATTATGGTACTGTAAAGGGTGATTATTTCGGCGAAAGCGCTATACTAGGAATATCACCCATAGACGCGGGACAGCAAAACAGTCTATTCATTGACGGATTGAAAAACGGCGTTCTGTACTATTTTAGAGTAGCCGCTTATAGCAGACGCGATACAAGTTCTTTACGCGCCGGGGAATTTTCCCGTGAAGTTTCAGCCCGTCCGCTGGAAGGGCTTTAGTTGTCGAATATTTGAAAACAGCGAAATCGTGTTGAGCGGCTGTGTTTGCGAACAGTTCATTAAAAAGGATGTATGAATGAGTCCGGTTGATATACAGGACGTACTTGAGCGGGCCAGAGGTTCTGTCAGAGTTGGCGATCACGAAGAAGCCGCCCGGCTGTTAAAAATTTATCTTTCCCGGAATCCCGGCAGCAGGGAAGCGCATCTCCTTTTGGGAGCGACCTTTGCCAAGCAGGGAAAACTCCGTGAAGCCGGAGAAGAATTCAACACATTACTGGTAAAAAATCCCTCCGATCTGGAAGCCCTGAACAATATGGCGGTTATCTACCGGCGGCAGGGCAAATTGCAGGACGCGCTGAGCGTTCTCATTGACGCAATCGACATTGATCCGGTCAGAGCGGAATTTCATTACAATATCGGCAATATTCAAAAACAGCTGGGAAACTTGACCGCCGCTTCAATGGCCTACGCCAGAGTCGTGGAGCTCGATCCCAATTATGTTCCCGCGTACAACAATTTGGGAACGATTTACGAGCAGCTCAAAGAATATGACAAGGCAAGTACCGTGTTCCGCAAAGGGCTGCTCCTTGACCGGAATAATCCCACGCTGCATTTTAATTACGGAGTGACTCTGGAGGCGAGGGGACTGCTTGAGGAAGCCGCCGGTGAATACAAGCAGGCGCTCCGCAGCAAACCCGGCTGGATTGAGCCCATGAACAATCTGGGGATTATTTTTTTCAAGCAGAGTCAGCACAGTAAAGCTCTCGATACTTTTAACCGCATTCTCCACATCGATCCCTTTAATGCTGAAGCGCGTAACAATATGGGTGTAGTGCAGGCGGATCAGGGGAAGATCAAAGAAGCCGTTCAAAATTACCGCCGCGCTATCGAGGCCGATCCGAAATATATCAAAGCGGTAGTAAATTTAGAGCGGGTTCTTGAAGATTCTGGTGATTTTGCCGATGCCGTGGTGGAGCTCGAAAAGCTGGTCAAGCTCAGGCCGGACAGCGTAGAAGTGCGGGTCAGACTTGCGGGACTGTACCTGAAAATGGATCGTTACGCCGAAGCTCTGGATCAGGCGCGGGCCGCGCTTGAGTGGGAGCCGGAAAATATTCAGGCTCTCAGAATTGATGGCGTGATACAGCGCATACTGGGGAACGACGAAGCCGCGAAAGACATTTTTGAACGTATACTTTCGATTGATCCGCTGAATTTATCGTTTTATCTGGATTTGGCGGATATTCATTTTAAGCGAAAAGAATATAAAGCGGCGGAGGAAAGGATAAATTCTTTTCTTATCCGGCGTCCCAATGATCGTGAGGCGAAACTTTTTCTGGGACGGCTGTATGCCGCGATGGGCAATCGCACGCACGCGATTCAGGTTTTCGAGGAATTGGCGAAGGCCGATCCTTCCGATACCGAAGCTCTCGCCGCCGCCGCCGCGCTGCACAAGGACGCCGGTTCGATTGAGAAAGCACTGCGTACCGCTGACAAACTGGTCAATGTTCAGGGACAGCGGGGCACGTCCGAAGACCTTTCCGATTTGAACAATTCCCTTGCCTTTTACGAAAACGCGGTGAACGCTTATTCCAGTTCCGCGCGGGGAATGTGGGCGCGTAATCTCAGACTGGCCTCAGGCGCGGAAGGATCGGAAAACGGGGAAGGGGACGGCGACGATATTTCCCTGCTTCTGGGCACTACCGGTATGGCGCAGGTGGACGAGGAAACAGAAACGCTTTTTGTCGAAGATATAGAATCTTTTGATGATGACATTGTTGACGATGAGGGATTCGCGCCCGACGAAGAATACGAACCGCTGTACGATGAAACCGCCAATTCCCTCGACAGACTTGCCGAATACGGCGGGAACGCGCCTTTTCAGGCAGACGGGCAGATACCATCCGTTCCGCAGCCTCCTCAAGCCGCGCCGCAGACCGCAGCGCCGCCGCCTCCGCCCATGCCGCCGCAAGAGCCGCAGCCCGCAATGCCGCCCCGGTATCCCCGGCAGCCTGCCGCCCCGCCGCCCATGCCGCCGCCTCCCATTGAGGAAGATTTCCCGGAAGAAGAAGATTTCTTTCCCGGCGCTCCGGCGGACTCTCCAACGGAAATCCCGTCCGAAAATATACCCATTGACGCGGCGGACGATGAAGACATTTTTGGGGAAGAAATTCCCGAAGACCCGTTCGTGGAATTGCCGGAAGATGACGAGAGCGCAAATATCAGCCCGGACGATGCCGCTGAAGCAGCGGACGCAGAAACAGCGGACACCGCAGAAGCAGACACCGAAGCGGAATCGCCGCCTGACGAAGAAGCGGCTGCCGCCGAAACAGAGCCCGCCCCTGACGCGGAAACTCTTCCCGGCGAAAATGCCGCTGAGAATTTTCCGGACGCGGATTCCCCGGAGGAATTGCCAGGCGAAGATTCTGAACCCGCCGCCGAGCCACCCTCAGACGAATCAAAAACGGAAAACATTCCCGCAAAAAAAGATATGCTCGCTCTGATGAAATATCTCAAAGGATTAATCAGCTCTTTGCCGGACAGGGAACGTTTTATTTACATGCGAAGTGATGTCAAAAACAACGTTGAACATCTTATCAATACTCTGGACGAAAAAGACATCGCCGAATCGCCGGAGAAAAAACATGGGAGCGGCAATGCGTGATCTGAATCGGGAAATAGAAAAATACATCGGCAACATGCCCAGCCTTCCGACATCGGTGGCAAAGGTACTCGAAGTGTGCAACAATCCGCGCACCAGTCCCGCCGATCTTAACCATGTTATATCGCTCGATCCAGTTTTGGTCGGGCGGGTATTGAAGCTGATCAATTCCGCGTATTACGGCCTCGGACAGCAGGTAACGAATTTAGTACGGGCTATAATCATGCTCGGCATCAATACCGTAAAAAATCTCGCGCTGTCAACAACCGTTATGGGAAACCTTTCCGCCGGAAAAAATTCCAGCGGACTTGACATGGAAGGTTTCTGGCGGCATTCGCTGTGCGTTGGAGTCGCCTCAAAAGTTCTTGCCAAACGGCGGGGCGTTGATCCGAAATTGACAGAAGAATATTTTACCGCCGGCCTCCTGCATGACATCGGCAAAATTCCCCTCAACGCGGTTTTGTCAAAAGAATATATGCTCACCGTCAGTGTCGCGGATCGTGAACGCCTGCCCCTGTTCCTCGCGGAAGAAAAAATGCTAGGCATTAATCATTGCGGCTCAGGCATGCTGATCGTCAAAGCATGGAAACTCGAAGGCCCAGTCGGCGCAACTGTCGCGTATCACCACAATTATTCCGGTTACACAGACGCTCACCAGGATATTCTTTTCACCGTTGTCGCGGCGAACCGTTTTGCCTCCCTTATGGAAATAGGCTTTTCAGGCGACCGGTATCCCGAAAAAATGGGCGATCAAATATGGGAAACGCTCGGTGTCGACAGAGATGTATTTGAGGAAATTGAAAAAACCGTAAACGAAGAAATCGAAAAAGCAAAAATCTTTTTGCGTTTATAGGAGCCGCTATGTTGTCAGTACGATTCTGGGGTGTCCGGGGCTCGATACCCTGTCCAGGAGCCGCCACAGTAAAATTCGGCGGAAATACATCATGCCTTGAAATACGGGCTGATGAAAAATTGGTAATCATTGATTTCGGCACGGGAATAAAACCGTTCGGCGACTGGCTTATGGCAAACGATTTCAAAAAAGGCCCCATAGACACGGATATTTTTATCACACATACCCACTGGGATCACATCATGGGATTTCCCATGTTCACGCCGATTTTTATTCCGACAAGCAAAATACGCATACGCGGCCCCGTCTCATACGAAGATGACACACTGGAGTCGATCATCAACGCGCAGCTTTCCTACCGCTACTGGCCAGTCAGGGCAAGCGAACTATCCGCCCAAATCAGTTACGATGGATTGTGGGTCACAACCAAATATCTCAATCATCCGATTTTATGCCTCGGCTATCGTTTTGAGTATAAAGGAAAATCAATCGTTACCGCCTATGACTGCGAACCCTTCCGCAACCTCTTTCCCGTCGATCCCGCCGAACCCGGATACGATGAATATGCCGCCAAAGAAGGAGAGCTTGCCGCAAAAGAAGAAAATGAAAAACTGCTGCGTTTTTTCCTCGGCGCGGATATTTTGATTCATGACGCGCAATACACCGGAAAGGAATACCTTGACCATTTAGGCTGGGGACATTCCAGTTACGAATATGCCATCAATTCATCACATAAAGCCAGAGTCAAAAAACTCATCTTGACCCACCACGACCCCAACCGGACTGACGCGGAACTCGAATTACTCGAAAAAAAATGCCAAAACAGCATACGCGAAAAATCCCCCCTATCCGTAATGATGGCCAGAGAAGGCCTCCGCGTAGAAGCGTAACATTTAGGAAAGCTTAAGAAAGGGGGGCTGTTTCCAAACATTTCCCGGCACATAGCCACATCCCTCGTCCGCCCCCCTTACGCTCCAGCCGCTGCGCGTCTTGCGCTATCCCCCGGTTATTCGCCTCCGGCGAACACTCCACACACGTCATTGCGAGCGAAGCGAAGCAATCCAGCCATTAACAAGATTGCGTCGTCTCTAACGCTCCTCGCAATGACGTACATGAGTAACGGTCCCTTAAAATAATCTGATTGTCATTCCGGGCTTGACCCGGAATCTCGCTTGCGGAAATTCTGGCTTTCGCCAGAATGACAAAAGAATCGTTATTCAGGACACCAACATCGGGTAATGCAGGGGGGACAGTTACCCGAAAAGCCTAGCATGGCCGAAGTACGAAGCTCGGACATCTTCCCGGTGACAGTCCCCTATACGTTTACTGCCCGGATAGTGTTGTCATTCCGGGCTTGACCCGGAATCTCGCTTGCGGAGATTCTGGCTTTCGCCAGAATGACAAAAGAATCGTTATTCAGGACACCAACATCGGGTAACGAGGGGGGGCTCCGTCTACTGCGGGGTGAACGCTTTATTCAGATAATCCGTGGAAAGATTGTTTTCGGAAATTTCCTGTATCATACCGCCGCCTTGACTACGGTATTTTCCCGGACTTGTGCCGGTATATGATTTGAATATTTTCGAAAACCAGCTCTGATCTTCAAAACAGCAGGCTCCGGCAATTTCACTCAAGGCTAAATCAGTTTCCAGAAGCATACGGCTTGCCTTTTCCACCCGCATACGGTTCAGATATTTTGAAAGATTTTCTCCCATTTCTTTTTTGAAGATTGTGCTGAAATACGGAGCGGACAGGCCGGAAATTGCCGCAACTTCGGTCAGGCTGATTTTTCGCGTGAAATTTTCGCGGATAAAACATTCCGCTTTCCGCATTGCCGCCGCGTGAGGAATTCCCTGAAAAGACGCGATAACGCCGCAGATTCGTTTCACCATTGAGTGCATGGTGTCGGTCAATTCCTCAAAAGTTTTCGCTTCTTTTATTTGCCGTATGTGCAGACTGTTTAGTTCCAGCGCGGCGTTTCGTTTTTGTCCACAATCGATGTCCACCCGCGAAAGCAGCACCGCCAGTTCTATTGAGCGTAACTGAATATATCTGAAATGATTCGAATTTGAGAAAAATAAAACGGCCAGAAGCTCGTTCAGGAGATCAAGCGCGAGTTTTGAATCACCCTTGCGGAGCGCGGAGATAAGCAACTGTTCTTTTTCCATAGGATAGCCGGGCAGTATATTATTGGGATACTGCTTTTTAAGTTCATCAATTTTGCCGGCGATGTTTTTCTGCTGATCAATTCTGCGCTGAATAATCTCGTGATAATCCTCGTTACCCGGCGAAAGAGAAGCGGCGCAAAAATGCATCATTTCCGCCAGGGATTTTATTTTTTCCCAATTTTCTCTCGGAATTTTTTGCAGACATTCCAGAAATTGTTCCGTTGTTTCCCGGTTTTCCGGCAGAAAATCCGAACAAATATATCCCGCTCCCCGCAAAGCGCCGGAAAAACGGCTTTCGTTGAACATCGGACTGATCCAAAACACAAGCCCCGCTTCACAGGCGTACAGATATTTCCCGCCCGAACGGTTTGATTCTTTGATTGCGCTTACGTGCATTTCATGGCAAGGCTCGTTTAATTGCGCGCTTTTTGATTTTTTCAGTTTGGGACAATGCGGACAGATCACTTCCTCGATGGCGGCGTTGCCAGGAATGTCGGATAACGGATTGCAATCGTAATCATACACGCGAACTCCGCTGCCCGTTGTCTGGGCATACACGGAGATCAATTTCTGGATCGCGGGTAGATTAGTAATATTATACTGACTGGTGGTACTGATTTTTATTTGGCTCATTTTTACTTACTCCTGAATATTTTTCAAGAAATCTTCTTGATGAAAAAATCCGGGGGCGCGCAAGTTCCACCTTGCTCACGATATTTGCCCGGACTTAAACCTGTATAACATTTAAATATTTTTGAAAACCAGCTCTGATCCTCAAAACCGCAGGCGGAAGAAATTTTGTTTATAGGCATATTAGTTTCGGCAAGCATGGTCGCCGCTTTTCCTACCCGCAGGCGGTTGAGATAATTGCAGAAATTTTCTCCCATTTCATTTTTGAAAATTGTGCTGAAATACGGCGCGGAAAGTCCCGCCGCTCGAGCGATACTCCGCAGACTTATTTTTCGCGCGTAATTTTCCCAGATATACCGCTCCGCTTTCCGCAGCGCTGAAGAATGGCGGACACCTTGAAAAGAAAACATTCTGCTGGACATTCGATCGATTATTGTTTTGAGAATATTAGAAAGTTCGTCAGCGGTTTTTGCCTCCTCAATTTTTTTCAGAAAACGGTTATTTGTTTCCAGAATATTTTCGTGATCGCTGTCTCCCATTCCCGCGGCAGCGCGGGAAAGAAGCACCACCATTTCGATTGCCTTTATTTGCAGTGACTCGAAATTATCTCCGGTGTTCATAGATTCCCAAAGTCCGTCAAGAATTTTCCGCGCTTCATCGATGTCTCCCCTGCGAAGGCTTGCCAGCAGCTTTTGTTCCATGCCGTTGTCTTCTTTACCGCATGAAAACTCCGCCGGTTTTTCGGAAATTTCTTCCTCGTCTTGATTGAACTGCTGCGCGCATATCAACATCATCTGGGCAAGGGCTTTCACTTCTTCACATGTTTTTTCGGGAAATTGTTCCAGATGCCGCGTGATTTCTTCTTCCGGGATTTCTCTTCCTATGTTTTTGCGTAAATTCTCGGCGGCCTGTGCCCGCGTTACTCCGATAAATCCGCCAGCTGTCAACGCGCCGGCAAAACGTTTCCCCGAAAAAAATGGACTTGTCCAGAATACAAAACCCATATCGCACATATAAATATACAAGCCGCCAAAACGCTGGGATTTTTCTACCGCGCTAAAATGTTTTTCCATGCAAGGATAGGCGGCAAGCCCGGTCTTTTCAGGATTCCGGCAATACGTTATGCATAACGCGCAGATTTTGGGACTTTTGGAATCATCAACCGGATAGCAATCGGGACCCAGCACAGCCGCATAGCAACGCGCCGCCTTCTCGTAGTGGGGAATTATTTCGCAAGCTTTGACCAGCAACGGGTCGAGTTTGCGCCGTCCGATGACATTTTGTGACACCATACATAACTCCTTCACATTTTAGAAGTTAAGTATTTATCTACGAACGTAATACACCCTTTTGGCAAAGAATATTAATATTATTCCATTTTTTCTTTTTCAAGTATGCCTAGAGAGAAAACGATGCGGATAGCATCGGTGCAGTTAATCGCGCCCAGTTTGTCATATATATTTTTTATCATTGATTTTATTTTACCTAATGATTGTCCCATAACACTTGAGATTTCTTCCCGCGTCTGTCCCTGAGCGAGTAATGTGAGTATTGTTCGCTCCATGCGGGTAAGATACACGCCGTTTTTTTCGTCCGATTCTTCCGCGCTGGGAAATTGTTCCGCAATCCGCGAGATATTTTTTCCGTACGCGGCTGCCATGTCGCGGATATTTTCCAGCCACGAGCGCGCGATAACGCTGCCAGATTCAATGGCGGCGGCAGCTAGAGCCCGCATATCATCGCCTGTTTCGATGAAGGGCATATCAAGTGAATTGGGACTTGCCGCTTGCCATGTTTTTTCCAAAGTTTGTACCGCGCCCCGTTTATCGCCCAGCCTGATTCGCGCAGCGGCTTCGAGGCAGCCCATTTCAACCACCCCCAGAAGAAAAGTTCCCAGACCGTTTTTATTTTCTTCCATATCAATAAAAGATAAAACTTCCGCATACTCTCCTTCGCAAAATAAATATTTTGCCTTAACCAACGCTTCGTAATTGCGGAACATGGAATACAATTCGCTCGCCTCAAACCGGTTGCGGAGCCAAAACGCGACTTTTTTTGCCGCGCCTAAATGTGAGTACAACCATCCCATTGTTATATCAAAACTAATATTCGCGGTTGGATAATCCGGTACGGCGGACAGTGTTTCGATTTGTTTTATTACTTTTGTTAATTCTTCCGTATTTTCCCGGTGAAGAATAATTCGCATAAGAAAAAACAACGCTCTGTTTTCAATATCGTACTGATTTTTTTCTTTTGCTTTGAAAATTACACCACGGACATACCGCTCTGCCGTGTTGATGTCTCCCCTATAAAACGCATACTCCGCCCGGCATAAATCGTCAAGACCGTAGAAAAGGCCGTTCAAAATATTTTCCATTCGGGGTACGTCCGCAAACGCTTTAATAAACCGGTCAAACTCACCTTCCGGGGCTGGATAAGATATTTGTATCACATACGAGCAGACAGGGCAAATTGTCTTGACGCCGGGCGACACGCGGGGATAGAGCTGAAAATAACGATTGGCCTTTCTGAAACAGATATTAAAAATTCCTTCCTTGTTAAAACGATAATTGATAATATCCAGAAAACCCAGATGCAGCCACGATTCCGATAGAAGCCGCGCATGAAAACGAGATAATTCCGGAGAATCAAAACGATCGATGCCTTCACGGAATACGTTTTGGGCTTCATTGAAAAGCGAAAGGCAAATAAAAATTTTCCCCCTGCAAATTATTTGCAAATAAATATAATTTTCGTCCTGCTCGTTTTTTTCGGGACTGGCCGCAAGCCGATCGATAATTTCCAGAAGTTGAGAAGCGGCTGCCGGGGGAATAAACAGCGGGAAAGAGCTGACAATGCCGGTAATTCCCGCATAGTCGCCTGCTCGTTCATAAAAAAGCGCCGCGTCCATTTTCAGGTTATTTTCAAGATACCAGCCGGCGGCAATCGCGCATATTTGGCGCAATTCTTGTTTGGGAATTTCTTTTTGCTTTTCGCGCAGATAATCCAGAAAAGTGTGATGAATACGGTAGCCGTGAAGATAACAGTCGTACCAGATAAACGCGCTTGCTTTTTTTGCCGCCTCGATACGCACGGATATTTTTCGGTATTCTTCTGGAATTTCCACGGATGTTCTTTCAAGCAGTTCCAGCGGCCATTGTTCGAGAACTGAAAGTTTTACCAGATAATTTTGCAGCGGCCCCGGAAGCGCGGCAAAAATGTGATCCTCTACCAGTTTGAAAAAATTTTCCTCAAAAAGCGGATGGGTATATTTTTTGCCGCTTTTTTTGATTTCTTCCGCGACCAGATTGATACCCATTGCCCATCCTTCCGTGTCACGGTGAATCTCGGAAATTTCTTCTTCGGAAAGGGTAATGCCCCGAAGTTTGAAATAGTCCGTGGTTTCGCGTATTGTAAAGCGCAAGTCGTCAGTTCCAATCCTTACCAGACGGCCTTTGGATAAAACGGGAATTAAATTGATTGCCTGTTCGTTGCGTGAAATCAATATGAGGGTGTGTCCCGGAATAAATGCGTTCAAAAGCCGCTCAATCAGTTTTACGATTCGTTCGTCTTGAATAAAATGAAAATCGTCAAAAACAAGGACGCATTTTTTTTCTCCGCCCTGTGCCGCGGCAAGCTCCGGAAAAAAACGGCCGAACTCCTGCGATGTTTCGGGAAAACCAATTTTCATAAAAGTTTCGGCCAGAACAGGATCGTAGCCTTCGATTGTTTTGACGTAATTCTCCCAGAAATGCCAGGGTTGGTTATCGCGTTCGGAAAGCTGTACCCACAGAACTGGCGCTGTCCAGCGGCGAAAAAAAGAGTGGACGGCGTATGTTTTTCCGTACCCTTCACCCGCGCTTATCACCGCCGCGCAATTTCCCACCGCTTTTTCAATCAGGTCGTAGAGACGAGGCCGTTCCAGAAAAAATTGATTTTCCTGAAGCACCGGAAGGCTGCTCTCGGCTTTCATAAAATTCCCCGCTCCTTTGCGATTCTGACGGCATCGGCGCGGTTTAGCGCTCCGGTTTTGCTGTAAATGCTTCGTATTACGCTTTTTACGGTATTGATCGAAATAGAAGAAACCCTGGCGATTTCTTCGCGTGTCAGTCCCTGAGACAAATTTATCAAAACGCTATGTTCACGGCTTGAAAGAATGACATTTGATTTTTTTTCGGATTCTTTCGAAGAATTTTGCTGGTATTGCGTTGATACCGCGAAAATATTTTTTGCGTATAAAGTCGCGCCGCGTTTTATTTTTTCAAGATCGTCTATGGGTATTTTTATTGAAGGTTCTTTTAGAGCGGCTTCCGCGAGAGTCCGCATATCTTTTCCCAATTCAAAAAACGGCAGCCATAGGCCATTTGTCCGCGCCATTTCCCACGCGGCCTCCAAATCGTGAAAAGCGCCTTCCTTGTCGTCGAGCCGGTAGCGGCATATAGCTTCCAAAACTTTGCGGTCGAGTCTTCCCAGAAGAAACGCCGCGCTTGAATATTTTTTGTCAATTTGTTTATTCAATACCGCTAATGCCGCAGGATAACGTTTTTCTGAAAAATGAAAATCCGCTTTAAGTAAAATTTCAAGACCCAGCAGCAAAGAATTGAGATCACTTTCCTCAAAATCATTTTTCAGCCACGGGGCGAGTTTTTCCGGTTGTCCTATGTGCAGATAAAACCATCCGGTCACAATGTCGTGATAAAAAAAACGGTTCACGTACCGTTCTTGATTCAACTGTACTTCAAGCTGTCCCAGCAAAGCGGGAATAACGCCGTAATTTCCCCGGTATACCGCAATCCTGAGCAGGAAAAACAACGCCCGGTTTTCCACTTCGTATTGATCGTACTGGCGGGCTTTTTCGATGGATTTTTCGCACAAATCCTGCGCTTGAGAAATATCGCTTTTATACAAAGCGAGTTCCGCCATGATAAGCTCCGCGCCGCCGTAACCGCAGCCGTTCAAAATCATCGGCAGACGGTTTGACATATCAATAAACGCGCTGACATAATTTTCTATTTCTTCCGCTTCGCACGCTCTGCACAGATAAGATGACAGGTACATAACGGCCACCGGCGGAGATGGTTTATATCTGCTGAAAAGCGAATAATAATGCGAACGCATAAAATATTTTGTGTAACTGTAATCATGGGTGTAAATGCACTTGACGCACATCAGAAATCCCAAATTGGAGTAACATCCCATCAGGGCTATTGCGTCTTCCCGTGTCAGTTTCTTTTGCGCTTCAAGTTTAGAAATGCTCGCCCACAATTCTTCTTCCGCGCTGCTAAAATCTTCGATGACCAAAAGAGCGCGAGTGCGGATAATACTGGCCGACGGCACTTGAGAGAACAATTCTTTTGGCACTTTTTCCATTACTCTGAGCAGAATATTTGCGATTTGCCGGGGAAACACTGTCGGAAAAGCGTCTACTGCCTGCAGCATAACACGGTAATCTCCGGCTTTTTCGTAATAGGTAATCGCGTCAATCCAGCGGTCATTCTGAGTGCACCAGCGCGCGGCATTGATCCAGACTTCGTGTTTTTCTTTTTCATTCAATAAACCCTGTTTGCTGCGTAGAAAATCGAGAAAAAGATGATGAATTAAATAAATATTCAGATAAGGATCGTAATGTATAAATGTATTGATCTGTTCCATCTGATCGATGAGCGAATAATCATGATCGCCGTTATCCGCAATTTCACGGAGCAAGCCGGGAACGAGATTATCAATAAGAGAAATTTTAACAAGGAATCGGCGTAGTTCTTCCGGCAGGCTGCTCGCGATTTCACTTTCCATCAGCTTGAAAATATTTGATTTGAGCGCTTGTGGAGTGTAAACATCACCTGAGCGTGTTTTTTTAAGGGAAAGCCCGGCGAGGTTTACGGCAAACGCCCATCCTTCGGTGTCGGTGTAGATGGACGATATAGTTTTCGGACTGGGATAAAATCCCCGCAGACGGAAATATTCCGCAGTTTCCTCCCGGCTGAAACGCAGATTTTCCTCGGTAACGCGGGCAACGGGAATTTTGTATTTGTCAAATTTGAACGGCAGTTCATTGCGTGAAATTAATATTGAAACCGCGTTGGGATGCGGCGCGGCGACAGAGCGTTCGATAAACCACAGTACCGAGTCATCTCTGATCAAATGCACATCGTCCAGAACAAAAATGTATATTTCGCCGGGTATTTCATTCGCGTTCATGATGTTCAGATAACGGTTGAAATTTCGCTCTGTGACAGGAAACTCAAATTCTGCGAGCTTTGCCGCCGCTTTCTGGTTGATCACCGAAATTGCCCCGGTAAATTTTTCCCAAAAACGTTCGCCAGTATTGTCGAATTCCGAAAGTTGCAGCCACGTTGAGCGGGTAGTGTATTTTCGCACAAAAGAAAACACGGCGCGGCTTTTTCCGTATCCGGCTCCTGCCGTGACGGTAACAATGGGTGACTGAATTGCCGTTTCAAATAAGCGGTTTATTCGTGTACGTTCCAGAAAAGTTTCACCTTCCGGTAGCGGGCTAAAAAAATTGTTATCTGTCATACCGAATCCTTACCTTTCAATTATATCTATATTCTAATATAATTTTCGAGTTATGGGAAATATACGGCGGCAAAGTATTGACGCATACCGGCGGACAATGGGACAAAATGAAGCTGAAGGTTTGTTAAAGACCACTCAGTCTCCGCATGAAGCTGACAAGCGCGAGATTACCGCTGACGGTGAGGATTCAAAGTACCGCCGTGTTGCCAAATTTTTAATACTTATTGGCGGAGATCAGGCGGCGAAAATTCTTGCGGAACTTGAACCGTCACAGGTGGAAGCTGTTTCCAGAGAAATAGCTTCGATCCGGGGTATTTCCGGCGAAGAAGGAACGAAAATTCTTGAGGAATTTCGCTCCCTGCTTTCGTCGCCCTATACCTATTCCGGTTCGTCCGCCGGGGGAATAGAAACCGCCCGCAGAATTTTGTACGCGGCGATGGGTCCCGAAAAAGGCGAAACGCTGCTGAACAAAACTGTTCCCGGTTCCAGAGAAAATCTTTTTGGTTTTCTGGAATCGTTTGCGCCGGAACAGATCGCCCTGATACTGAAAGATGAGACTCCCGTCACCGCCGCGCTGATATTTTCGCGGCTGCCGCCGGCTTTGACAGCGGAAAGCTTGAAACATTTTCCGGCGGAACGCAGGCTGGATATTTTAAAACGTATCGCGCGTAAAGGGCAGGTGTTGCCTGAAATACTGGAACAGGTGGCGCAGGCTCTCAGGGAAAAGGCGCGGCACATCGGACACGCGGAAACCGTAGAGATTGACGGTATGCGGACGCTGGCGGAGATTTTGAAACAGGGGGATTATTCTTTCGGGGATCGCATTGTCGGTGAACTGGAACAGGAAAATCCGGGTATCGGCAGCGCGTTGAAAGAAAAACTTTACACTCTTGAAGATGTTGTGCTGGCGTTTGATCAACCGTTACAGGAAAAACTCAAAACCATGTCCAACAAGGAAATCGCGGTTCTTCTGAAAGGCAGGGGAAAAAATTTCCGCGATAAAATTTTGTCGTGCGTTTCGGCGGGACGCGGAAATCTGATCCGCGAAGAAGATGAAATCCTTGGCGCTATTCCCAAACGGGACTGCGATGACGCGGCACGAAAATTTCTTGACTGGTTCAGACAGGCCAGAAATGAAGGTACTATAATTATTTCAAATGATGAGGATGTTTTTATATGAGTGACACAATGCCGCGAAAGGGGCAAAAACTGGCCGGTGTTTTTACCGTAATTGAAACAGTTGAACTTGCGGAAATACAGTCTCGTGGAATTTGGGTCAGGCATGATAAATGCGGGGCTGAGGTTTTTCACGTTTTGAATGATGACAGCGAAAATCTGTTCGCGTTTGCCTTTGCGACAGCGCCTGAGGATAATACCGGCGCGGCGCATATTCTTGAGCATTCGGTGTTCTGCGGCTCCCGGAATTATCCCTTGAAAGACGCTTTTCTGGTGCTCGCGCAGGGCAGTCTGCAAACTTTTCTCAATGCGTGGACTTTTCCCGACAAAACAGTTTACCCCGCGAGTTCTGTCAACGAGCATGATTATTTTAATCTCATGGCTGTTTACGGGGACGCGGTTTTCCGGCCTTTACTTTCCGAGTGGACATTTATGCAGGAAGGCCATCGCGCGGAATTTTCCCCGGATACGAATAAACTTTCCGTGACCGGCGTGGTGTACAATGAAATGAAAGGAGCATATTCGTCTCTGGACGCTTATGCGGGGCACTGGTCGGTTAAGGCCATAATGCCCGGCACTCCTTACGAGTGGGAATCGGGCGGAGACCCGGAATATATTCCCGATTTAAGCTGGGAGGATTTGAAAGAATTTCACCGCCGCCGTTACGCGCCATCGAACTGCCGCGTGTTTCTTGCAGGGAATATCGATACGGAAAAGCAGCTTGCCTTTCTGAATGAACGTTTTTTCAGCGGTTTTGAGCCGGGTTCCGCCGCGCCGCCCATTGCGCGAACTGAACGCTGGCAGTCGCCGAAAAATTTCCGCGTTCCCTGTCCCGCCGGCGCTGAAAAAAAAGCAACTGTTTTTCTGTCGTGGCTTTTGACCGATGTGACGGACACCGAAGAAAATATCGCGCTGGCCGCGCTTACGGAGATTCTGCTCGGTCATGACGGTTCTCCCCTTACCCGCGCGCTTGTCGAGTCCGGTATTGGCGAAGACATTAGTCCGGTTTCCGGCCTCGAAGCGGAATTGCGGGAGACTCTTTTTGTTGTGGGACTGCGCGGTGTCGGCGGCGATATACGGCAGGCGGAAAAACAGACCGAAGATTTAATTCTCGGCGAATTGAGGCGGCTGGTAACGGAGGGTATTCCTCTACAGGAAATTGAGGCGGCCTTATTGTCAATGGAATTTGATCAGCGGGAAATCAGGCGATCCGGCGGGCCATTTTCGCTTGTGTGGATGCGCCTTTGTCTGCGGGGTTGGCTTCACGGAAGCTCGCCGTGGAGAACGCTGCTTTTCAATCCGGCAATTGAAAAAATCAAACAGAATCTCAAAAACGATAAACGTTATTTTGAATCGCTTATTCAAAAATATTTTTTGGATAATTCCCATCGCGCATTGGTTGTTTTGGAGCCGCAGGAAGATTTTCTGCCCCGGCAGGAAGCGCGGCTTGAGCAGTCTCTCGCGGATAGAGAGCGGAATTTAAGCGAAGAAGAAAGGCGGGAAATAATTGGAAAATCCGCCGAACTGGAAAAATTTCAAAACGAAGAAGATGACACTCATGCGCTTGCCGCTATTCCGCATCTTGCGCGTTCCGATCTGTCGCCCAATCCGGTTCATATACCGCGTATCATGGAAGATTTGTCGGGAACACCCGCGCTGTGCCATGAGCTTTTCACCAACGGTATCACTTATATTGACCTTGCGTTCCCGGCGGACATTTTAAGCGGCGATGATTATTTGTGGCTGCGTTTTTTTTCGCGGGCAATAACATCGGCGGGTTTGCCTGGTATGGATTACGGGGAAGTGTCCAGCTTGCTTGCGCGGACTGCCGGCGATCTCAGAGTGATGCTGCATAATGGCTCGCCTGTTTCGTCTCCGGATCAATTTCCCGTAACGCCGTCCGGCCCGCTTGATCTGCGCGGAAGGGACTGGATTATATGCCGCCTGAAATGTCTTGACGAGAAAACCGAAGCGTCTCTGGATTTGACTTTGCGGCTTTTAAGCGAAGCGGATTTTTCCGATGAACGGCATGTCAGAGATTTGGTTCTGGAGATGAAAAGTGATTATGATTCCAGCCTTGCCCCTTCGGGACACAGTTACGCCTCATGCAGGTCGGGGCGTTTTTTTTCTCCGGCAAAATCCGTCGATGAAATGTGGAGCGGCCTCTCGCAGATAGAATTCGCTCATCGTCTCGCCGAATTTGATACACGGCAGATAAGCGCGAAACTGCGCGGATTGCGGGAAGCTATCGCCGGCGCGGGACTTATCGCTAATATTACAGGCGGCGGCGCGGCGATCAATTCAGGCTTGAAGCTGCTGAAAGAAAAATTTTCGTCTTATGGCGCGCCCCGTCCGCGAAAAATATTCGCCCGTGATTTGAATATTCAGAATGGCAAGTTTCACGCTTTTTCGAGTAATGCCGAAAGCAGCCGTCCTGAAGTTTTTGGATCGCCGTCACTGCAAGTGGGATTCGCCGCTGTGAGTTTACGCGCCGCGCCCTTTGACACTCAAGCTCAGGCGGCGGAAACGTTGCTGTCCCACCAGCTTTCCACAGGCGCGTTATGGGAAGAAATCCGTATGAAAGGCGGCGCTTACGGAGCGTTTGCGACAAGCGACAGTCTGGATGGGTGTTTTTCCCTTGCCACTTACCGCGATCCCGCGCCGCTGCGTTCACTGGAATCTTTTCAGACAATTTTGAAAAACCTTGCCGAAAAACAAAAATCCCGCCTGACGGAAAACGGAAAAAATCATGATGACGATCTGGTAAAAATGATCATCGGCTGTTATGCCCGCGAGACACGCCCCCGCAGCGCCGCCGAAAAAGGATCAATTGATTTTTTCCGCTATCTGGACGGTATCGAAGACGATTATCGCGGACGGAAGCTCGAACGGCTGATCAATATGTCCGCCGGGGATATTTCCGCGAGCCTTGAAGCTCTCGCGTCACAAAACGCCGTATGTCCGGTGATAATTACCGGCATGAAATCCGGCGAACAGGCAGCGCAAGCGTTGGGCGTGGAACTGAAAGTTTTACCAGCTTGAATGAATACGAAAACATTGCCCGCCAGAAACGGCGGGTTATTGACGAACGGAGCGAGATCGCGCCCGCGCTAGCGCGGGCATGATCGAGCGAGTGAGGAAACGAAAGGTTTAATACCCCGCGGCTTGTCGCGGAAAGCCGCATCGAACCGCAGGTTTGAGGCGGCGGGTGCGGGGCGCTGCCCCGCGGTATAATACCTTTTATTTTTCTTCGCGAATATTGTCGCGGGACTTGCCGCCGAATAAAACCGCGCCGGTAGCGGCCAGAGTTTCGTGCTTGACTGCCGTGACATCAAATTGAAACGCTTTGAATATTATTTGAACGCACAGACCGATTGCTATGGCGGAAATCACTGTTCCGATTCCCGCCAGGCCGCCCAAAAGCCATCCGGCAAGCGTTACGAGCAATTCGATTATCAGGCGGCAAACGCCTGCCGGTAATTTTGTTTTCCGGGCAAGCACCACCATTAAATTGTCTCTCGGCCCCGCGCCGAAACCGGATTTAATGTAAAAATACGAACCCGCCGCGATGATAAATAATCCCGCGATCAGCATTATTATGCCGGTTATGAAATTTCCCGCCATCGGTAAAATATCGATCATCAAAAAAATGTCTACGAATATGCCGGTCAGTATCATGCTGGCAAGCGTTCCCAGTCCAAGTTTTTCTCCCGAAATTGTAACCAGCACAACTATCACCGCCCCCGCGATTATCGAGGCGATACCGAAAGTCAATCCTGTCGAGGCGGCAAGTCCCGCGTGAAAAACATCCCACGGCGCATACCCGATATTTGCTTTTATGGTAATCAGAATTCCCACTGCATACAAAACAAGCCCAATTATCATATTCAAAAAACGAACGCAAAAATTTTTCATAATCAACCTGAAAAATACATATCATTTTACCGGTTTTCACGCAAGATAGCCAAAAACTCCATAAATTCACCATAAATAAAAAAGGGGGGACACTTTCCATACGTTTTTTGCGTACCGCCGCTTTTCCTCTGTCCCCCCTTACGCGCCAGCCTTGCTCCAAATGCCTTAAAGACTTACGGAGGGCTTGCAGCCCAGAGCAAGTCTGACGCTATCCCCCGGCCATCCGGCTTCGCCGGATAATTGGTCAGCCTAAAGCCGGGCTATTTCTTCCGGTGTAAGGCCGGTAAATTGCGCGATAGCGCCTGGCAATATACCGCCGGCTTTGAGGTTTCTGGCTGCTTCGCGTAAGCCTTCTGTATGGCCTTCTCTGTGACCTTCCCTACGGCCTTCTTCCAGCCCCTTTGCCATTCCTTCGCGTAGAGCGTAGTTGCGCTCGCTGTTCCAGTCCAGAAACGCTTTCTCCCGTATATCGTACAGGCGTTGTGTGTCCGTGTCGCTTGACAAGTATTCATGCCGCTCATCGGCTTTCCGTATTGCCTTGTCCATGCCCCTTACCTCCTCGACCAGTTCCGCCGGACTCTGCCGGTCAAGCCATGTCAGCCAGCGGTGTAATGCCTCGCCCGCTATGTTCTTCCCGACCAGCCTCCGCCATTTTACCATATTTACGAAGTGTATTTCCAGCGAATCGCCAAGCGTTAATGTGTGGTCTTGTTCCTCCCGCAGGCGAAAGATCGTGTGGAAGCCGCCGGATTCGGGGTAGTCGAAATCGACGATGTTGATGGCGATGACTTTGGACAGTTGGGA
>QMCE01000967.1_pt1 | contig 24783 bp, 19 predicted proteins | sample 1821851 | NCBI WGS metagenome assembly QMCE01 (sample SAMN09453174, study PRJNA476694) | Termite gut metagenome, whole genome shotgun sequencing project. | isolation source: worker | host: Odontotermes sp. | place: South Africa:Pretoria | collected 2016-01-28 | reverse complement strand
ACCGATCCTTTTCTGGAATCAGGCGTTTTCCCCAGCATGGTCACCCAGATGATAGCGGTGGGCGAGGAATCGGGCGAACTGGACGCCATGCTGATGAAAGTAGCCGACTTTTACGACGAAGAGGTGGACGCAGCCGTGGTTGCGGCCACGGCCCTGGTGGAGCCGCTCCTTATCGTCTTCCTTGGCGTCACCATCGGCATTTTGGTCGTCGCCATGTATTGGCCGGTATTTTCAATGGGCGAGGGCATTATGTAGGGTAAGGACTGAGTAAGAGTCTTTTTGCCCGCTGGCTTTGCCCAAGAAATTTTTTAATGCTCGAAATATGTCAAATATTCCTCCGCTTAAAAAATTAAGACGCTAGTGTCGCGTCCATGAAATGGCATGATATAAAAACGCGACGCCATTAATCCGTATTTCCAAGAATGCCGGAGGGCTCCGCACCGCCAGGAACCTGAAAAGTTTTTCACGCGGCCTGCACACTTGCCCCGCATGCCGCCCTTGCCTGAATCGCGTTTTCGCTGTATACTTCATTCACCATTTCCGTAATATGCGGCGAAAGGGATCAATCATGACGAACGAGCGGATAATAAGTCACCTGACCGACAACGACCTCTACACTTTCACCGTCTGTTATTTCTACCTCACCAACTTCCCCCGCGCCCACGGGCGCTACGCCTTCATCGACCGCAACGACAGCCGCTACCCCCGGGGCTTTGCGGAAAAAGTGCGCGAAGAGCTCCGCGCTATGGAATCCATCGTCATTTCCAATGAGGAAATCGCCTACATGGCCCGCCGCTGCTATTACCTCCCCACCTGGTTTTTCACTTTTCTGAAAGGCTACCGCTTCGACTCCTCGGAAGTCATGGTGACCCAGGACGAGGAAGGCCGCCTCAGCATTACGGCGGAGGGGCTCCTCTGGAAAACCGTTTTCTGGGAAATGCCCATTTTGGCCATAGTCTCCGAACTGGCCCACCGCGAAAACGGCGACATGGCGGGCTACGACGAAGCCGGAGAATATGAAAAATCATATCAGAAGTGCCGCCGCCTCCTGGAAGGCGGCATAGCCTTCGCCGAATTCGGCACCCGCCGCCGTTTTTCCTTCCTGCACCACGATATGGTTCTGCGCAGCCTGTGCGCGGCCAATCGCGACAGGGGCGGGGCGGCCGGCGAATTCGTGGGCACTTCCAACCTTTATTTCGCCATGAAATTCAACATCGTGCCCATAGGCACCATGAGCCACCAGGTGGTGAGTTTCTGCGGGGCCATTTTCGGCTACAAGGAAGCCAACTTCCTGGCCATGAAGCACTGGCAGGCCACCTTCGATTCCGATCTGGGCACCTATCTGTACGACACTTACGGCTGGAACGCCTTTCAGGAGAATTTCAGCAAGCGTTACGCCAAGCTTTTCGACGGACTCCGGGTGGACAGCGGCGACAATTTCCAGGCCGTGGATAAAATCGTGGCCAAATACAGGGAGCTGAACGTCAACCCCTTAAGCAAGTCCCTGACCTTCAGCAACGGCCTGAAAACCGAGGAAGCAGTGGCCATACACGAGTATTGCCAGGGCAAAATAGGCGACAATTACGGCATAGGCACCTTCCTGACCTGCGACGTCACGGGCGTGGAGCCCATGAACATAGTGATGAAGCTCACCGCCGCCAAGCTCACGGAAAAGAAGGATTGGCAGAAGGCGATAAAGCTTTCCGACGATTTGGGCAAATACACCGGCGACCCCGACGAGGTGGATATCGCCAGGCGCACCCTGAACATCAAGTAAATGGCGCTTGCCCGGCAATCGCCTGATTATGAGACAGTGAGAATTTAAGAATGATGGACGACGAACGACCGAATGTGATTGACGCCGCCGGGCTTTTCCTGAAACGCGGCGGCGAGTTTTTGCTGAAGGATTTTTCCTGGCGGGTCAAAAGGGGAGAGCACTGGGCGCTTTTGGGCGCCAACGGCGCGGGCAAAACGCTCCTCATGAAGGTTTTGACCGGCTACGTCTGGCCCGGCGCGGGCTCGGTGGAGATTTTGGGGAGCCGCCTGGGGCGGGTGGATGTGCGGGAGCTGCGCCGCCGCATCGGCTGGGTGGCCAAGGCCCTGGAGGAACTGACCCCCGCCGGCGCCTCGGTTCTGGAAGTTATCCTCTCCGGCCCCGAAGCCTCCCTGGGCCTCTATGTCGAACCGAAAGAAGAGGACCTGAGCGCGGCCAGGGCCCTGGCCGAGGAATTCGGCCTTTCGCGCCTTCTGGACCGCCATTTCGGCCTCCTCTCCTCCGGGGAAAAGCAGCGCGCGCTCCTGGCCAGGGCCGCCCTCGCGGAACCGGAGCTTCTGTTTCTGGACGAACCCATGAGCAATCTGGACATGGGCGGGCGGGAACATTTCCTGGCCCTTCTGGAAAAAATGGCCAAGGGGCCGAACCCGCCCACCATCATCCTAAGCGCCCACAACACCCTGGAAATCGGTCCCTTCATGACCCACGCCCTCATGATGAAGCGGGGCCGAGAGGTGGCCGCCGGCCCTCTGCCCGAAGTCATGCGGCCAAGCGTGTTGAACCTGACCTTCGATTTGCCCCTGAAAGTGGAAAGAACCCAGAGCGGCCGCTACCTGGCTTATTTATAATTGCAGGCCCCACCTGGCGGCTTTCGCGCCTTCCAACTCCCATATCCCGGCATGCAGTTCCCGCATACGGTCGGGCGAGTTCAAAAGAGCGTGCTTTTCCTTGGCCGACAAGGAGTCCGGCCCTTTGGCCAGGGCCTTTTCCACGAGTTTGGCCAGCCGCGCGTCTTGGGCCGGGAAGCTATGGCGTTTGTGGGCGGCCAGCGCAAGGTGAAGGGCCAGAACCTTGGGATGCGCCGCGACCCTGGCGAAGCCCCGAGCTTTGATGGCGAAGCGGCTGTGGTCTTCATGGCTTTGCGCTTTCAGGCCCTTTTGGTAATCGGATATTTCCCTGGGCAGCGCGGTTTCCGGCGGGGTCAGAAATAGCCCGGCGCGGCGCGCGGCCAGGCCCAGGCTGACGCGGCTCGTCCACACCGAAAGCGGTATGGAAAGGGCCAGGCCCAAGGTCACCGGGGAAAGCCAGATGAAAAAGCCGGGGCTGAAAAAGAGCATGAGCGCCCCCCACAAAATCCCGAAGGCCGCGCCCCACCAGTGGCAGGCGAAGGCCTCGCTCCAGCGGGTGCCGCCGTCGTCGCGGTTTTGGGCGTTCCACCCCACCTTGGCGCCCAAAAGGGTGGTGAGCACGAAAAAGCTGTGGAAAATCATCCGCACCGGCGCCAGAAAAGTGGAAACCGCCACTTCCAGGACGACGGACAGGCCCATGCGGAAAAAGCCGCCGAAGCCGGCGGCGCCTCCCTTGACGGCCACAAGGCCTACGGCCATGACTTTGGGCAGAAAAAGCAGGGCGGCGGCGCTGCTCAAAAGGGTCAGGGCCCAATCGGGAAAGTATTGCGGCCATTCCGGGAACAGGCGCAGGGCTCCGGAGGGGAAATAATCCGGGGTGATGAAAAGGAGGGAGAGGGCCTGGATGGAGCTGGCCAGAAGGAAGAAAAGCCACAGAAGGGCCGAGCCGTAGGACATGATGCCGTTGATGAAGAGGGCGCGGTGGGTGGGGAAAAAGCCCTGGGTGAAAACCAGGCGGCTGTGCTGCAAATTCCCCTGGCACCAGCGGCGGTCGCGGGCCAGTTCGTCGATGAGATTGGGGGGGCTCTGCTCGTATGAGCCACCCAGTTCGTAGGCCAGCCACACTCCGTAACCGGCCCGCCGCATCAGGGCCGATTCCACGAAATCGTGGCTCAATATCTCGCCGCCCAGGGGCGCGCGGCCGGGGAGTTTGGGCAATTGGCAGTGTTTGACGAAGGGTTCGACGCGGATGATGGCGTTGTGGCCCCAGTATTGGGCGTCGCCCAACTGCCAGTAGTGGAGCCCGGCGGCGAACATCGGCCCATAGAGATGGTTGGCGAATTGCTGAAGGCGGGCCAGGAGGCTCTTGCTCATCACCACTTTGGGGGGGGATTGCAGAATGCCTATTTCCGGGTGGGCCTCCATCGCCTGGACCATGCGGGCCAGGGTTTCCCCGGCCATGATGCTGTCCGCGTCGAAGATGATCATGTATTTATAATCGCGGCCCCAGCGGCGGCAGAAATCGGCGATGTTGCCGCTCTTGCGTTTCAGGTTGGATTTGCGGCGGCGGTAAAAGAGGCGGCCTGCGAGATTTTCCCTCTGGCGGAGATTCCACCAGGCTTCCTCCTCGGCCGCCCAGGCGTCCGGGCTGGTGGAATCGGAGAGGATGAAGGCGTCGAAATGATCGGCGAAACCTTTGGCCGCGAGGGAGGCCAGCGTGGCCCGTATCCCTTCCGTCACTTTTTTCATATCCTCATGGTAGACGGGGAAGAGCAGGGCACTTTTGCAGCCTTCCGGCACGCGCGTTTCGCCCAGGTTCAGGGTCACCTTGAATTTGTCGTAATTTTTCAGGAGCACGATCATCCCGGCCAGGGAACTCCAGAAGCCCACCGATATCCAACTGAAGAGCACGGCGAAAAGTACGACCACCAGAAGGTTCAGGCCCAACAGGCCGTGGGCCGGGAGCATGGAATAGAGTATCTGGGCCGCCACAAGGGAGGGCAGGGCCATGAGGGCCAGAAGCAGAAGGCGCCTTTTGCCCCCGGATTTTTCCCAGATTTCCGTCTTGAAGGGACTCATTTCTCGTCCTTGTTTTGGGCGGCTTTCAAATTTCCGGCGATCATCCGAGCCAGAGAATCGCGTATGGAGATGTTGAGGCCTTCGGAAACCATTGACTGGCGATTCATCGGCGGCGTCGTTTTGCAGGGCGCGGCGGCGAAGCTCGCGGCGCCGCGCTCATGCAAGATGGAAAGCAATATTTCAAAAGCCTTGTGGGGTCGGGCTTCCTCTTCCGCCTTTTTCATGGCGGAAAGGGCCAGTTCCAGGCTCTCCACCGCGCCGACGTCCCATTGATAGAGGTAGGCCAAAAGCTTGTCCCGCCTGGCCAGATCCGCATTTTTCATATTCTCGCTCCACCCATCAGCGCCCCGGCTGAGCGCTGTGCGGGCCAATGCCGCCACTACGGCGAGGATGCGAAGCATCCGGTGGGTCCAGGGCACAGCCCTGGCTAATACGGCAGGTCATAGACCCAGGTTTCGGTGAGTGAATCGGAAAAGTTCTCGCCCTTTTTCAGAACGGCTTCCAGGTGCAGGGAGCGTTTGTCGCCCCTCGCGTTCATGAGTTCGCCCACCATGCCGCCCTCCGGCGGCCTGATTTTGAATTCCAGCCGCCAGCCGCCGGTCACCTGATTTTTCACCAGCGTCTTGCCCTCCACCTGTATGCCGTCCGAAACCGAAACCAGGCTGGCCAAGCCGCTTTCGGCCGGAATCTCGGAAAGGGCGGGTCCTTCGAAATCAATTATGAAGTGGCGGCCGCCGCCCTTCCAGGGGACCATGCGGGTATCGGCGGCCCGGCCCATCTGGTGGGGTATGACCCCGGCGGGCATCCAAAACAGCTTGTATTCGTAATTCAGCTCGTCGCCTTCGGTTTTGTCGGGCCGCCAAAAGGCCAGGATATTGCTGTTGACGTCCTGCGAGGCGGGAATTTCAAAGAGTTCCAGACGCCCCGGCCCCCAGTCCCCCACCGGCTCCACCCACAGGGAGGGCCTGAGGTCGTAGCGGGCCTTCAAATCCTGATAGTGATCGAAATCGTCGTCGGACTGCATGAGGCCGAAGCCCTTGGGGCTTCTCAGCTCATAGCTGTTGATTTCCAGGCGTTCGGGGTTGGAAAGGGGGCGGCTGAACCACGACTGCCCCTGGCCGGCGTACAGCAGCATATCTGAATTGTGGACTTCGGGTCGCCAGTTGTTGAAGCGGCGTCCTTCTTTTTCCGAATACAGGTACATGCTGCCCAGGGGGGCCAGGCCCACGGTCTCGGGAAATTCGCGGCCCTTGCGTTTGAAGAGGCGGCTTTTCACCTCCATGACCGTGGACGGCCCGGGGGTGATGACGAAGCGGTAAACCCCGGCGAGACTGGGGGAATCCAGAAGGGCGAAGACGGTTATGGCGGTCTCTTCCGGCTGGGGCCGGACTATCCAGAAATGCCGGAAATAGGGGAATTCCTCGCCGTCCGCGTGCGCGGGGTTCAGGATGAGCGCGCGGGCCTCCATCCCATAGCGGGAGTGGCGGGCCAGGCCGCGAAAGTGGGTGGCCCCCAGGAAGGAAACGACCTCGTCCAGCCTTTCCGCGTCATGGAGGGGATACATGAGGCGAAAACCGGCGAAGGACTTGAGGTTGAGCTTTTCGGCTTTTTCCTTGAGCCCGTTGTTGTCGTAGGTGAAATAATCCTGGGCAAAGGGAATTTCGCGTTCCGCGCCGTCCTCGATCACCGAAATTACCGGGGGCTGATCGAAAATAAAGCCGGGATGATAGAAGCCCGCCTGAAAATCCAGGCCGAGATCGCGCCACAGGCGGCGGGCCTCCTGAAAGGAAATGCCGTCCCAGTCCCGGCGGCTTATTTCCCGAATGGCGTTCGCGCGGCTCTCGTTCGCGGGCGCGAAGGGTTTGGCTGAGACGGCCCTGGCCTTATCGGCCACCTTTTCGAAGAAAAGCTCCGCCTCATCCGGCGCGGTTTCTTCCATTTCCGCCGCCCGGAGCGTTCCAGACAGCATGGCCCAGGAGAATAAAGTCAAAAGGCTGGCCGCCAGTATGTTGTTTTTATTGAAAATATTTAATATTCGACGGAAATCATGCCACGGTTCCATGCCGCCCATGCCCATAACCTCGTAAGTTGCGTTGATGATTGCCCGCCTAAAGCGTGCGGCAAAGAGGTATTATACATCATTTCCGTCAAACTTTGCGCATTAAGTTCAGCAATTCTCAAAGTAAAAAGGTCGAGCGCAGCGAGACTTCGCCTCGCGACTTGTTTTGCCGCCAATTCACATCCCAATCGGGCAAAAATGACGCTTTTTGCCCGATTTGCGAGCTCTGAAACGAAGGCAAAAATCTACAATTAGAATCGCTGCATTAAGTTAGGGCCTGCTTTTTTGTTTTCAGGATGCTCCAGACCGTAATCGAAACCAGGACGACGCTTCCGCCCAAAAGGGCCCAGAGGCCGGGCCGTTCGCCCAGGAAAAGGAAAACCAGGATGGGGTTCAGGATGGGCTCCAGGGCGGTTATGAGGACCAGTTCCAGGGAACTGACCCCCTGGCTGGCCAGGGCGAACAGGTGATAGGCCAGTCCGAATTGGAAAACGCCCAGTAAAACGATGATGACCACGTCGCGGACGGAGGGCCAGGGGGGCTGCCAGAAATACAGGCCGGCCAGGAAAACCAGCATGTTGCCGTAAACCATCATGGCGAAAGGCGGGGTGTCCGAGGTGTTGAAGCGCATGGCTATGGCCAGGGCGGCGAAGGCCAGGCTGCAAAAAATGGCGATGATTATGCCCCAGAAACCTTCGGCTGAAAGGGAATCCATAAAAAATAAAACCATGCCGCCGGCGGTGAGGGCGATGAAAAACCAGTCCAGACCGCGCGTCCGCTCCTTGAGGATGAAGGGCGCGGCCAGGGCCACCCAGATGGGGGCCGTGTATTGCAGCAAAATGGCGTTGGCCGCCGTGGTCAGCTTGGTGGCCGAGACGAAGCAGACGGACACGAAAGCCAGGGCCACGGCGCCCGCCAGGGTGTTTTTGGAGGGGCGTCCCTTGAAAATATTCTGCTTTCTGGCCAGAAAGGCCATGAAAATGCAGGCCACGAGGGAACGGGAAGAGGCTATGGCCAGGGGATTCCACTGTATGGTTTTGATGCAGACGCCGGCCGTGCTCCAAAGAGCGGCGGTGAGGATCAGGAGCAGGAGGCATTTGGTTCTGAAAGTCATGTTGCAACCTTAAAAGGAACAGTTTAATGGTATACTTATCATATAAGCGTCAAGTTTGCAAAAGGGGCGGCGGGGTCTTCCGCATCTAAATCATAGCTGGGAGGGCGGACGCTTTTTCCGCCATACTTTGTTGGAATTCGTTTTGAGCGCGTGGATGGCCGTCCAGGCCTATCCCCACGCTCAAAACGAATTCCGCCTCGTCTGGCGAAAAAATCGCCTCGCCCATGCTCTCCACAGGCCTTTTTGGTGCGGAAAAATCTTTTCAAACATTACGCCGCTCCAATCCGCCGCTTCGCGGCTCAAGTCGCGGCGTCAGTTTGAAAAGAATTTTCCGCTCGCCTTGGCTGGTCGCCGATTCGCGGTATCGCCCGCGAAAAATTCTTCCAATAAATTTGCGGCGGAGGCCAGACAGGAGCGAGCGGTAATTTATTTTCAAAATTATAGCGGCGAGTTGTGACCGAGGCGAACGAAGTGAGACGAAGGTCACTTGTCCGAAGCCGCATAGTTTTGAAAATAATTTGCCGCTCGCTCAGCCACGAAAGGAACATACTGGAATTGCTCACTATTCCCGTTCATATAGTATCTGTCCGTCAATGACGGTCATGTCCACTTGCAGGTCGTGGATGCTCATAGGATCGACGGCCAGGATGTCGTCCGAAAGCACGATCATGTCCGCCAGTTTGCCCGCTTCGATGCTGCCTTTTATGTTTTCCTCAAAAGTGGCGTAGGCGCCGTTGAGCGTGGCGCAGCGGACGGCTTCCAGCACCGACACGGCCTGCGTCCGGTCGCACTGCACACCCGCCGTCCGGTCATAGCGGTTCACCGCCGCGTCTATGAGAGCCAGCCCCGCCGGATACGAGGGCGCGTCGCTGTGGAGCGAACAGCGCACCCCGGCGTCCAACATGCCGCGAACGGCGCAGATCCAGCGGTTCCGCTCCGGGCCGTAAAAATCCTTGAACTTGGCCCCGAGCTTCTGGATGGAAGAGACGTTGACGCTGGGGCAGATGTTCATCCGGCCCATGCGCTCCACCAGGTCCCGGTCCACGATGGTGCAGTGCTCTATGCGGTGGCGGAGGTCGGGGCGGGGATTGGCGGCGAAGGCTTTTTCATAGCCTTCCACCATATATTCAATGGCCTCGTCGCCGATGGCGTGGGCCGTGGCCTGGCATTCCGCGTCGTGGAGCAGCCGGATGTATTCGGCCACTTCCTCCCGCTCCCAGCCCTTTTCCCTCGGCAGCTCCGGCTTGTGGGAATAGGGTTCGCGGGTGGCGCAGGAAGGCCCGCCCGAGCCGCCGTCGATCATGAACTTGGAGGGGCCTATTCTGAAATGTTCGTCGCCCAGGCCGCTCATGAGGCCCAGGGCCAGCCAGTGGGCGTTGTCGTCTTTGGAGAAAGGTTTGCCGAAAATGCTGTGGAGAGCCATTGTGCAGCGGACTTTGAAAGTCCCCTCCCGGCACAGCTTCTGCATGATGTGATAGGAGGGCGCGTCGCACTCACCGCAATCGGTGATGGAGGTAATGCCGCTGGCCAGGAGGTGTCGGTGGGACTTCATGGCCGCCGCCCGCTGATGCGCCTCCGTGTAATCGACTTCCTTCCAGAGCTTGAAATGGGTGTGGCCGCGCACCATGCCCGTCAGGCGGCCCTCCAGAACCTCCACTTCGTCCGGCGGATATTTGGCCGCGTCCTCCGGTCCGTACACGCCGATATATTCCAGGGCTTTCCGGTTGTACATGCATATATGCCCGCCGCCGTGCATGCAGTGCACCGGATTGTCCGGCGCTATGGCGTCAAGTTCCTCTATGGTGGGGTGCCGCTGTTCGGGGAAGAGCGAGGGCTCGTAACCCATCATGGAAATCCACTGCCCCGGCTTTTTCACTGCCGCGGCCTTTTTCAACATTTCCAGCATGTCGGCCAAGGACCGGCAGTTGTCGTGGAAAGTGTCGATCATGGCCGCGTCCAGTTCCGGGCCGATCAGGCCCAGCAAAATGGGATGATAGTGGGTGTCGTTCAGGCCCGGCATGAGCGTCCGGCCCCCCAGGTCGATTACGCGGGTTCTGGAATCTATGATTTCATCCAGTTCCTTGTCGGTTCCGGCGAAAACAATCTTGTTGCCCTTGACGGCCACGGCCTCGGCCAGGCCGTCCAATTCGTCCACTAAAATTACGCGGCCGTTTTTAAAGGCCAGGTCGGCATACGAAAAATCGAAATTCATTGTCGCCCCCCAGTGTTTAATCCGCGAAATAACATGATGCAAACATCATGTTATTTCGCTTAAGATCGCAAAGACAAAGCGCGGCTTTGCTTAGAGCGTTTTACACATTAAAAGTCTCAAAATAGCCTAAAACGCTCGGCGGCCGGCTTTGCGGCCGCCCTCGGAACTTATTGAAAATCAACGCTTGGCTTGTTTTCAATAAGTTCCGAGTCTTATTTCATTTATGTCTTCAGAAATGAAATGTGCTCTAACTGAAGAACAGGTCCAAGGTCTCCTGATCCGATTTCTTGCCGATCATGGAGCCGACAAGGAAAACGACGATGGAAATCAGTATGGAAGGCACGATGGGCGACATGCCGAAGAAGCTGATCTTGTAGGAGGTGATGATGAGGAAGGCGGCCACGCCGATAACGGCCGACAAAAGCGAGCCAGTGGCGTTGGCGCCCTTCCAGTACAGGCCGAACAGTATGGGGCAGAGGAAGGCGCATTCCAGGCCGCCCATGGCGAAGAGGTTTATCCAGACGATGAGGTCGGGGGGGTAGATGGTGAACAAAAAGACGATGAGGCCGACGACGAAGGTGGTCACGGTGCTCATCGTGCTGATCTTTTTGGTGAAGTCCGCGCTGGTTTTCTGGTCGCCCTCGCCTTTTTCCTTGGCGATGTAATTGAGGTAGAGGTCTTTGACGATGGCCGCCGAAGCCAGGAGCAGGAGCGAGGAAACCGTGGACATGACCGCCGACAGGGGGGCCGCGATGAAGAGTGCCGCCACCACCGGGTGCATGTACTTCAAGACCAGGGCGGGAATGACGTAGTCGGAGGAGGTGATTTCGGAGGAGTCGATGATGGCCGGGGCGAAGACGCCGGAGATGTGCATGACCAGCATCAAAAAGCCGACGACGACGGTGCCGTAGATCATGGCGTTGTGCATGGATTTGGTGTCCTTGAAGCCCATGCCGCGAACGGCGGTCTGGGGGAGGCCCAAAACGCCTACGCCCACCAGCACCCAGAAGGAGAGGAGAAAGGGCTTGGCCAGGGTTCCGCCGGAGGTGATGTCGTTCCAGACGGGGTTCGCGGTGTTGAGCTTGGCGATGATGGCCTCCAGCCCGCCGCCCACCGAGATGATGGTGCCTAAAATGATGAAGCCGCCCAAAACCATGATGAGGCCCTGGATGGTGTCGGTGATGACCACGGCCTGGAAGCCGCCCACCGAGGTGTAGATGATCACCACCAGGCCGAAGAGAATCAGGCCGTAGAGGTAGGGGAGGCCGGTGATGGTCTGGAAGAGGATGGCCCCGCCCAGGAACTGCGACACCATCTGGGCCATGAAGAATAAAATGAGCGCGATGGAGGAGATGATGACCACGGCCGGCGATTTATAGCGGCGCCGGAGATAGTCCGTGACGGTTACGGCGTCCGTCTTTCTGGCGATGACGGCGAATTTCTTGCCCAGTATGCCTAAGATGATGAAGGCCGTGGGAATCTGGATGACCGAGAGGTAGACCCAGGAGAGCCCCCGGCTGTAGGCCACGCCGGGGCCGCCGATGAAGCTGGAGGCGCTGGTGAAGGTAGCGATGAGGGTCATGGCCAGAACCAGCCCGCCCATTGAGCGGCCGCCGATGAAATAGCTGTTGACGAAACCTTTGCCGTCGGCCGTGTCCTGCCGCGCCTGAACTTTGGAGGCGTAAAGGCCGATGGCCAGGTTGACGATCAGGTAAATGACCAGAACGGTGATGAGAATGGCTGAATACGACATTTATTCCCCCGCTTTCACATTTGTTTCCGCATCGGCGGTTTCATCAAGGTCGAAATCTTTGAACAGGAACTTGACGACGAGTATGGTCGCGACGGAGAAGGCCACATAGCCGACCACGCTGCTGAGGAAAAACCATAAAGGCAGGCCCAGCACATAAGTATATTCGGCCGGGTCGCCGCCCGACAGCCCATAACCGGTGGCGTACCACCAAATGAAAAAAACAAGGTACAGAACTATGGAGATGCGCACCTCTTTTTTGATCTGGGCGTCCCTTTCGCGTTCCGTCAGTTTAGGCGCCATGTTTAGTCCTCCTTTTTTCCGCTTCCCCCGGGGGAGCTGTGATAGTGAAGATATAACAGAGACTGGATATTTATGAATGCGTATATGCCATAATATATATGATTAATGAATTCCGCTTCCAAACATTTGTTGAATACGTTCGTTTTGTTGCGCTAAACCGAAATGAATCGGCAAGATTTAGTTTTTTATGCTCAAACTATAAATTTGTTGCGCAATTTTTGCGAATCAGCCTCAGAAGAGCTTAGACTTTAGCAGAAAAGCGGGCGGGGAGCCATAAATTATTCACGGTCTTGACAAATCCGGCGGTCTGTTTTCAAATAGCATTAATCAAAGCGTTTTCAGCTTTTTTCCCGTTCGGGTGAACGACGATGAATTTGGCGGCGACAAAGGCGAGGGGGAGACATGTCTATTTTTGCATACAAAGTGTTTATAGCCGTTGTTGAGGAGCAAAGTTTTGTACAGGCGGCCAACATAATGCACTTGACTCCTTCCGGCGTGAGCCACTGCATCAGCAAACTGGAAGAACAATGCCGCTTGAAATTGTTCGCCCGCTGCCGCACGGGAGCGCAACTGACCGCCGACGGCAAGCGGCTCGTTCCGTATATTCGCGACATACTGCGCGCGGAAGAAAGGCTCCAGCAAGAAATCGCCGGTACGAACGGGCTGGAGTTCGGCAGCGTCTGCATCGGAACCTTCAACAGCGTCTGCATTCGCTTTATCCCGGAAATAATCAAGTCGTTTCACAGGATTCATCCCAATATCGAAATAAACGTCTGCCAGGGCGGATACAGCGACACCCTGGAATGGCTGAAAACCGGTCTGGCCGACATCAGCTTCATCTCCATGTCGATGGTCGGGGACGCGAAAATCGAGCCCCTGTTCAGGGACAGGATCATGTGTGTAACGCCGAAATCCTTCCGGCCCAAAAACGAAAGCTATGTGGAAGTCTCGGAACTGGCGGCCGCCAATCTGGTTTACCAGCATGACGGAAACGATTCCGATTCGAACGCCCTGTTGAGCCGGCACGGCATAAGCGTCAGCAGCCGCTTTTCAGTGGAAAGCGATCAGGCCCTTATCGCCCTGGTCGCCGGCGGCATGGGCGTAAGCCTGATGCCGGAACTTTTGCTCAAGCCGCCGCCGGAACATGTTTCCGTTTATCCCCTGAAGCCGGAATTTTACCGGACCATAGGGCTGGCCGTCGCCTCGTTCCGCCCGCTGTCCATTGCCGCCCAAAGCCTTTATGATCACATTGTGGAGTTGTATAAGGATATATAGGCGCTTCCACAAGACATGAATAAATCTCAAGACGGCCTTAAGAATTATTCGCTTTACTTATTCGCCGCCAGGGGATACACCTATAAATATATATATCAGAGCTTAAGCGATGAACTTTAACATTCGGACATAACAGGCGGCCAGTCCGTTGCGGCTATGGCGACTAAAAAATTCCCGCATTGATTGACAGTCCGAATTTTAATCACCTGGTCAATAAGATGGAAAGGAGTGTGAACTATGGCGACTTTTTCCAACAGGATTCCCTATATGCGCGCGGCGGCGGACGTTGTGCGCGTCTTGTTCGAATCCATAAGCGACGCCGGCACCATCACCTTCGGAGGCGGGGCACCGGCCAAGGAGGCCCTGCCCGTCGATGAGGTCGCGGAGATCACGAAAGAGATTCTCAGCAAAGAGGCCAAAGGCCACCAGATGCTCCAGTACGGAAACCCGATGGGGCTTCCGGCCCTCCGCCAGACGGTGCTCGATCATCTGCTTCTCCCGGCTTCTCTTCCGGCCAAATATGAAAACATCATCATCGGCGGCGGCGGCATGGAAGGGGTCAGCCTGGTCGGCCACCTCTATCTGGACCCCGGCGACGTGGTTCTGGTGGAGTCCCCCACTTTCGTCCAGTCGCTGGAATCGTTCCAGTTCTTCCAGGCCCAAAGCGTCGCCGTTGAAACCGACGACGAGGGCTTCGTCATCGACGCCTTGGAGGACAACATAAAAAAACATAAACCCAAGCTCATATACGTGATCCCGACTTTTCAAAATCCCTCGGGCCGCACCACCGCCCTCGAAAGGCGCCGCGCCATAGCCGAACTGGCCAGCCGTTACGACGTCATGGTTCTGGAAGACGATCCCTATCGCGAACTGCGCTACAGCGGCGAGGAACTGCCGTCCGTCAAAAGCTTCGACAAGAGCGGCCACGTGATCTACGCCAACAGTTTTTCGAAAATTTTCGCGCCCGGCTGCCGCCTGGGCTACGTGTACGCGGAAAAAGAAATAGTCGATCGCATGTACGACGTCAAGACCGCCCTGAACTCCATGACCAACGTCTTCACCCAGGTCATCTGCGCCGAGTTTTTCAGCCGGGGCCTCTTCCCCGCCCACCTGCGGCGCCTCCGCGACATTCACCGGGAACGCCGCGACGCCATGATGAACAGCCTGTCGGCCCACATGCCCGAAGGCGTCCGCTGGGTGTATCCCGACGGCGGCCTTTTCACCTGGGTGAGCCTGCCCGGCGGCTTGAGCTCAACCCTTCTCGCGCCGGAAATCAAAGCCGCCGGAGTCACCTATCTGCCCGGCCTGCAATTCTTCGCCGAAGGCCAGCCCCTCCTCGACGACTGCATGCGCCTGAGCTTCGGGCAGATGCCGCCGGAAACCATCGACAAGGGCATAGAGCTGATGGCCGGGGTCATCAAGTCGAAATTATAATCAAGGAAAGGAGCATACAAAAATGACGACGAATACGCCTTTATGGAATCAACTGAAAGATTGGCGGGAGAACTGCTCGTGGGTCGAGCTGTCGCATGTTCTGTCGGAAGACACGCCCCACTGGTCGGGCTTTCCGGCCATGTCGCGGACGGCTCTCTTCGACTATCCCGACGGATTCTACGTGGACAGGTTCGACATCGTCAGCCAGTACGGCACCCACGTCGATTCGCCCATGCACTTCGTCAAGGGCATGCCGGACCTGGCCTCCTTCACCGCCGCTCAACTGGTGATGCCCCTGTGCGTCATCGACATCGCGGCCAAAGCCCTGGAAAACGCCGATTACGAAGTCTCCGTTCAGGATATCCTGGACTGGGAGGCCAAACACGGAACAGTCCCGGAAGGGGCCTTCGTCGCCACCCGTTCCGACTGGCACAAACGCGCGGACATGGACAACTACGACGACAAGAAGCAGAAACATTATCCCGGCTGGGGCCTCGAATGTCTCAAATTCCTGGTCGAGCGGCGCAACATCGGCGCCATAGGGCATGAAACCTCCGACACCGATTCGGCCGTGGGCGCGGCGGCCAGCGGCTACGCCTGCGAATATTATATACTGGAGCAAAACCGTTTCCAGGTGGAACTCATGATCAATCTCGACCAGACGCCGCCGGCGGGCGCGATTATTTTCTGCGGTTTCCCCCGGGCGCGGGGGGCGGCCGGATTCACCGCTCGCTGCATCGCCGTTTGCCCACGATTCTAACTGTGGATTCTTCCTTCGTCTTAGGGCTCGTAATCGGGCAAAAAGTGTCATTTTTGCCCGATTGTGACCTTACTTGGCGGCAGACCAAGTCGCTTCGCTCCGTCTCGCTGCGCTCGACCTTGGCATAATTAGAATTGCTGCCCGTTTGTCCGAAATCTTGACAAGGAGATGGTCATGAGCAAAAAAGCCTGCTTTCTGTGGTGTCTGGCCCTGGGTCTTCTGGACGGCATATACTGCGTCGTTTGTTCGCAGATTCCGCATGTCCGGAATTATATGTGGATAGGTTTCATCTCGCTGCCGATTTATTTCTGCGGCGGAGCGAAATGCCGCGCTACCTTTGCTGTTCCGCCTGCGGGGCGCTGTGGGGCGCCGCCACGCTCGTCGCGCTGGGGCTGGGTCTTTTCGCCGACGCCAATATGAATTTGATGATCTGCGTCACGGTCGTCGTGGCCGTGTGCTGCTTTTTCCACCTGGGCATAGGAACGGAAGACAAGCTGGGCGGCCTTTTCTGCCATTGCCCGATGGTGTTCGGCGGCTTCGCGGCGATTTTTTCGCAGGGCCTGGGAGAACTGCTCTTCACGCTCTGGCTGGGCATCGTCCTCGGCTGGATCATGGGCGCCGTCGCCGGCCCCATAAGCCGGATGGTTGACCAGCCCGCCAATTAGAGCGCATTTTATTTCGGAACTTATTGAAAAGAAGCCCCGCGCTTATTTTCAACAAGTTCCGAAGGCGGCCGCAAAGCCGTCCGCCGGGCGTTTTACGCTATTTTACGACTTTATAATGTGTAAAACGCCCTAAAATCTGTAAATCTCGCCTCCAAATCTATTATTGCCTTTTCTCCTTCGAAATCCGCGATTTGCCGGAAAGAGCCTCTTGCCTTGTCCGCGGCGCCCCCCCTGCTTGCCGCAGATTTGCATTTGGCAAAAATAAAAGCTTGTGCTAGTATAATACCTTTCAAAACGCGGCCGACCTGACGCGCGACCCGCGGCGGCCTGTTCATTCCACCATAAAGTTCATGAGGATTTTCCTATGTCCCCTCAAAACTCCAGGCCCATGTCTTTTCAGGATGTGGTTCTGAATCTGTCCCATTTCTGGGCCGAGCGAGGCTGTCTCATCGAGCAGCCCTACGATATGGAAGTCGGCGCGGGAACTTTCCACCCCGCCACCACCTTGCGCTGCCTCGGTCCCGAACCCTGGCGCGTGGCCTACGTCCAGCCCTCCCGCCGTCCCACCGACGGCCGCTACGGCGAAAACCCCAACCGCCTTCAACACTATTTCCAGTTCCAGGTCATCGTCAAACCCTCGCCCCTCAAAGCCCAGGATTTGTATCTGGACAGCCTGCGCTCTTTGGGCATAGATCCCCTGGATCACGACATCCGCTTTGTGGAGGACGATTGGGAATCGCCCACCCTGGGCGCCTGGGGCATAGGCTGGGAAGTCTGGCTGGACGGCATGGAAGTGACCCAGTTCACCTATTTCCAGCAGGTGGGCGGCTTCGACCTCGCGCCCGTTTCCGTGGAATACACTTACGGCCTGGAACGCCTGGCCATGTATCTCCAGGGCGTGGACAACGTCTACGACCTGGATTTCAACGGCCACATCCGCTACGGCGACGTTTTTCACCAGGCCGAAGTGGAATATTCCAAGCACAATTTCGAGTGCGCCGACGTGCCCATGCTGTTTCAGCTTTTCGACATGTACGAGGCGGAAGCCCAAAAGCTCCTGGCCGCCGGCCTCGTGCTCCCGGCCTACGACTACTGCCTGAAATGTTCGCACTCCTTCAACCTTCTGGACGCGCGCGGCGCCATTTCCGTGGCCGAACGCACCCGCTTCATCGGGCGCGTGCGCAACCTGGCCCGCGACGCGGCCAAACTTCATGTCGAACAAAGAGAGGCCATGGGACACCCCCTGATGGGCCGTTGGGAGGGCAGCCTGTGACAGACAAGAACGATTTGATTTTGGAACTGGGCGTGGAGGAAATTCCCGCCTCCTATTTCGATCCGGCCATCAGATATTTCGAGGAAAAGCTCTCCAAAGCCCTCTCCGAGGCGCGGCTTCCCTTTCAGAAAATGAAAATCTGGGCCGCGCCGCGCCGCCTGGCCCTGGGCCTCTGGGGCCTTACGCCCCATCAGCCGGACGTGGAAGAGGAAATCGTGGGACCGCCCCTTTCCGCCGCCTACGACGCCAACGGCAATCCCACCCGCGCGGCCACCGGCTTCGCCGGGGGGCAGGGCGTTTCGGTGAGCGACCTTTTCACCGTGAACACCGCCAAGGGGCAATACCTGGCCGTGCGCAAAAGCGTCAAAGGCCGGGGGGCGACCGAGGTTTTGAGCGATATTCTGCCCGAAATCCTGGGGAGTCTGCCCTTTCCCAAAACCATGCGCTGGGGGAGCGGCGAATTTCAGTTCGTCCGCCCGGTTCACTGGCTTTTGGCCGTCCTGGGGGGCGAGGTCCTGCCCATATCCTTCTGCGGGGCCAAGGCCGGGAAGGTGAGCTACGGCCACCGTTTCCTCCACCCCGGCGCGGTGGTCATCACCAGCCCCGACGAATATGAAGCGCGTCTGGCCGAAGTGCATGTCAGGGTGGACATCGAAGGCCGCCGCGATCTCGTGCGCCGGGAAATAGAGCGCGTCATCCTGGAAAACAGCGCGGACCTCCATCTGGTGGAGGACGAGGAGCTGGTGGAGGAGGTGGCCAACCTTCTGGAAGAGCCGGTGGCGGTTTTGGGCAATTTCGACGGCCACTATCTGGAACTGCCCCTGGCCGTGGCCACCACGGCCATGAAGGAGCACCAGCGCTACTTCGCCCTCACCGATTCGCAGGGCCGCCTTGCCCCCTATTTCATCGCGGTCAACAACACCCGCGCCCGCGACATGAAAGTCGTCCAGCGCGGCCACGAAAGGGTTTTGCGCGCCCGCCTGGAAGACGCCCGCTTTTATTTCCTGGAAGATCGCCGCGTGAAGCTGGCCGACCGGGAAGAGGAATTGAAGGGCGTGGTTTTCCATCACCTTCTGGGCACTTCCTGGCAGAAGGTGCAGCGCATGAAGGCCCTGGCCCTCTATCTGGCCGACCTTCTGGCCCCTGAACAAAAGGCCGCCGTCGAGCGGGCGGCCGATCTGGCCAAGTGCGATCTGGTCACCGGCGTGGTCAAGGAATTCCCCACCCTGCAGGGCATCATGGGCCGCGAATACGCCCTGGCCGACGGGGAGGACCCGGAAGTGGCCGAGGCCGTCATGGAGCATTACCTGCCCTTGAGGGCCGGGGGCGAACTGCCGCGCGGCAGGACCGGGGCCGTCCTCTCCGTGGCCGACAAGCTGGACACCATCGCCGGCTGCTTCGCCGTGGGCCTCGTCCCCACCGGCGCGGCCGATCCCTTCGCCCTGAGGCGCGGCGCCCTGGGCGTCATCAACATCTTCATCGACAACGGCTGGCAGATGAGCCTGGCCCCTCTCGTGGACAAAGCTCTCGCCAGCCTCACGGACTGGGCCAAACGCCCGGCCAAGGAATCCAAAGCCGCCATTTTGGAATTCATCAAAACCCGCCTGAAAAACATGATGACCGGGCGCGGCATTTCCGGCGACGGCGCGGAGGCGGTGCTCAGCATCTACGGCGATCAGCCCCTGGCGGCCATGCAAAGAGCCCTGGCCCTGGAGGAGCTGAAGTCCCAGGAGGGCTTCAAGGACCTGGCCCAGATTTTCAAGCGCGTGGTCAACATCATCAAAAAGTTCGGGGCCAAGGATGATTTCGCCAATTGGGAGCGGCTGTCGCTTCCGGCTGAAAAAAACCTTCTGGAGCGGACGGCGGACCTGGAAGGCAAAACCCGCGCCTATCTCGCGACCGGGGACTTCACCGCGCTTATGGCGCAAATCGCTTCCCTGCGCGAGCCTATGGACAAGTTTTTCGAGGACGTCTTAGTGGACGATCCCGATCCCGAAATCAAGGCGGCCCGCATCGCGCTTCTGACCAGGGTGAGCCGGATATTCGAACAGGTCGCCGATTTTTCCAGAATCAGCGCCATATAAAATCCAAGGCAACATGACAGAAAAATGCCCCGGCGGAAAACCCGCCGGGGCATTTTTCTGCTTTAATGAAATATGCTCCAGGTAGCTCGCCTGCCCTATCTGTTGCCGGCCCCGGCGCTGCGGGCCGTTTCCAGCTTGTTGACCTCGTCCTTGGCCATTTCCACCGGGCTCATGACGCGGGGGTCGTTGTAGCGGCGCTGGGCGTACAGAAGCTCGACGCTTTTGTTTTCCCGCGCCCACTCCTTTTCCGTGCCTTCGAAGGGAAAGCCTTCCAGCCACAGGCCGCTGTGAATCACTTCGCCGGTATTCATATCGGTCATGACGCCGCGGCCGTGAAAGGTGTCGTCCATGAATTCGCCCTCATAGATGAAGGGTATGCCGCCGCGATCTATCAAATCGTTGTTGATGTAGACGCCGCGCCCTTCCATGCGGCCATGAACGAAATCACCGGCGTAATAGAAGGCGTTGTAATAATAGGCCTCACGCGCCAGAAGCTCGCCCCGGCCATGCCACAGGCCGTTTTGCACCGAGCCCTTGTAGCGCTGGAGCAGGAGATCGTCGTCGGCGAATTTCACCGTCATTTCGCCGACGCCGTTGATCATCCGTCTCGTCCGGCCGTCAAAAACCCTGACCTCGTGCGCGGCCCCCGTCCAGTGAAAGCTCAATTTCTCCTCCGCCGTCAGATAGGCGCTCATCCCCTGGCTGTTGGTGAAAATGCCGTTGTCGCCCGGCAGCTCCATCAGAGCCTTTTTGAAATAGGCCGCTTCAGGGGCGGAAGTTTTGAAGCTGTCTTCGCTTATCAAAACCATAGAACCCAGGGTCCTGGAACCATCGGCCAAGGCCGGGCCGGAAAACGTCATTGCCAGAACAACCGTCAGCATAAAAATCAGCTTTTTCACTTCAATCCTCCTGTGAATTGACCGGGCGCGGCGACCATTGTTGTGGTCATAAGCATTGAGCGCGGGGGTCCGGTGTGGTGTTATTTAGATATTTGAGAACAATTTGCCTATAATCACGCCTATTTTTTAGCAAGTTATATGCCAAATATCCGGGAATTTTTTGCCGCGACTTCGTTCCACAAGCCTTCGCGAAAAATCCGGTCCAGCAATCCGCCGCTGAAATCAACGCTTTCCCCGGCTCTCCGCAGGCCTTTGCCGCGCAAAATATGCTGGACTATTATCTATTTTGCATGGTATAATTACTATTTTAAGCGAAAGGTACCCGAGAAATCCGCGCCGGGCGCATAAGCCCCCGGAATCTTGCAATAAAATATATGGAGGAAAGATGTCAACATTAATGAGTCTGACAAAATTCGCCCCCTGGCTGGGCGTCGTCGGTCTGTTGGTGGCCTACATGATCTATTCTTACGTCAAAAAACAGCCCAACGGGAACGCCGAAATTCAGAGCCTGGAAACCCTGATCCATGACGGGGCAATGGCCTTTTTGAAAAAGGAATACGTCTACCTGGCCGTATTCATCGTCGTGGTCTTCATCGCCGTGGCTCTGGGCCTGAACATCCAGACCGCCCTGGCCTTCCTTTCCGGCGCTCTCTGCTCCATCGCCGCGGGCTTCTTCGGCATGAGCGCGGCCACCAAGGGCAATTCCCGCACGGCCGCCGCCGCCCAGTCCAGCGGCATAGACGGCGCCCTGTCGGTCTCTTTCTTCTCCGGCTCGGTCATGGGCATTTCCGTGGCCGCCCTGGGCCTTTTGGGCGTGGGCTTCTGGTTCGGCCTCTACGGCCTGGACGGCAACGACCACACCGTGCAGTACATCAACGGCTTCGCTATGGGCTGCAGCTCCATCGCCCTCTTCGCCAGGGTCGGCGGCGGCATCTTCACCAAGGCGGCGGACGTGGGCTCGGACCTCGTGGGCAAAGTCGAAGCCGGCATTCCCGAAGACGATCCCAGAAACCCCGGCGTCATCGCCGACAACGTGGGCGACAACGTGGGCGACATCGCGGGCATGGGCGCGGACATCTTCGAATCCTACTGCGGGGCCATCATCGCCTCCCTCTCCATCGCCGCCACCCTCTCCGTGGTCGATATCGAGGCTATGGGCTGGCCCGAGACCATCGGCGAACTGCCCAAAAAAGACGTTCTGCTCTGCATCCCCATACTGTACGTCATGGCCGGCATGATCGCCTCCTTCCTTGGCGTCTTCTCCATGAAGACCTTCAAGAAACTCGATCCGGCCAAGGCCCTGCGCTACACCACCTTCCTGGCCGCCGCCGTCTTCATCGTCCTGGCCTTCATCATCACCCAGTCTCTGGCCGCCCCCCTGGGCGTCTTCTGGGCGGTCATTTCCGGCCTCATCGTCGGCACCCTCATCGGGCTCATGGCCGAATACTACACCTCCTCCAAACCGGTTGAGGAAATCGCCCGCCAGTCCCAGACCGGCCCGGCCACGGTCATCATCTCCGGCCTGGCCGTGGGCATGGCCTCCACCATCCTGCCCGTTCTGGGCATCTGCGTGGCCACCTACATCGCCTACACCACCGCCGGCATTTTCGGCATCGGCATTTCCGCCGTGGGCATGCTGGCCACCGTGGGCGCGACCATGACCGTGGACGCCTACGGCCCCATCGCCGACAACGCGGGCGGCATGTCTGAAATGGGCGGCCTGGGGCCCGAGACCCGCAAGATCACCGACTCCCTGGACGCCCTGGGCAACACCACGGCCGCCATCGGCAAGGGCTTCGCCATCGGCTCGGCCGCCCTGACCGCCCTGGCCCTCTTCGTGGCCTACATCCAGGCTTCCGGCCTTTCCAGCATCAACCTGACCGATCCGATGGTGGTCATCGGCGTCTTCATCGGCGGCTGCATCCCCATGCTGGCCTCGGCTCTCACCATGACTTCGGTGGGCCGCGCGGCCTACTCCATCGTCGAGGAAGTGCGCCGTCAGTTCCGCGAGATTCCCGGCCTTCTGGAAGGCAAACCCGGCGTGAAGCCCGATTCCAAGACCTGCGTCACCATCGCGACCGGCGCGGCCCTGAAAGAAATGGTTCTGCCCGGCGTCATGACGGTCATGGCCCCCCTGGTGGTGGCCCTCCTTTTGGGCCGCGAAGCCTTGGGCGGCGCGCTTTTGGGTTCCACGCTGATGGGCGTTTTCCTGGCCCTTTTCATGGCCAATGCGGGCGGCGCCTGGGACAACGCCAAAAAGCACATCGAGGCCGGCAATTTCGGCGGCAAGGGCACGGACAACCACAAGGCCACCGTGGTGGGCGACACCGTGGGCGATCCCTTGCCCGGCCCTGAACATCCTCATCAAGCTCATGACCATCGTTTCCCTGGTCATCGCCCCCATCATGAACGCCGCCGACTGGAACGGTTTATTGCGTTAAGTTTATTATTGTAAGATGATAAAAGCCGGGGCCTTTGCGGGCTCCGGCTTTTTTTTTACGGCAATTTATACTATACTTAAAGCCTATTTAATCCGCGTTGCGAGGCAATTATGCGTATAGAAACACTTCGCCTGAAAAATTACCGCGTCTTTCAGGATGTTACTGTAAAGAATATTCCTGAGTTTTGCGTTATTGTCGGGGCCAACGGCACGGGCAAAAGCACTTTTTTTGACGTGTTCAATTTTTTGCAGGAAGCCTTGCGCGATGACGTCGCAGAGGCGCTTGAACAGCGCGGCGGCTTCAGCGAAGTGGTCAGCCGGGGGCAGACTGGGCCGATTGAAATGGAATTGGGGTGCCGTACCGCGGACAACTTTTTTGTGAAATATTATTTGCAAATCACATCAGCCAAAGATAAAAATCACCCTATTATCAATTATGAATTTATTGAAGTGGAAAAAAATCCCGATGACGGGCCTGTGCGGATATTGAATTCATTGAATGGCAATATTTGGCTTGACAATGGGACTGAAACAGATAATTTATTTACTGAAAACTATTCCGCTCTTAATTTAAACGCCTTTGGATATTTTAAAGACAAATACCCTACTGGCAACGAATTGCGTAATTTTCTGGAAAACTGGCATGTCTCGGATATTCAAATCCAAAACACACGCGACAGGCAAAAAAACGGCATGTCCACCAGAGTCTCCCGCACCGGGGACAACCTCTATCAGGTGGCCCGCTATCTCTATGAAAACGAGCCGGAACGTTTTGAAGAGATCGAGCGCACGATGATGGAACGTATTCCGGGCATCCACACCATTACTGTCGAGCCGACTCCCGACAAGCATCTGCTCCTGCGTTTCAATGACGGGAGTTTTAAAGACCCTTTCCTGGCTAAATATGTTTCTGACGGCACCTTGAAAATGTTCGCCTACCTTGTTTTGCTGAATGCTCCAAAACATGTGCCGCTGTTGGCGGTGGAAGAGCCGGAGAACCAGATATATTCCAACCTGATGGCCTTCTTGGCCGAAGACTTCAGGGCCTATGCGCTGGAGGGAGGCCAGGTCTTTGTTTCCACGCACTCGCCGGAGTTTTTGAATCATGTGGAACTGGAAGAAGTCTATTGGTTGTCCAAAAAGGATGGCTATACCATTATCCGCCGGGCCGCCGATGATCCTCAACTTAGGGCTTTTATTGACGATGGGGATGTGATGGGGCACCTATGGTATATAGGGCTCTTTGAGGGAGTTGACCCGTCATGAGGCGCGAATTGGTTTTTCTGGTTGAAGGCCTGGCGGAAAAAGCCTTTTTGCAAAAACTCTTGCCACGCCTTCTGCCAATGGATTACGTGTACCATATTATGCGTTTTCCCGGTAAGCAGAGTTTGGAAAAATCTATTGCCCGCACACTGAAAAATTACCAGAACCCAAAGGCCCGCTTCATCATCCTGCGCGATCAGGATGCGGGCGACTGCCTTAAGGTAAAAGCAAATCTTTTGGAGTTGGCCGCAAATTCCGGCGACCGGCGCCCGCGTAAAATCAGGGTGGTCTGCCGGGCTTTGGAGAGCTGGTATCTGGCCCAACTGGCGGTGGTAGGCGAAATTTTTGCCTTGAAAAATCTGGCCAAAGAACAAAGCAAAGCAAAATTTCGCGAACCGGATCACCTGAGCAGCCCGGATAGAGAACTCCAGAAACTCACGAATGAGGGTTACAAAAAGGTCGCCGATTCAGCCCGCCTGGGACAGCGTTTGGATTTGGCGGAAACCCGCTCGACCAGTTTCGCCAATTTCGTGAAAGCCGTGCGGCGCCTG
>QMCE01000282.1_pt1 | contig 24794 bp, 20 predicted proteins | sample 1821851 | NCBI WGS metagenome assembly QMCE01 (sample SAMN09453174, study PRJNA476694) | Termite gut metagenome, whole genome shotgun sequencing project. | isolation source: worker | host: Odontotermes sp. | place: South Africa:Pretoria | collected 2016-01-28 | reverse complement strand
CACCAATTTATTCTCGGTTTGTCGTGAGGATGTCTCGGGCTGTCTGAATTCCCCTGAGAGCAGCCGTTGGCAGATAAGGGGCTTGTCGTTAAAACGCTTTAAGAATCGCGCGCACTCTGCGTTGCGTCTCCCTTTCGGCACATTTTCTGCGAAAATGAGTCTGTCGGTCGACGCGCCTTGATTGCGTACGATTCTAAACGACTGCTTAAACCGCTGTAATGGATTTCAGAACGTGGGGGCTCATCGCGCCCCCACACCCCGCGACCAGCCTTCCGCTGGACCACGCTCCCCTCACGGGTCTGGTGCATCGCGCAGGATACAGTGAAACGCGGCTTCGCTCAAGGCTTGCTGACCGACTCCCCCCCATCCGGCGTGCGGGGAATGCCCGCGTCAGGCGATATGACAACAACGTTTCTGGTCTTCTTCGCCCGATACAAGGCCTTGTCCGCCTCCTCAAGAACCTCCGTCACCGTCTGCGTCGCACCCAAATACGCCGCGCCTATGCTGATAGTGATGTGAACGTCCTCGCCCTTCTCCGAATTGCGGATCGCCGTCTCCTGAACCCGCTCCCTGATGCGGTTGAGAACCACCGGCGCGTTCTTCGACAAAATTCCCGGAAAATAGGCGGAAAACTCCTCGCCGCCATACCGCGCAAGACAATCCGATTCACGCAAAACCGAACGCACCGCCTTCGCCATTTCCGCCAGCGCCTTGTCGCCGAACTGATGGCCGTACGTGTCGTTCACATTCTTGAAGTGATCAAGATCCGCCATGATGACAAGAAGCGGCTCGTCCTTCTTCCTGGCGTATTTCGCCTGACGACGAAGATGACGAAGGAAAAACGTCTTGTTGTACGCGCCCGTCAGGCTGTCCGTGGTGATGAGACGCTCTATCCGGCTTGAGGAAAGAAGCAGCGCCGCCGCAACCATCAACACCATCATCGCAATGCTGGCTATGATGAGGGAAAGGAAATAATTCATGATCGCGTTGTACTGATCGATGGAGACGTCCGTGCCGACAAGGCCGAGAAGCTCGTTCGTCGCCGGATCCACTATCGGCGCATAGGCGGAGAGAAGCGTGCCGTACCCTGTGGTGATAAACGGACCGCTCACGATCGCGCGGCGCGCATAGCCGGCGACACGGGTGTTCGTCATCGCGTCACGCAGCCCCGGCGGAGAGAAAAGAGGCGAGTCCGCCGGCTCGGCGTCGAGGACAAACATCATCTCCGTGTCCGAAACCTTGTTTTCCGTGTAGAGAAAACGGAAACTGTCCTCGTTCCCCCGACGCACCGATTCAAGGGTCTTTTTCATCCGGACATAGTACTCGCCCGTCGTGTCCAGCGTGTCACGGAAGCGGCGGTAGCCGGCCGCGTCCTGCTCGATCATGGTCGCCGCAGCCGTGGCTATGCCTGCGCACTTGCTCGCCATCTCCCGCTCAACCGTTTTCGCCGTCAGCCTGTAGACAAGAAGGCCGAAAACAATCATCAACGCCAGAAAAAGCGCGTACACGTATATGAAGATGCTTGTGAAAAGCGACCTGTTCCGCAATGGCATTTCCTGTTCCTTGGATACAATCGATCTCTTCCCGCCGGATACGGCCTTCCCCGCACCCTGTTGCCCACACCATGGAAAACCCGCCAAGGCGGGAAAAGCCATTGGCGGGAACTCAGCGCAAAGACATATGGTTTATTGCACAAACTAACGCCTTCAGCACTCTATCGATTTTCCGAAATTCCACAAGCAATTTTTGTGGAAACGCCTGCGCTCCGGATCACATGTCGCCGGTCAGCCTCGGCTTGCGCGCCGCCGCCGTTTCGTCCAGACGCCCGACCTTGGTCCGCGAAGGCGCGGCGCGCAGCAGCTCCGGCTCCGTCTCCGCCTCCTCCGCGATGCGGAGCATCGCTGCGATGAATTCGTCCAGATTCTCCTTCGGCTCCGTCTCCGTCGGCTCGATCATGAGCGCACCGTTCACCACCAGCGGAAAATACACCGTCGGCGGATGATACCCAAGGTCGATCAGCCGCTTCGCCATGTCCAGCGTGGAGACCTTGAAGCCGCGCTGCTTCGCGTCCGTGAACACGCATTCGTGCATGCAGCGCTGCTCAAAGGGAAGATCGTAGGCGTGCCTGAGCTTTTCCTGAATGTAATTCGCCGCGAGAACGGCAAGGCCGCTGGCTTCCGGAAGCTGTCCGCCCAGGCTCAGCATGTAGGCGTACGCCTTGAGATACACCCCGAACTGGCCGTGGAACGCGTGCAGCCTGCCTATGGAAAGCGGCAAATCCGCGTTCCACCGGTATGCGCCGTTTTCCAGGACGACGCGGGGGCCGGGCAAATACGCCTCCAGCCGCTCCCCGACAGCGACCGGCCCCGACCCGGGCCCGCCGCCGCCGTGCGGCGTCGACATCGACTTGTGCAGATTGTAGTGGATGACGTCCACCCCCATCCGCTCCATGTCGACACGGCCCATCACCGCGTTCAGGTTCGCCCCGTCCCCGTACACCAGGCCGCCTTTGGCGTGGATCATCCGGCTGATGGCGGGAAGCCCGGATTCGAACAGCCCGAGCGTGTTCGGGTTGGTGACCATGATGCCCGCGATCCCGTCGTCCGCGTCCAGCAGCTTTTCGACCGTCGCGGGATCGAGACGCCCGTCCGGGCCGAGAGGAACCTTGACCTCGGTGAAGCCGCACATCGCCGCTGTCGCCGGATTGGTGCCGTGCGCGGTGTCGGGCATGAGGACTTTGGTCTTGCCTGTCTTGTTGTGACGGTGCCAGGCCGCGATCATCAGCATGCCGCACAGCTCGCCGTGCGCCCCGGCCGAGGGCTGGAGGCTGGCCGCCCTCAGGCCGACAATGGCTGCGAGAAGGCGTTCGGTTTCGTATATGACCCGGAGCGCGCCCTGCGATCCCTCTTCGGGGAGGAGAGGGTGGGCTTTGGCGAAACCGGGGAGGGCGGCGACCGCTTCGTTGATCTTCGGGTTGTATTTCATGGTGCAGCTGCCCAGCGGGTACATGCCCGTGTCCACGCCGAAGTTCCAGGTGGAGAGGCGGGTGTAGTGCCGGACGACTTCCGGCTCGGACAGGTCGGGCCAGTCCGGGCCTTCGCCCCGCACGCTCTCCGGCATGGGAGAGGAGGGGACGCCCGCGTCGGGGATGCTCATCGCCGAACGGCCCTCGCGGCCGCGCTCCCAGAGAAGGGCTTCGTTGAGTATCAGCCCTGTCGCGCCCAATGCATTCTGCTGCATGTCAGGCCCTTCCTATGGATTCGAGAAGATGATCGATGTCCTCCGCGCCGAACGCCTCGGTGACGCCGAAGAGCCAGGCGTCTCCGTATTCGGGATACTGCCGCGCGAGGGAAAGCCCTGCCAGGATTTTGTGCTTCCTGAGCGCACTGTGCTTTTCGGCAAAGCCGGCCGGCGCGGCGAGGGCGAATTCGTTGAAGGTCGGCGCGTCGGAAATCGGCTTGAAGCCAAGGCGGACAAGCCCGGCCTTGAGGTATTCGGCGAGGTCGCGGTTGACCTGGGCCATTCTGCGGAAGCCTGTGCCGCCTATGGACGCCATGAACACGGCGGCTGTGAGGGCTGAGTGGCCCGCGTTGGAGCAGATGTTCGAGACCGCCTTCGCCCTGCGGATATGCTGCTCACGGGTGGAGAGGGTGAGGACGAAGCCGCGCCGGCCGCGGTTGTCCACCGTCTCCCCGACAAGGCGGCCGGGTATCTGCCTGACGTATTCGTTTCTGGACGAAAGAATGCCCAGCCCCGGCCCGCCGAAGGACTGCGGCAGGCCAAGGCTCTGCCCCTCGCCGAAGGCGATGTCCGCGCCCTGTTTGCCGGGGGACTGGACAAGGCCCAGCGCGAACGGCTCGGAAAAGCCCGCCGCGAGAAGCCCGCCCCGGCTGTGAATCGCGGAAGCGGCTGCCGGCAGGTCTTCGATGACGCCGAGGAAATTGGGCGATTGCATGACGAGAACAGCCGGCTCCGCCAGACCGGCCAGCGGGGTCATGTCCGTCCTGCCGTCCGGGCCGGCGGGGAGGATCAGGACGTCCACGTCCGCCGCGGGCGCAAGGTAGGTCGCCAGAACCTCACGCCAGTGCGGGTGAACAAGCTTCGACACCGCGACCGTCCTGCGCTTCGTGACGCGCTGGGCCATGAGAACCGCCTCGGCCATGGCTGTCGCCCCGTCGTACATGCTCGCGTTGGAGACGGCGAGGCCGGTGAGGCGGCTCACAAGCGTCTGGTATTCGAATATGGCCTGAAGCGTCCCCTGGCTCATTTCCGGCTGGTAGGGGGTGTAGGCTGTGAGGAACTCCGACCGCCCCGCGAGCTGCGGCACCAGCGCGGGGATGTGATGGGACTGGGAACCGGCGTTCAGGAACGTTTTCCAGTCGCCGCCCGCCTCCGCAGCCATGTCGCCGGCGCGGCGGGCGAGACGCCACTCGTCAAGCGCTTCGGGAAGGTCCGGGGGGGATTCGAAACGGCAGTCCGCCGGGACGGACGCGAACAGCTCGTCCACCGACGCCGCCCCGACGGCGGAAAGCATTTCGGCGATGTCCGCCTCGGTGTGGGGAAAATACCGCATGCGTCGTCTCCATGATGAAGATGCGAAAAATTCAGGCGTGATCCTTGATGTGATTCGAATAGGCGGCGCTGTCCATCAGCGCGGCGAACTGCCCGGCGTCGGACGGTTCGATCTCGATGATCCAGCCGTCTCCGTAGGGATCGCGGTTGACAAGGCCGGGGTCGTCGCTCAGCTTTTCATTGATCGCGACGACCTTTCCCGCGACAGGGGCGTAGAGGCTGCTGACAGACTTGATCGATTCGAGGGAGCCGAATTCGTCGCCCGCGGACAGGACTTTTCCGACTTCGGGAAGTTCGGCGTAGGTGAGGTCGCCAAGCTGGTCCTGCGCGAAATCCGAAACGCCGACGCGGTGCGGCGCGGTTGGAGAAACCCACTCGTGATCCGCGGCGTACCGGAACTGCGGGGGAATGACAAGCTCGCTGAAATCCTTCATGATCATCGTCTCCTGAGCAATGCTTTCGTATAAAAACCACTGTCTGAAAAGGTTTGGATGTGTGCGCGATGCCGGGCGTCACAGGGCCGGCAGCTTTTTCCGCGCCGTGCGGCCGGGGCGGACGTCCGCCGCGACTTCGACCTTGATTTGGCGGCGCGCGTCCGTGAGCGTCAGCTCTGTTCCGGGCGGAAGATGCCTGTCCACGCGGACAAAGCCGCAGCACAGGCCGCGCGGCGTCCAGCCCTCCGGCCTGTCGGGGCTGGAGAGGGAGATCACCCTGCCGTCGACGCGGCCCATCGCCATGTCCGAGACGATGGTGGTGACGACGCCGATTTCCTCGCCGTCCAGAAGAACCGGCGATCCGTGCCCCTCGACGCGGCGCTGATCAAAGCCGACAAACGCCAGCGTGTGCCGCGCTGTGCGGGGATCGAGCGCGTCCGCGCCGTGAAATTGCTTGGTGAACGTTCCGTCCGGCCCCAGCGGCAGCGCGAACGGCCAGGGATGGTTGATGTACTGCCACGCGCCGATGTCCTGATGGCTGAGCGGCAGAACAGCGCCCGCGCGGAGCGAATCGCGGGCGGCAAGGCCGCAGGGCAGGAGCCCCTTGCCCGCGCCCATGTCCATAAGCCTGTCCCAGACCGCGACCGCCTGATCGCCGGGAACGAAAATCTCGAATCCCTGCTCCCCTGTGTAGCCCGTTCGGGACAGCAGGGCAGGGGCGCCGTTCCACAGAAAAACATCGCTCCGGGACAGATCGAAATCGCCCTTGAAGGTGAAATAGGGAAGGCGGGCGAAGAGTTCCGCCGGATTTTTCACTATCCCCGCCGCAAGACCGGCCGCGGCCGGCCCCTGCACGTCGAGCTTGGCGAGGCGGGGCGACGGCGCGGACAGGGCCACTCCCTCCGCGCCGGGGAGGGAGGCGAGGTGCTTCAGGACGGGATCGGCCATGGAGGCGTTCACGACGACGGCGAAGCGCCGCTCCTCCAGCGGATAGACGATGGCGTCGTCGAGGCAGAAGCCCTTCTCGTCCAGAAACGCGCCGTAGGCGCAGCGCCCCGGCTTCGCGTCTGCGAGATCGCGGGTGAAGGCGTATTCCAGAAACGCGCGCGCCGCGCCGCCCGCCACCTGAATGACGTCCATGTGGCTGGTGTCGAACAGCCCCGCGGCCTGTATCACGGCGAGGTGCTCCCTGATTGCGCCCGCGCCGTACCACAGGGGCATGTCCCAGCCGCCGAACGGCGCCATGGTCGCGGCGAGCGCCAGATGCCTGGCGTGGAGGGGCGTTTTCTTCAGATCGGACGGATCGTCCATGCTGGACCTTTCAACTTGTCAATCGCCTATGAGAATCTTTTCCCAGACCTGATCGTAGATATCCCTGGCCGCGCCGATGGGGCGGACGACTTCGCACGCCGCCGGCATTTCCGTGGCGACGCTCTCCATCGCGGCTTCGTCCATGCGCGCCAGAGCGGCCTTGTTGGGCATGAGGTAGCCTGTGTGGGCCATGTTGTTCACAGCCGCGCCCGCGTCCAGGAAATGGTTGATGAAGGCGTGCGCCAAGCGCGGGTTTTCGCTGTCCGCGAGAATGGCGAACACGTCCGCGTTGATGGCCGAGCCTTCCCGGGGAACGAAGAAGGCGATGTCGGGATTTTCCTTCATGATGCCGTGTATGTCGCCGCTGTAGGCCTGAATGGCTGTCAGGCCGCCGTCGCGCAGCTCGATCTTCGCCCGCTCGACATCGAAGAGGACCAGATTGCGCTTCCAGCCCGAAATCACGTCGCCCGCCGCGCGCAGCTCGTCCGGATCGGTGGAGTTGATGGAAAAGCCCAGGTATTTGAGCCCCGCGCCGATGGCCTCCCGCATGTCGTTGAGCATGGCCATTTTCCTGCCTATGCGGTCGTCGTCGAAAATGCTCCAGCTCCCCAGGGCGTCCGGCGGCGTCAGGCGGCGGTTGTAGCCGACGCCTGTCACGGTGAGCGTGTACGGCACGCTGTAGATCATCTCCGGGTCCTGCGCGGCGCAGGGGGAGTCGCGGTCGATGTTCCCGAGGTTGGGGAGGAGCGAGTGGTCGAGAGCGGCCAGAACGCCCCGCTCGCGCAGGGAAAACGCCACGCTCGGCGACGGGGTGACGACGTCGTAGCCGCCGCCCGAGAGAAGCGTCTCGTGCATCGCCGAATTGGACTCGTACAGGTCGAATTCCACCCTGCAGCCGTTTGCGCGCTCGAACGCCTCGATTTCGGCCGGGGAGAAGTAGTCCTCCCACGTGTAGACGTACAAAATCCTCTCTTCTCCGGCCGCGCCCGGAAGAGGGGCGAGGGCGGCGACGAAAAGGGCGAGGACGATTCGTATATAATGTTTCATAACCGGGTTTCTCCTTCCGGCCGGGCGCGGAGCCGAGAGCGTTGATTCCGCGTCAGTCTACCCGAAACCGCGCGCAATTTCAATCATATGAAAATCATATGAAAAAAAGCGACGCGGCCAGAAGAAGCATGGCGAGAATCGCCGCCGTGAGCGCCCATTGCCACAGGGCGCTTTTGCGGCGAACGACCGTGTCTGCCGGAAGCGCGCCGGGATAGTTCTTCGCTATCGCCTTCGACAGCGCGGCGCGGAGGCTCCCCGCGTCGGGGAAGCGCTTTTCCGGGTCCTTTTCCAGACAGCGATCGACGATGGCGGCGATCTCCTCCGGAATCTCCGGATTCGCGTCGGCGAGGCGGGGAGGCTTTTCGCGGACGTGCTTGATCATGATCTGCTGCGGATCGGACGAGTCGAAGAGGGGATGGCCTGTGAAGACGTGGAAAAACGTCGCCCCCAGCGAATAGATGTCGGTCGAGGCCGTGATGGTTTTGCCCGACGCCTGCTCGGGAGACATGTAATGCGGCGTCCCCAGGACGCGCTGCCCGCGCTGCTCCATCTCGGGCCTGTCCAGCACGGCGATCCCCAGGTCGGTCAATTTCGGCTCGCCGTCGGGGCCGATGAGGATGTTGTCCGGCTTGATGTCGCGGTGGATGATCCCCCGGCGGTGCGCGTAGTCGAGAGCGTCGGCGATGTCCAGAAACAGCCGCGCCGCGTCCTTCGCGGGGAGCGAGGCCATCTTCTGGGTCAGCGTCGCGCCCTTGACCAGCTCCATCGTGAAGTAATACCGCCCGTTGGCGGTTTTCCCGACATTGTAGACCTTGATGATGTTCGGGTGCGACAGGCGGCCCGCGGCCCGCGCCTCCTGGATGAACCGCTCGACGAATTCCCCCATTTTCGCATAGCCGGGGTGGAGTATCTTGATGGCGGCGGGGAGGCCCGACTCGCGGTTGTGCGCGCGGAAGATGGAGCCCATCCCGCCTTCGGCGAGCATGTCGTCGAGAACGTAGCCGGGGATGTCCAGATCGGGCAGGCGCGCGTCTCCCGCGAAATAGCGGAAGGTGTTCTGCCCTATGCGGATTTCGTCGCCGCCCGAGAGGGGGCGGGGGACGCTGGGGGCGAGCTGGATGCCGTTGACCCAGGTGCCGTTCGAGGAGCCTATGTCGATGATGGAAAACCAGCCACCGCGCCCGGGGTCGGGGAGGAACTCGGCGTGGTTGCGGCTGACCTTGGGATCGGGGAGGGGAATGGCGCAGTCGGCATGCCGCCCTGCGACGGAGACCTTGTCCCTGAGGACAAACTCCGTGCCGGAAAGGGGACCGTCGACGATTCGCAGTTTGGCCATAGACCCGCCAGTATATACCTGTGACGTTTGATTTTTCGGGAAACGTCAATCCCAATCCTGAAGCGCGCGTTGAGGTTAGGGGATCGAAAAACCGAATTTCAGCGCGCTTCAGTATACAATTGACAAACAACAATTGGCAAGTATGAAACTCGGTTGGCGATTGTCAATTCGTTCCTGCGGCCCAAAGCGAATTCAGCAACAGGTTCTCACACGGCGAAAACCTCCAGCCCCTCGTTCCCCTCCACAAGCGCCCTGTGCGTCTCCGCCCCGATTTTGTCGTCGGTGACGAACCTGTCCACGTCCCTGATGTCGGCGAACTTGATGAAGGAAATGCGGCCGATCTTGCTGCTGTCCAGAAGCATCGTCGCCTCGGCCGCGATGGAGAGCATCGCACGCTTCGCCTCCGCGTGCTCGAAGTTGGGCGTGGTGAAGCCCTTGCCGGGCGAAAAGGCGTTCGAGGCCAGAAACGCCTTGTCCACGTTCAGGCTGGAGATGGCCGCGACAGTCATGGGGCCTGTGGCGCAGTGGAAGCCCCGGCGCAGCATGCCGCCGATGAGGATGATGTTGGCGTGGGAGTTGTTTTCGAGAAAGGTGGCTATCTCCACGTCGTAGGTGACGACGGAGAGGTTTTTCCTGTCGGCGACGAAACGGGCCATTTCAAAGACCGTCGTCCCCGTGTCGAGGGCGATGGTGTCGCCGTCCTCGACGAATTCGGCAGCCTTGAACGCGATGCGCCGCTTTTCCTCGATATGCTCGATCTGCTTGCCGCTCGAATCCCGCTCGAAACCGGCCTTGCCGAGCGGCACCGCGCCGCCGTGGGTGCGGCGCAGCCTCCCCTCGTTCTCCAAATCCCGGAGATCGCCCCTGATGGTGGCGGGCGAGACGTTGAAATAGTCGCACAGCTCGGGAACGACAAGCTTCGATCGCTCCCGCAGCAGCTGGACTATCCGTTCCCTCCTGTCCGGGGCGGGCAGGAGGGCAGCGTCGTTCGCCCTCATGCAGTCACTTCCATTTCGGATTGTCGACGACTTCCGGCTTGCCGTTCACATCCAGAATCAGCTTGCGGTAGCCCTTGGTCTCGATCGTGCCGTAGTCGTGGCCCGCGTCGCCCCTGAAGGTGAAAAACGTCACCAGCGGCGTTTTGCCCGCGTTGACGCTCCTGTGGGCGTAGCGGCGGGGAACATAGACCGCGCAGCCGGGGGAGAGCTCGTGGACGACGACGTCCCCCTCGGGGCTTTCGGTCATCATGAAGCCGTTGCCGGACAGGGTGTAGTAGGTCTCGGCCGTGTCCAGAATCGTGTGGAAATGGCCCTTGGTCATGAAATACTCGTCGCCGACCCTGCCCGGATACGTTATCGACGTGCCGAACGCGAGATCGCCCGCGTGCTCGGGAGCGCCCATCTCGTAGAATTCGTACACGACGGGATCGCCGTTCTTGAGCATGGCTTCGAACGCGGCTTCGTCCTTCCACATGCCGCGCATCTGGGAGAGGCGGCGCTTGGTCGATTCCGCTTTTTTCGAAAGGCCTGTTTCGAGGGAGAAATCGAGGACAAAGCCCCGGCTCCAGTCGTAGGGTGAGTTTTTCGCGCCGCTCATGGACGTTTCTCCTTGCATGGTTTTGCATCGATCGATTGTGATTGCTGTTGGCATCGTTCTATTGTTCAAGTTCCTGCAAACGCCGGATGATGTCGTGCTGGGTGGCGAACACGTCTGCGTAAATCCGCTGCCTCGGCTTGTACGCCGCGTGGCGCTTCGCGTCCGGCCGCACAGCGCCGCCCACCTTCAGGGACTCTTCGATCAGCTGGGCGGGCGACCCGTACAGGCCGACGCCGTGGCCCGCGATGGCGCAGCAGGCGAGGAGCGACGTGTCGACCAGATTGATTGTGGCCACCTCCGTCCCCAGGACGTCCGCCTTGACCCTGCGGAAGAATTCGCTCCTGGAGCCGCCCCCGACGCTGAACACCCGCTCGAACAGGAGCTGCGGCAGAAGCTCGTGGATGATGTCCTGGTAGACCCCGTATTCGTAGGCTATGCCTTCGAGAATCGCCCTGTACAGGTGCGCCGCGTCGTGCTTCCATGTGAGATTGAGAAAACTGCCGCGCACCAGCGTGTCGTTCGGGCAGACCCGCCCGGAAAAATGCGGGAGGAAGAGCAGGCCGTCCGATCCGGGCGGAACGCCTTCGGCCAGCCTGTCCAGCTCGTCGTAGTCCGCGCGGCCGCCCAGAATGTCGTCCCTGAGCCATTTGAGGCACATGCCGCCGCCGTTGATGTAGGCGTAGGGGATGAAGACGCCGTCGAGGACGGAATTCGAGAACATGACCGTCTTGTGCCGCACGTCCGGAACAAAGGCGTCGGCAGCGCAGGCGAGAACAGACGCGGTTCCCGCGACGTCGAGAAGCAGGCCGGGCCGGAAGACGCCGGCGCCGAAGATGGACGCAGCCGTGTCGCCGCAGCCGGCCATGACGGGCGTGCCCGCCGCGAGGCCGCATTGGGAGGCCATGGCCTCGGAGATGCCGCCGATCCTGTCGTAGGGGCGGACTATGGCGGGCATCTTGTCCGGGTCTATGTCGAGGGCGGAGAGAAGCTCATCCGACCACGCGCGGTTGGCCGTGTCGGCGAAACCGGCGAAGTGCAGATACGTGTGATCGATGAACGCCGCGTCGCCGGAAAGGCCGCACAGCCGCAGGACGCAGTACCCCGCCGGCTGGACGAATTTCCGGATGCGCGCGTACGTCTCCGGCCGTTCGCGCTTCCACCAGACGATTTTCGGCCCGTGGGCGTAGGTGACGGGCGCGCCTGTGACGGAGATGAACCGCTCCTCGCCGTGCGCGAGAAAGGCGTCCCTGTATTTGCCGCAGCGGGTGTCGAGCCAGCTGTCGTAGGGGGTGACCGCCATGCCGTCCGCGCCCACGCCCATTATGCCCGCCATCTGGCCGGAAATGGCCATGCCCGCCACGTCCCCGGGCCGGACGCCTGTCGCCCGCATGACCTGGAGGACGGTGCGGAGGATGGAACTGAGCATCTCCTCCGGGTCCTGCTCCACCGCGCCGACTTCTGGGTAGATCAGCCGGGACTCCTCGAAGGCTGTCCCGGCCTCGATGCCGTTTTCGTCGCGGAGGGAGGTCTTCGTTCCCTGTGTGCCCAAATCGACGCCGATGAGATAACGCATGGTTTGTCGCCTCATGTCAAAATCAAAATACGATGGCCTGTTTCAGCCCGACGCCGTTGGCCGCGTTGTCGAACGCCTTCATGACGTCCTGAACCTGCCAGCGGTGCGTAACGAGCGAGTCCACGTCCACAAGGCCGGCCGCGATGAAACGGAGCGTCTGGCGGTACTGCCCGTGCGAGGATCGCGTGGTCCCTGTCACGGAGAGCTGCTTGTAGTGGATGATGTTGGTGTCGAGCTCCACGCTCTCCTTGCCCTTCGGGAGGCCGCCGAAGAAATTCACCCTGCCGTCCACGCCGGCCAGGGCGAACGCGCCCTTCTGCGCCGCAGCCGCGCTGCACGCGGTGACGACCGCGTCCGCGCCCCTGCCGCCCGTCAGCTCCTTCACCCGGCCGGGCAGATCGTCCCGCACGATGATCAGGTCCGGATCGAGCGCGGCGCATTCGGCAAGGCGCTGCTCGGACAGATCGTTCAGGATGATTTTCGCCGCGCCGGACATTTTCGCAAGCTTCGCGTGCATCATGCCGATCGCGCCCGCGCCGATGATGACGACGGTCTCGCCCGGATGCACCGCATACCTCTCAAACGCGTTGTAGACGCAGGCGAAGGCCTCGTTCGCCGCGGCAGCCTCGAAAGACACCGCGTCGTCCAGCGGGGTGACGTTGCCGAGCTTGACGGCCTGCGCGGGAACGCGCACGTATTCGGCGAAGCCGCCGTCCATGTGGATGCCCAGGGCGACGAGGCTCTTGCAGTGGTGGCTCTTCCCCGAGACGCAGAAATCGCATATGCCGCAGCCGATGTTCGGCGCGACCGAAACCCGCTGTCCGGGCGCGTAGCCCGTGATCCGCGAACCGACCCTGTCGACTAGGCCCGCGAATTCGTGGGCGAGAACGACGGGATGCTCCGCGTCCACGCCGGATTGGCCGTTTTTGAGCATCCGGAGATCCGTGCCGCAGACGGCGGCAGCCTTCACTTTGACCAGAATTTCGTCGTCCGCGATCTCCGGAACGGGGATGCGTTCCACCCGGAGATCGTCCTTGCCGTACAGCCTTGCCGCCAGCATGTCCATGGGGCGTCCTTTCGCTCTCTGCACTGTTTCAGACAGGTAAAACAAGGGAACTATTGAAAACGCGAGGATTTCGGGGACATGACCCAATTATTCGGCGGTTTGAATAATTGGGATCGTGTCCCCGAATTCCGGCATCCCGGCGAGAAACGTCTCTGATAAAAATCCTTGATGCACACGTTTCCTGCCGGGACGCCTTCCCCAAACGTTGTACGCCAAAATCCCGGAATTCGGGGACACGATCCCAATTATTCAAACCGCCGAATAATTGGGTCATGTCCCCGAAATCCTCGCGTTTTTTGTTTTTGCAACAATAAAAAAGAGCAGTCGTCATCCTAATCCAAAGCAACGATCCGCTTTTCGACAATGGACTGATTCCCCGCGTTGACGACCCTGACCGCCATCTTGCCGTCGTGGCCCGAGACCTGCGGGGGCAGGCCCTTCCGGACGCTGTCGATGAACGCCGTGTCCTCGTTCAGGTACGCCTCCCTGAACAGCCCACGCCAGCTCGCCACCAGCGGCTCCGTCCCCGTCCCGCCGCCCGCCGTGCAGGTGAGCACCGCCTCGTCCTGAAGACGCCCGATAAACACGCAGCCCTTCGTCCCCAGAATCTCCACGCGCGCGTCATAAGCATACCCAACGCCCTGCGCGCCGTCCATCATGCCCTGCATGCCGTTGGCGAACGTCGCGGCGACGATGACGTTGTCGTAGAAGTCGGGCCAGTCCTTTTTCGCGTCGGGACAGCGGTAGTTGCCGCCCACGGCGTAGACTGTCCTGAACTCGCTCCCGGTGAACCAGCGGAGCGTGTCGATGTCGTGGCTGTTGACCTCGGCAAGGGGGCCGTTCGACTTCTTGATGTCGTACATCCACGGCTGGGGGACGCTGGGGCCGCGCGTGTTGGATCGGACCATCACGACGTCGCCTATCTCCCCCGAGTCGACAATCGCCTTCGCGCGGCGGAAGCCCGCGTCGAAACGGCGCATAAAGCCGATCTGGAGCACGACCCCGGCCCTGTCCGTCGCCGCGATCATGTCGTCGCACTCCCCGACCGTCATCGCCATGGGCTTTTCGCAGAGTATGTGCTTCTTCGCCGCAGCGGCCTCGACCACGATGTCCCTGTGGAACTTGGTGGGCGAGACGATGACGAGCGCGTCGACGTTCTTGTCCTCTATCGCCTGCGTGTGCGAGGCGTACCCTTTCTCAACGCCCAACTCGGCGCACGCGCCCCTGACCGTCTCCTCGACCGGATCGACGAGGGCGACCAGCTCCGCGCCGGGGACGTTCTTGGCGAAATTGACAGCGTGGATCATGCCCGCGCGCCCGGAACCGATGACGCAGACGCCGATTTTGCCGTTCTTCATGACGCTCCTTTCTGTGAAGCCTGAAGCTGACGCATTTTTCTGAGGCCGATCAGATCGACCTTTTTCAACCGATCCAGAGACACAGCTCCCAGAATGACCAGCCCGAGAATGACCTTCTGGGTATAGCTTTCCACGCCGAGGAGGTTCATGCCGTTCTGGATGACCGCGATGATGAACGATCCGATGAGCGTGCCGAATATCTTGCCCTCGCCGCCCGTGAGGCTGGTGCCGCCGACGACCACGGCCGCGATGACGTACATCTCGTAGCTGACGCCGTAGGTGGGCGCGCCCGCCTTCATCTGCGAGGCGGTGATGATGCCGCCGAACCCGGCGAGGATCGCCGTGGCGATGTAGACGAAGACAAGGACGCTCCGGACAGGGACGCCGGACAGGCGGGCCGCCTCGCGGTTGCCGCCGACAGCGTAGATGTAGCGGCCGAGCGTCGTCCTGCTCATGAGAATGTGGGCGCAGACGTAGAGGAGGAGCATGATCCCCACCGACATCGGAACGCCTCCCGGAAGGGAGCTCCGGCCGAGCCAGGTGAAGTTCCACGGAAGCTGGTAGATGGAATAGCCGCCGGAGATGATGAACGCGAGGCCGGAGGCGACCATCATCGTCGCGAGCGTGACGATGAAGGGAGGGATGCCGGCGACGGTGATGAAGAACGTGCTGAACAGCCCCACGCAGCCGCCGACGGCGATGGCGAGAAGGCAGCAGAAAACCATCGACCCCGTCCCCGCCTCCTCCGCTCCGCCCCAGTTCTTGATGAACCACGCGGCAAGGCAGGAGGAGAAGGCGATCATGCTGCCGACGGAAAGCTCGATGCCGCCGGTGATGATGACCATGGTCATGCCGATGGCGATGGTGGCGATGACGACGATCTGGTTCGAGATGTTGATGAGGTTGTCTTTTTTCAGGAACGTGGGCCAGAGATAGGTCTCCGGCTTGACGACCGCCGCCCCCTTCATGTTGGGGAGCTTGTCGCCTATGTTGTCGAAAATGGCCCAGACAGACGTCGGCTCGCTCGCCGCGACCGCGCCGATTGTTTTCCCCTCAGCTTCCGCCGCCTTGGCGATTTTCCGCACCTCGCCCGGCGCGCCCAGGGCTGTGCCGGCGATTTCAATGCCGCGCGCCCTGAAGACGGCTTCGGCGGCCGCCGCGAATTCCTTTTCCTGCTCGTTGTTCCGGATCGCGATGACGACCCGCTCCGGTTTGGGCGACAGCGCGGCTATCTTCTCCGCCACCAGCCTGCCCGCCTCCTCGCCCACGGGGTTCTGCGGCGACAGGGTCCGCCAGCTCAGAAGAACGCAGAGGGCCAGCAGGATGAATATGGTTCCGTAGTCGTTCAGGAATTTCTTCATTGTCGCTCCTCGTCAGCTCTTCGTCACAGCCAGCTTCAAGACATCCGCCTGCGTCGCCTGTTTGGGAGACGTGATTTCCCCCACGATTCTCCCGCCCCGCATGACAAGCAGCCTGTCCGCCATGCCCAGCGCCTCGGGAAGCTCGGAACTGATCATGACGATGGCTTTTCCCTGCGCCGCCAGCTCATTGATGATCTGGTAGATTTCATACTTCGCGCCGACGTCGACGCCGCGCGTCGGCTCGTCGAAAATCACCGTCTCGCAATTGGCCTGGAGCCATTTGGCCAGAACCACCTTCTGCTGGTTGCCGCCCGAGAGATTCTTTGCCAGCTGCTCCTGATGGGGGATTTTGATCCGGATCGAATCCACGTATTTCGAGAATTCCTTCCGCTCCCGCCGCGAATTGATGAAGGTGAACCTGCTCCACTGATCGAGGTTCGGCAGGGAGAAATTGTCCCGGACGGACTGGATGAGGACAAGGCCCTGCGACTTCCTGTCCTCGGTCAACAGCGCGATGCGGGAGCGGATCGAGTCCCGCGGATTTTTGATGTTGAGAAGCCGCCCGTCCAGCCGCACCTCGCCCGAATCCATGCGATCCGCTCCGAAGAGGAGGCGCGCCGTCTCCGTCCTCCCCGCGCCGACCAGCCCCACAAGGGCGACCACCTCCCCGGCGCGGACGGAAAACGACACGCCGTTGACCGCCGCGCCCCGGCGGAGGTTTTTGACTTCAAGGCGCACCGGCCCCAATTCCACGTTGCGGACGGGGAACTCCTGATCCATCTTCCGCCCCACCATCATTTCGATAAGGGTCTGGCGGTCGAGGTTCTCCCGGGTGCGGACGCCGACGGATTCGCCGTCCCGGAGAACCGCCACCCTGTCGGAGAGCTCCAGCACCTCTTCGAGGCGGTGGCTGATGTAGATGATCCCCAGGCCCTTGGCGCGGAGTTCGTCGACAATGCGGAAAAGCGCTTCGGATTCGGTCTGGGTCAGCGCCGCAGTCGGCTCGTCCATGACGAGGATGTGCGCGTCGAGAAGAAGCGCCTTGGCGATTTCGATGCCCTGCTGGTTGGCGACGGAGAGGTTCCGGGCAGGCTCCTCCGTGTCGACATGGATGCCGACCCGGTCGAAAAGGGCCCTGGCCTCCTCCCGCTCGCGGGACAGATCGATAAAGCCGCGCGAGTTCCGCTCGCGGCCGAGAAAGAGGTTCTCCCGCGCCGTCATGGCGGGGATCATGTTCAGTTCCTGATAGATGATGGAAATGCCCAGCTCCGCCGCCTTCTGCGGGGAATCGATGGTCACGGCGCGGCCGCCTATCTCCAGCGTTCCCGAATCGGGCTGGTGCGCGCCGCCGAGGACTTTCATGAGGGTGGATTTGCCGGCGCCGTTTTCCCCCATGAGGCCGAGGACTTCGCCGGGATAGAGGTCGAGGCTCACGCCCTTGAGGGCGCGGACGCCGGGAAAGCTTTTGGTGATGTCTGTCATTCGCAAAAGCGGTTTTTTCTCGCTCATGGCGGCAGTCCCTTTTTGTCGGTGCGGGTGAAACGTGAGGATTTCGGGGACATGACCCAATTATTCGGCGGTTTGAATAATTGGGATCGTGTCCCCGAATTCCCCGCGTCCAAGCCTTATTTCAGGCTCGCGTCCTTCATGCCGTCTTCCTTGTAGTACAGCGCGGTGGGGATGAGGTGCTCCTTCGGCACTTCCTCGCCCTCGGTGTACTTGATGAACATCTTCACCACTTCGCGGCCGAGCTGGTCGGGGAACTGGATGGGATCGGCGAATATCTTGCCGTCCCGGATCGCCTGCTTGCCCTCGGGCTGGCCGTCGAAGCCGACGAGGACGACCTGGTTCAGCTTGCCGATGCCTTCGAGAGCGGCGATCGCGCCCAGAGCCGTCGGGTCGTTGATGCAGAAAATGCCTTCGATGTCGGGATGGGCCTGGAGCATGTCCTGCGCGGCGGCGTAGGAGCGGTCGCGGGAGCCGAGGCCGGGGAGATCGGCGACGATCCGGATGTCGTTCTCTTTGCCAAGCTCCTTGAGACGCGCCTTGAAGCCGTCTGTCCGGAGGATGACCGCCTCGACTTCGGGGTGGTTGATGATGCCGATTTTGCCCTTGCCGCCGGGAAGCGCCTGAATCATGGCGTCGGCGGCCATTTTGCCGCCGGCGTAGTTGTCTGTCGCGACGTGGCAGATCACTTCGGCCGCCGGGTCGAGATTGCCGATGTCGACGGTGAAGACGGGGATGCCCGCGTCGTTGGCTTCGCGGATGGACGCGCCGATGGCTTTCGAGTCGGCGGGAGCGATGACGATGGCGGCGACGCCTGAGGCGATGAAGTCCTTGATCTGGTTGTTCTGCCTGACCGCGTCGAAATTGCCGTCCGTGATAATGACGTCGTAGCCGTTTTTGGCGGCTTCGGCAGTCATGTTGTCGCCGATTTCCTTGTAGAACGGGTTGCTGAACGCCAGGAGGGTGCAGCCGATGGTTCCCTTCTTCTCCCCGGCCGACGCCGGGATCGCCAGAGCGCAGACCGCCGCCAGGGCCAGAACGAATGTACGCATTTTCTCTCCTTGTGCCGCAATGGTTCGGACGATGCGCGTGTGAAGCACCTGCTTCACCGCATTGGATTTCGCTGTGTGTACGGATGCGTTCGCGTTTTTCTCGTGCGGCTCTGTGATGGGCTGAGCAGAAGTAAGGATATTCTTTATCATAGCGCAACATTGCTTTTTTGTCAACATTTTTTTTCAAATTGACAGAGAATATTGTTAAGTGATTGTTGTTTTGTTATCGAATGACAATTGAATTAACGGACGAAGGCCCGGCCCGCTCCCCGGCCGGGGGTGCAAAGTGCGCGCGCAAAACATAAAAGCTATTGACTTTCGGCGCATCCGGCTCTATATTCACGCTGTATTATCCGAACAAGGTTGCCGTGCGCCTGAGGCGCAGGACGAGAGGGTTTTCGCGTCTGCCGGGGCTCTGCGTGTTTTTTTCGTTCGCAACGTGAACATGAGAAGGGAGGTGTCGAATGGTTTCGCCAAAAGGCTCAAGCGGCGGCGTCAAACTGGACTATCTCATGATCGGGGGAGGGCCCGGCTCCTTCATCGGCGGGGTTCACAAGATGGCTGTGGACCTGCTGGGGAAGGCGCGGCTGGTCGGCGGGTGTTTTTCGCAGTCGTTCGAAAAGAGCCGCGCCCAGGCGAAACAGTGGGGCCTTGACGAAAGCCGCGCGTACAAAACGCACGACGACATGTTCAAGGCCGAATCGGCGCGCCCGGACAAGCCCGACTTCGTCGTCATCGTCACCCCGAACCACATGCATTACCCCGCAGCGAAAGCGGCATTGGAGCACGGCTTCCACGTCTCCTGCGACAAGCCGCTCTGTCTCACGCCCGAACAGGCGGACGAGCTGGTGAAACTGTCCCGCGACAAAAAACTTGAATTCCTCGTCACCTATACCTACACAGGCTATCCCCTTGTCCGGCAGGCCCGCGAAATGGTTCGGCGGGGCGACTTGGGCGACATCCGCCTGGTCGCGGCCGAATACCTCCAGGACTGGCTCGCCGACGCGGCCGATCCGGGGAACAAGCAGGCTGACTGGCGGACCGATCCGGCGCGGAGCGGCATAGCCGGGTGCATGGGAGACATCGGCAGCCATGCGGAAAACCTTATTCATTTCATCACCGGTCTTGAAATGAAGAGCCTGTCGGCGAACCTGGACACCTTCGTCGCCGGCCGCAAGCTGGACGACAACGGCTTTGTCTGGTGCGCGATGGAAAACGGCGCGAAAGGCAGCATCTGGGCCAGCCAGGTCGCTGTCGGCCGGGAAAACGGCCTGTCCATCCGCATCTACGGCACAAAGGGCGCGATCGAATGGCATCAGGAAAACCCGAACAGGATGCTCTTCGTCCCGAAAGGCGAGCCGGGCCGCGTCATGACAAGGGCGCAGGGATACCTCACCCCCCACGCCGCGCGGTACACGCGCCTTCCCACAGGCCATCCGGAAGGGCTGTTCGAAGCGTTCGCCAATCTGTACGACGGCTTCATCTCCTCGATTCAGGCCCGGAACGACGGCAACGCGCCGGGCGAATTCGACCTGTACCCGGACGTCCGGGACGGCGCGCGCGGGATCAAATTCATCCATTCCTGTCTTGAATCGACCAAAAAGAACAGCGCCTGGATCGATCTCTAGACGCTGTGCGCAATGGGCATGCAAACCGCTGCATGCCCATTGCGCACAAATCAACTCTGTTGTGCATCCAGTGCGGCAACTCCAATTTTGGAAAGGAGCAGGACAATGGCAAAGCGTCCCGTCACCATATTCACCGGCCAATGGGCTGATCTGTCGTTTGAAACCGTCTGTCAGAAGATGTCCGGATTCGGCTACGACGGCCTCGAACTGGCCACGTGGGGCGATCATTTCGAAGTCGGCAAGGCTGTCGACGATCCGGCCTATTGCAAAAACCGCCGCGCAACGCTCGAAAAGCACAAACTCAACTGCTGGGCAATCGGCTCCCACCTGATCGGCCAGTGCGTCGCCTCCCTCTACGATCCGCGCTACGACGGCTTCATGCCCGGCTTCATGAAGGGCAAAGGCGACGACATGCAGAAGTGGGCGGCCGACGAAATGAAGCGGGTCGCGCATGCCGCAAAGGCGATGGGGGTGAAAATCGTCACCGGCTTCACCGGCAGCCCCATATGGAACTATTGGTACAGCTTTCCCCAGACCTCGCAGAAACAGGTCGACGACGCCTTCCGCGAGGTGGTGGACAAATGGACGCCCATTCTGGACGTGTTCGACGAATGCGGGGTCAAATTCGCCCTCGAAGTCCACCCGACGGAAATCGCCTTCGATTTCTATTCGACGGAAAAGCTGCTCAAAGCCTTCAACTATCGCGAAACCTTCGGCCTGAATTTCGATCCGAGCCATCTGTACTGGCAGGGGATGAACCCGGCGCTGTTTGTCCGCGAATTCGGCAGCCGCATCTACCATGTCCATGTCAAGGACGCGCAGGTCAATCTGGACGGCCGCGCGGGGATTCTGGGCGGGCATGTCGAATTCGGCGACACGCGGCGAGGCTGGAACTTCGTCTCGCCCGGCCACGGCGGGGTGGACTTCGACGCCATTGTCCGGGAACTGAACGCGGTCAAATACGCCGGCCCCATGTCTGTCGAATGGGAGGACAGCGGGATGGACAGGGAATTCGGCGCGAGGGAGGCGTGCGAATTCGTCCGGAAATTCGACTACCCGCCGTCCGACGTCGCCTTCGACGACGCCCTGAAGAAAGACTGATCCCCATGGCGGACGCTGCTGCCGCGACGGCGGAGAAGACCGGGCCCGTGCTGGCGATCCGGAACGTGACCAAGGAGTTCTCCGGGGTCAGGGTTCTCGATTCGGTGTCTGTCGACGTCCTCCCCGGCGAAATCTTCGCCATCATCGGCGAAAACGGGGCGGGGAAATCGACGCTCCTGAAGATCGTGAGCGGCATCTACACGCCCACCTCGGGCGAAGTCCGGATCGCGGGCCGGCCGGTGGAGGAATACACGCCCCGGACGGCCCGCGCGCTGGGCGTGGCCATGATCCCGCAGGAGTTCAATCTTGTGGGCGATCTGGCTGTTTTCGAAAATATCTTCCTCGGCCAGGAACTGCGCGGCCCCATGGGGTTTCTCGACAAAAGGGGCATGAAGGCGAAGGCGGGCGAACTTCTCGGCCGCCTCCGCTCGCACGGCATCGACCCAGCCTCGCGCCTCGACACCCTCTCCCCGGCGCAGCGGCAGATGGTGGAAATCGCCAAGGCGCTGGTGAACGAAAACGCCCGCGTCATCATCATGGACGAGCCGACGACTGTTCTCAACCAGGCCGAGGTGGAGACGCTGTTCACCACCATGCGCGATCTCAGGTCGCGCGGCGTCGCCGTCATGTACATCTCCCACAAGCTGCGGGAGGTGAAGGCGATCGCCGACAGGGTCATGGTTCTCCGGGACGGCGAGTTCATCCTCGCCGACAGAACGGAAAACATGACCGAGCGGCAGATGGCGTCCGCCATGGTGGGCAGGGAGCTCACGCAGGTCTTTCCCCCCAAGACCGCCCCCCGGAGCGAAATCGCGCTCAGGGTCTCCGGGCTGTCTGTGGACGGGCTGCTCCGGAGCATCTCGTTCGACGTCCGGAAGGGCGAGGTGTTCGGCCTTGCCGGCCTTATGGGCGCGGGCCGGACAGAGACGGCGGAAGCGCTCATGGGCCTCAGGAGGCGATCATCCGGGACGGTCGAGGTGCTGGGAAGGCCGATCGCGCCGGGCCGTCCTCTGGACGCGGTGGCGGCGGGGCTGGCCTATCTGTCCGAGGACCGGCAGGGAAAGGGCATTCTCACCCGCGCGGACATTCTGGAGAACTGCAGCCTGTCCAGCCTCGCGAAATACTGCCGGGGGGGCCTTGTCCGCAACGGCCTGCGCCGCGCCGCGGCGGAACGCTATGTCGGCGAATTCTCCATCCGCGCCGCCAGCCTCGCCGCCAATCTCGAATTCTTCTCGGGCGGGAACCAGCAGAAAGTCTCGCTGGCCAAATGCCTCGACACCGACCCGAAGGTGATGATCTTCGACGAGCCGACGCGCGGCATCGACATCAGGGCCAAATCCGACATTTACCGTTTTATCCAGAACCTCGCCGCAGAAGGCCTGGCCTGCATCCTGATTTCGAGCGAGCTGGAGGAGGTGATCGGCCTCTGCCGCCGCGTGGCTGTCCTGCACGAGGGGGAGATCACGGGAATTCTTGAGGGAGACGCTCTCAACGAGGAGGAGATAATGCTCCACGCGACAAAACTGAAGACCACCCAACCGATCCCGGCGGAGGCGGCGCGATGATTCCGAAACGTTCCCGCTTCACCCTCACAGGAATGGCGCCCTGCCTCGCGCTTCTGGCCATGGTCGTCATCGCGTCCGCGACGTCGGAGCATTTTCTCCAGATACGGAATCTCCTCAACATCACCCGGCAGGTGTCGTACACCGGCATCATCGCGCTGGGGATGACGTTCGTCATCATCGCGGGGGGGATCGATCTGTCTGTCGGCAGCGCGGTGGCGTTCATCGGCGGCGTCATCATCATGTCGCTGAACCACTGCTTCACCGATCTCGTCCCCGGCTCCCAGTGGGCCGCGTTCTTCTTCGCCCTCGCCTGCGGCCTCGCCGTCGGCTTCGCCGGGGGCGTTCTCTCCGGGGGGCTGTCGACGCTGTTCAACATCGCCCCCTTCATCGTCACGCTGGGGTTCATGGGCATGTACCGCTCCCTGGCGCTCTACACGGGGGACGGCGGCGAATTCCGCGTCGTCGGCGCGATAAAGTCCTTTTCCGGATTCGGAACAGGCATGCTGTGGGGCGTGCCGGTACCGTCTGTCATCTTCATCCTGCTTGCCGTTCTCTTCGGCGTCGTCCTCAACTGGACGCGGTTCGGCCGCTACGTCTGCGCCGTCGGCTCCAACGAGAAGGTGGCGGCCTACGCCGCGGTCAAGGTCGGCCGCGTCCGGACGCTGAGCTACGTCATCTGCGGGCTGACCGTGGCGCTGTCCGCGTTTCTTCTGGGCGGGCGGATGAACTCCATCAACTCCACGAACGCGGGAACGCTGTACGAACTCGATTCCATCGCTGCCGTGGTCATCGGCGGCACCGCCATGGCGGGCGGATCGGGGTCGATGGCGGGCACGGTCATCGGCTCGCTGATGCTGGGCATCATCAACAACATGCTCAACATGTGGGGCGTCTCGGCGTATCTGCAGGGCACGGTCAAGGGCCTCGTCATCGTCCTCGCCGTCCTGGTGCAGCGGCCCGAGGTGCAGATCATGGTGAAGGACGCCTGGCGGGCGCTGTCCGGCGGGCGGAAGTGATTGTTGTCTGAGGCGAAGGAAAGCTCACTGTGCGGTTTCCTGATTTCCCGTTTCTTTTTGCAAAGGAGCAAAGCATGAAGCGCATCGCACTTGCGTTCCTGATGTGCCTGGCTCTCGGCCTGACCGCCGTCGCCGGGGAGAAGGTGAAGATCGGCATTTCCATTCCCACCGCGGATCACGGCTGGACAGGCGGCATCGTGTGGTGGGCGCAGCGGGCTGTGGACGAACTGGGCAGGAAATACCCCGGCGCGGAATTCCTGCTGGTCACGGCAGACGCCCCGGCCAAGCAGATTTCCGACATCGAGGATCTGGTCGTGCAGGGGATCAGGGCTCTGGTCGTCCTTCCCCACGAGCCGACGCCTCTGGCCCCGACCCTGAACAGCATCCGGAGTTCGGGCGTGTTCACCGTCGTCGTCGACCGCACCGTGCCCGAGCTGCAGAACGACATCTATGTCGCGGGCGACAACCCCGGCTTCGGCAAGCTCTGCGGCGAATTCCTCGCGCGGGAGTTTTCGGGGCAGAACGCGCAAATCGTCGTCATGACCGGCATTCCCTGCGACGTCGACACGCAGCGCGTCGAGAACTTCAACGCTGTCGTCAAAAACCACCCCAACATCAAGGTTCTCGACACCCAGCCCGCCAACTGGAGCACCCAGAAGGGTCTTGAGCTGATGGAGAACTATCTCCAGAAATTCCCGAAGATCGACGGCGTCTGGTGCCAGGACGACGACGTCCTGAAGGGCGTGATGCAGGCGTACAACGAATCCGGCCGTTCGGACGTCAAGTTCGTCCTCGGCGGCGCGGGCTCGAAGGACATCATCAAGATGGTTCTCGACGGCGATCCGCTGGTTCGCGGCACCGTGACCTATCCCCCCAAGATGATTTACGAGGGCGTGGTGATGGCTGCCGAGCACATGATCAACGGCAAGGCCTACGAGAAGGTGATGATCATCCCCGCCGAGCTTGTGACCAAGGCCAATGCGAAGGATTTCTACTATCCGGACAGCACGTTCTGAATGCTCCGCGACGGAATCCCGGGAAGAAACAAAAGAAACCCGCCTCGCGGCGGGTTTCTTTTTAGGTTCTGATTATCCAGTTATCAAGCGTTTTTTTTGGGGAGGGCGCGTTTTTTGCGCACACTGTGAAATAAAGACAAACCTCTTCGTTGTAATACGTAAGAACGCGAGGATTTCGGGGACATGACCTTATTATGCGGCGGTTTGCATAATGAGGCTCGTGTCCCCGAATTCCGGCTCCCCGGCACAAAACGCG
>QMCE01001298.1_pt1 | contig 24813 bp, 22 predicted proteins | sample 1821851 | NCBI WGS metagenome assembly QMCE01 (sample SAMN09453174, study PRJNA476694) | Termite gut metagenome, whole genome shotgun sequencing project. | isolation source: worker | host: Odontotermes sp. | place: South Africa:Pretoria | collected 2016-01-28 | reverse complement strand
ACCAACACCCATTTGCTATACAGTTTCATACCGTTCGCTCCTTCACCTTCGCCATTGCTACACACCCTATCTGTTATCTTATACTAGGCAATATTTTCTTCTAAGTATTATAGGTCTCATGTACAGACCCGTCAAGACATTTTTTCTGCAACTGTCAAAAAAATCACTCTCGCTTCTACACTACACTCCCCCCCGCACAGGTAAATATTAGAAGAATCACAGCTTACAACAGTATATCATAAGAAGATGCCGCGACATACGCTCTGCTAATTCATAACACACGGTATGTCAACAAGTTCGCAGTTTGCGGATAAAAACCGTGAGCATAACTGGACATTTACCTTGAAAATTCCGCCTTTTTGCGCTATGTTAATAGTATGCCTTTAAATTCCCGTTCCTTGCTTAAACATAGTTCGGCATTGTCATTACTTACACTCATCTCGCGGATACTTGGACTGGCGCGGGAAATGACTAAAGCTGCCTTGCTTGGCACTTCCGCCTTGTCGGACGCCTTTTCGGTGGCGTTTATGGTGCCTAACCTGTTCCGTCGGCTCTTTGCCGAAGGATCGATCTCGGTGGCGTTCATCCCTACTTTTAAAGAGTATCTCATCACCAAAAGCAAGGGTGAAATACGGGAATTTCTTTCGTGTGTGTTTACGTTTCTGACTTTTTTTGTAACGCTGGCGGTGATGGTAGGAGTTATTGCCGCGCCGCTCATCATACGACTGTTTGGACTTGAAGCGTTTGACGAGACCGTCTTGCTTACCCGCGTGATGTTCCCGTTCCTCGCGTTTATTTCTATTGCCGCGCTTTTTCAAGGCATTTTGAACAGCGTGAACTGCTTCGCGCCGTCCGGTTTCGCGCCCATTCTGCTCAATATTGTAACGATACTGTGCGCCTATGCGCTGAAAGACGTGTTCGGCAATCCGGCGCGGGCGATGGCAGCGGGCGTCATTATCGGAGGCTTTTTGGAAGCGGCTATGCAGCTGCCCTTTGTGTGGAAAAAAGGTTTTCGATTCGGCTTTACGCGGCTTAAAAAGGCAATGGGGCATCCGGGAACAAAGGCAATACTCCGGCTTATTGCCCCGACCATCATTGGTATGGCGGCGTACCAGTTAAACGATCTTGTGTCAACGGCGCTCGCGGGCAATGCGGGCGAGGGAGTGGTGTCCAGTCTGCAATACTCACTGCGTTTGCAGGAACTTATACTGGGCGTGTTTGCCGTATCAATCGGCACGGTGCTGCTTCCAGACCTCGCCGGACACGCCAAAAGCGGCGACTGGGAGCTATACAACGCCCGCCTTAAAGCAGCGATGCGCATTATCGCCTTTATCACCATACCAATCACGTTTTTCGCGCTTGTACAGGGTGAAACACTGATACGCTTGCTTTTTCAAGGCAGAAACTTCACGGAAACGTCGGTCGCGCTTACCAAAACCGCCTTTACTTTTCATATACCGGCGCTGCTTTTTATTGCCCTGAACCGTATTCTTGCACCCGCTTTTTATGCTCAGAGCGACTCCAAATCCCCGACAATAGCGGGACTGGCGTCTTTCGCGGTCAATATGCTACTTGCCGCTGTGCTTGTCCACCCTATGCGCGGCGCGGGCGTCGCCCTTGCTTTAACAGCCGCAAGTTTTGTCAATACGGCGCTTCTTCTTATCTTCCTGCGGAAAAATCCCAAGATAGACCTGACCCAGACCGTGCTTTCCACCTTGCTCTATGTCGTCAAGATGATTGTGTGTTCGGGGCTGCTTGTTCTGCCGTTAGTGTACTTCTCGCCGCGCCTGTTCGCCGTGTTCGCCGATTACGGGCGCGTCATCCGCTACGGCGCCCCGCTCGTTATTCTGGCGGCGGCGTACTTCTCGGCAGGGCTGCTCCTGCTCATCCTTACAAAGGATAAGCAGGTATGGAGCGTGTTGAATATGATACGGAAAAAACGCGACAGAATAACGCGATAAAGCGCCGCGCACTTTTATGCGGTTTTTATCATCTTATTATCCGCAAAAAATTTCTGTGACATGCTCCCACTGACTAGGCTTTGCTTAGAGGCGAGGCTTCCTGCTCAATTGACCAGCCACCAGAGTATCAACAGGCTATCTCTGTGTAGTCCATGGTATTCTCTTTGTTTATACTAACATTAGTATTGTATAGATTATGTTGTCAATTCGCAATTCATCTCACCGCCTATAAGGGCGGGAGACTTCTTGTGAGATAGGTTAAAAAACTGCTACAAGTGTGACTATGATAGTTACCCATATACACAAAGACCATGAGACAATCACAAAAATGCCGTAAAACTTTAGAAGGCTCTTCATGTTTTTTGCCGATATCTCCAGATGTTCCGGTTCGACGGTCTTGGAAAAAGCTTTTAAAGCCTTTGAACAGCGGAACAGGAACAGTGTGGGAATTATCATTATACCGCCCGTTATAAGATACAAGGAGCCTAGTATTAGGAGCATTGGTTCACTGTCAGTTATATCAGCAGACAGGGGGTATGCTATATTGTACGGGGACATAATCCCTCCTAAATCATGCGCGCGAGTTACTCCGTACATGATCAAAAGGCACACAGCCGCTATCAGTATAAATACAGTACCGATAACCGACAGTACTGCAAAAAATCCCAGCCATGGGCTGGCTTCTTTCAGATAGTTTACCGTTTGATTGCTTATACAAATGGATCCTGTGTCCTGTGTTTCTTGGGGAATCTCCTCAGAAATGTCCGACATGTAATTCTCCTCTTTATGTTTGATTTATGCGGAACAGCCGCGCGTAAATTTATCGCGGTTTACTTCCGACATGTGCTATAGTATACCAGCGGTTTTCACGCGCGTCAAATATTTACAACAAGATATGCCTGTTATGGCGTGCCGCTACCGTTTAGACAAAAGCCGTCTGCTTACAAGCGTACCAGCAAGCTGTACGACTTCCACCAGTATGAGTATGACGATAACTGCGGCGATCATCACGCCGGTGCGGAACCGGTAATAGCCATAGTTGATAGCCAGTGTGCCAAGACCGCCGCCGCCTATGGCACCTGCCATCGCCGAATAGCCGATGAGGTTGATGATCGTGAGAGCAAGCCCTGATACGAGGGCAGGCAGGGCTTCTGGTATCAGCACTTTCCTGATAATTTGAAGGTTTGTTGATCCCATCCCTATGGCGGCAGTAACAACGCCCGCGTCAACTTCCGAAAGAGCGGCTTCCACCACACGGGCAACAAAGGGCGCGGCGGCTATGGACAGGGGGACAATCACCGCCGTGGGACCTATGCTCGTGCCGACTATCAGGCGGGTGAACGGGATGAGCGCTATCATTAGGATAAGGAAGGGAAAGGAGCGCAGAAGGTTGACAATGCGCGAAAATACCGCGTACGCCGGGCGGTGGGGATTCAACCCGGCGGGCGACATATTGTATAAAAACGCGCCCAAGGGCAGTCCCATAAGGCACGCGAAAAACGTTGAGACCACTGTCATATATATGGTTTCCAGTGTGGGACCGGGCAACAGGGCGAGAATATCCAGCAATTCTTTAGGCATACACGAGTTCCTTTGCAGCTTGGGTTTGCGGAGAGGTAAACACGGCGTCCACAGTCCCCTGTTCGAGTATTTCACCGTTCTCAAGCACGGCGACCTGTTCGCACACGTCTCTTATGACCGACATTTGATGCGTGATAAGCACCACTGTGAGAGAAAGTTTTTCGCGCAGATCGTTTATAAGCTCAAGGATGGAACGGGTCGTCTGGGGGTCGAGAGCGCTCGTCGCCTCATCGCAGAACAGCACGTCGGGTTTGGCGGCAAGAGCGCGGGCTATGGCGACGCGCTGTTTCTGTCCACCTGAAAGCTCTTTCATACGGGCTTTTCGCTTGTCCGCTATACCCACCATATCCAGCAGCTCCGCCACGCGGTCGTGTATGTCTTTCTTATGAACTCCCGCTATTTCAAGGGGATAAGCTATATTTCCCTCAGCGTCTCGCGAGGAGAGCAGATTGAAATTCTGGAATATCATGCCCATTTTGCGCCGTCTTGAAAGAAGCGCGTCTCCGGCGAGCGTGTCTACCCGCTCTTGTCCATAATACACTTCCCCTTCATCGGGACGTTCAAGCAAGCTCATAACGCGCAGCAGGGTGGATTTCCCCGCGCCGCTCTTTCCTATAATACCGTAGATTGTTTTGTCCGGCACCGTGAGATCAACCTCCCGCAAAGCGCCGACTTCGCCGTAGGTTTTCCTGATTTTTTTGAGAATGATCAACAAAAACTCCTCTATTGGAATGACTCAATTATCAAACGAGCTACAGTCGTTGAAGCAGCAGTTCTATGAACGTAGTCATATTTGGTTCACCGGCATACCGCGCCTTTATGCCTTCAAGGTACAGCTTGCGCGTTGAGGGTGTCTGTATGCGCACTGCTGTCTCAAAGATAGAAGACGCCGCGTCAAGCGCTTCCGTGCGGGCGGCAAGACGCAAATTGTCTGTGATGCTCCGCATTTTTTCGGTAAAGCCCGGAAAAGTCGCCTCCAGCTCGCGCGAATTCAGAAAACGCTCAAGTTCGGAAAGCCCATCGGGATCGCGGCGGTACACGCCGTAGGTTCTGACAAGAGCAAGGTAGGCGTCCGCGTTCGGCTTGGCGGCGTTATAAGCGGCGGTCGCCTCAAGCAGGTGCTGGTTCAAGGAACGCTCGCTCTCTTGAAGCCGTTCGTTCTCAGCAAGCAGCCGTGCGGACTGTTCCCGCAAAACAGCGTTGCTCTGTTCCGTTGGAACCGCAAACGCCGACCCGGCAAGCGCGGCGTACGACTCAACACCAGCTATAAACGCGCCGTTTTCGTCTTCAAATAGCCCGATACGCTCTCCGGCTTGCCGGTATGCAGCGAGCGCACCAGCAGCGTCGCCTTCATCGGCGCGGTTTTTCGCCTCGGTTAAGCTTTCCGCGACGGCGCGGGCGCGGTTATCCCGCTCGTTTACAAGCGCCGCGATCTGGGTTTCAAGCACCTCACTGCGTCTTGCAGCCGCCGCAAGCGCGGCAGCCGACTCGGCAGATGCCGCAGCATCCGTTCTGGCATTCGCCTCTGCGTCGTCCGCCTTTTGAACAGATTCCGACAAAGCCGTTTCCAGTTCCGCTATGCGGGCGTTAGCCGCGTCAAGGAGAGATTCATCAACAACCGCAGCAACCGGCGCTTCGTCCGCTATTTCCACTCGCGCCAGAACGGACAGCGTTTCCGCAAGGGAAATGTCCGCGCGGCGGCGGTCTGATTCCGGCATATCCCGTAGTCTAACCGCAAGAGAATCCGCGTTCCGCGCCGCGTCCTCAAAACGCCCAGCGTTCACATCATTCTGTATTCCCATGAGCATATTGGCGATGACCGCGTCCTCATCCGCAAGACGCTGCCGCGATTCGTTCAAACGCCGCAAGTCCTGCCGCGCCTGTTCCAAAGTCTCGGAATCATTCAAAGCCACAGGCAGCGAAAGCATACTCTCTTCCTGACGGCGGCTTGCCGTTTGAACCGCCTGGCGCTCATCGTTTAAAACCCGCAGACTTCCCTTATGCCGCGACTCCATCTCATCGAAATTCCGCTGTATGGCGTCTCGTTCGTCGGCGATCTGTCTGCGATACGCCGCCAGGCGCTCCCGCTCTATCTCCTGTATACGCGCATCCGCGTCAGACGGACTCATACCGCCCTCAATAAGCCGCGCCTGCTCCGCTTCAAGCTCTGTCCGCAGCGACGCAAGGAAGGCGGCTTCTCGATCCGTGAGCGAGGCGTCGAAATCGTTCAAACTTTGCCGCCGCTGCTCCTCAAGAACACGTAACTGCCGCCTTATGGAAGCGATTTCCGCGTCTTTCTCTGAAATGACCTCACTCGACGCGGAACGCAGCTGCTGAATAAGCGCCCCTTCCACCGAGGTAAACGCGGACGGATCAGTAACGCGCCCGCTGTCCACGCTGAAATGACGCGCCGAAAAAAACAAGACGGCCGCCGCCGCGCCAAAGAGCAGAACATTCACCGCAACAAGAAAAACCTGTTCCTTTTTCACCGGTTTCCCAGTATACGCATTGAGAACAATATGCTTTCTGTCAACAATTCCCGCGATTTGAGCTTCGATTTCTCTCGCGTCTTCGCCGCTTATACTGGAGGTGCGGCGTTCGAGTATATCCGCCATATTTTTGATTATAGTACAGTTTTAGGTTTAGTTCAAGCGGATAATATCCACCGAATAACATCCGCGTTTTGATAATATGGATACAGGATATGGGCGTTGAACCTTGTAAAACAATAAACGTGACGGCTTCAGCATGAATTGTACCCGCTTCGCTGGGCGATATATGAATACAATAAAAATGTATCGACACGATATATTAAATATGATATATTAATAATATTGGGAAGATTAAGTTATTGGAAAAATTTGGCGGAGAAAAAAATGATTTGCTAATAAATCGTACTGAACCATATACTCGTGAGGATATGTATGAAAAGATTTATTGTGATTAGCAAACCTATAAAATTATGTTGTATATTTTTTATGATGCTTTTGGGAATTTTAAATGTATGTAATGGGGAAGGTACTATAAAGACTATAAATATGCCATCAGCAATAGAAAAAATAGTAGGATTTATGTATGATTTCTATTTAGAAAATTTGAGATACCCGGAATCTTTGAATGATCTCATAGAAAACAAACCTAAAAAGTTTGATTATAACACTTTAAGCATATTGAAACGATATGAAGATTTAGGATATAAGATTACTTATTCTTTTAATGAGCATCAAAATAAATTTGAAGTAAGTCTTGCATCTGGAAATAAACAATATTTTTATAAAATTGAGCATGATATGTTTTATTTCTATGAAGATAATGTTCTCATACAAGAATATGACACAGGACGTAAAAGAGATTAAAATGAATTGGAATAATGCAAAAGCCGTAATCCTCAAAAATGAAGATGTACAAAATGAGCTTAGGTTAAATGAGACAGAATATAAGATTATTGAGGAAATAATAATGGAAAAGAAATTGACGCAAAAGATTTGGCGGAATTAATCGGCACAAAACAATCAAATATTTTCAGATTTGAGAGAGGTACAAATAAGATAAGAATAGTATAAAAAATACACATCGCCTAACAGAACTATGCTTTCCATAGTTTAGTGATAATCCAACTTAAAAAAGGAGTTTTTATTTGGAAAAGGATTTACAAGAGGTCACGGAACAAAATGTGTCCGTGATGCAGAACGGAGAAATTGCTGAAAATTCAACAAACAAGAAAAAAAATAAACAAATGTCTCTTGTACGGCTCACCCTGGTCGCTCTGTTTGCTGCACTGACGGCCGCGGGGGCGTTTGTCACTGTGCCGGTTGGGATCGTGCCAATTGTGCTGCAAAATATGTTCGCCATGCTGAGCGGGCTGCTGCTTGGTCCGGTTATGGGCGCTTTGGCAGTACTGCTCTATCTTGTTGCGGGTGCGCTAGGAGCGCCGGTGTTTGCGGGCGGTGCGGGTGGTTTAGCGAATTTCCTGGCCCCATCGGGCGGATTCCTCTATGGCTACCTGCTCGCCGCGCTTGTCGCGGGCTTAGTGTGCGGACGCCCCCGCCCCGCTCGTAAGACCGCGATCTGGCGCATCGCCATAGCCGCAGTTGCTGGTATGCTCATTATTTATGTACCAGGCGTGCTTCAGTTGAAGGTGTTGTATGCTATGTCATGGAAGGCGGCTTTTTTTGCGGGATTCGTCCCGTTTATACCGGGCGATATTTTCAAGACCTTTGCAGCGGTTCTTGTCGCGCCCCGCCTGAGAGGGCTTATTGGGGACGTGATAGGCAAATAGGTTTTTGTTCGGGTGTTCCGCTTGTTAAAACGTGCTGCCGCTTATGATTTCGCCGCCGAAAATCCGCAGAACCCGCTCGGCTTGCGGCGGCAGCGCGGGACGCTTTGCCTCGGTTTGAGGCTCTTCGTTTCTGGTTTGCAGATAACGCTTAAAGCCCGCGCTCAGGGACTCGCACGGCGAATCGGCAAGTCCCGCCGCTTCAGTTTTTGCCAGGCTGGCGTCAGGCTCGGCGGAAGAAGCATCCTCAGTCAGCGCGGGCGTTGAAGCATTTGGGATGTCCAGCGCGGCGTATTCGCGCGGAGCCGTATCTGGAACCGCGCGGGGCGGCGCGCTCTTGCCAAGCGCCGAGCGCGCCTGATCGACAGCAGCGCGCAGCTCCAGCGCCGAGACCCATTTGTCAAGAACGCAGAGCTTAGAAACCACGGTTTCCAGTTCAAAACGAGGGGAAATGGAATAGCGTATGTCACGGTATAGGGACAAAAGCAGGTCAAGCGCGTGTTCTATCTGTTCGGACGACAGAGCGGACAGGGCTTTCTGCGAAAAACGGTCGGGACTGCCCGATAAAAGCGAATCTTTGGTAATTCCCGCCTTGAGCAGAAGCAGGCTGTGGTAGTAGCCCGCCACGTCTATGACAAACTGTTCAATCGCCACCCCTGCGTTCAGAAGATCGTCTATAACCAGCAGCGCTTTGCGGCGGTCATTTTGCGCGCAGGCGTCCGCGAGCGCGTTCAGATTTTCCATCCCGACCAGTCCCAGCTTCTCCCGTATGACCTGCGATTTGATATGCCCGTCCGAGAATGACACCACCTGATCGAAAAGCGTATAGGCATCCCGCAGACTGCCGGTAGACTCGCGCGCCACCCAGAATAACGCCTCGTCCTCCGCCTCGATCTTCATTTCCGCGCAGGTCTGCTTGAGGATTTCCGCAATGGTTTCTATGGGGATAAGACGGAAGGCGAACTGCTGGCAGCGGCTTTTGATGGTTGCCGGAACTTTGTGCAGCTCGGTGGTGGCAAAAATAAAGACAATATAGGGCGGTGGTTCTTCAATGGTTTTCAAAAGGGCGTTAAACGCGCTGTTTGAGAGCATGTGAACTTCGTCAATAATATAAACTTTGTAACGGCAGGAATTCGGGGGGAAGAGTACCTCGTCCTTAATTTGGCGCACGTCATTTACGCCCGTATTGGACGCGCCGTCTATTTCGATAACGTCAAGGTTCGCGCCTCGCGCTATTTCACGGCAGTGGGAACATTCGCCGCAGGGAGACGCAGTGGGTCCCTTTTCGCAGTTAAGCGAGCGCGCCAGAATACGAGCTGCACTGGTCTTGCCGCAGCCGCGCGGACCTGAAAACAGATAGGCATGGGCAATGCGCCCCGTCTCAAGGGAGCTTTTCAGTGTGGCGGCGACAAATTCCTGCCCGGCTAATTCGTCAAAGGTTTTTGGTCTGCGCCGTGTGGCGGTTACTTCGTAAGCCATTCTTTTTAGGGAAATTAAGGGAATTTAGAGATTGCTCTAAACTAAAATGGTTCCAAATAGTAAAACAGCCTTGCAATCAAGATGAACACGGCGCGGCAAACATCCGCTGACCGTTGCTTCCTTCCGAACCTGGCGGAGTTGGGCGGCGTCTGCCCGCATGTTTCCTGATTACAAGGCTGTTAAAATATAGTGTAGTGGGTATATTTTGTCAAGAGGGAAAAACCCGCACCGCAGGGGCAATGCGGCGCGGGAAAACACCGGCTTATCGTGCGCGGGTTTTTTTGCCGCCATTCCACAAACCACGGTGGAATCGCGGGGAGGCTTCTCTACCGAATCGCGGGTACATTCCACCAAAACCCGGGTACATCCGACCAAACCCCGAGTGCATTCTACCAAATCCCGGTGTCAGCTCGTAGTCTTTACCGTTGAAGGTAAACTTCGTAACCCGTATCATCTTCGCAGCGGGCGTGTTGGCGTCTGCCGACAGCTGCCTGAAGGGGATATCAAAAACATAGCCTTCAAGGGTAACGCTCGCGCCTTCTTCAAGACCATCCACAAAGCCGATAAGCGGACATGCGCCAAAGTAGAATACGGCGTCCGCGTTTTGCATAGCGATTCCGCCGTTAGCCCATACAAGCTTTCCGCTTACGGTTGTTATTTCCGGCGTGGCTGGGGTAAGACGGGTGGTTCGGGTGGCGCGGGGCGCTGGCGGCTCACTCACAGCCTGACCAAAGGACAGGCTTGACACGGTTAACGCAATAATCATAACGGTAATGATCTTCTTCATAAATATTCTCCTCAAAATGTCATTGCATATTATTATGCAATCGGCGTGCCAAGTTAAAATCATTCCAATGGAAATCAAACAATTCCGTTGAATAATAGGGATGATTGGTATAGATGAGAGGAAATACAACTGCGGGAATCATATCCTTATAATACTACGCAATAAATTTAAACCCGTCGCATAACAATACAGTGAGAATTACGCATATTTTTCACGCGGTGTCGGGCGAAAATTACCCTGACGCGGGTAATTTTTTTACAACTCACGCGGGCGCGCCGAAAAATTCGGCGGCTTCTTTGGTTTGGGGACGCGCAAGCAAGTCGCTGGGAATGCCCGTTTCCACTACGCGCCCGCCCGCCATAAGTGCGATGCGGTCGCCAAGGGCGGCGGCTTCGTCGCGGTCGTGCGTAACGAAAACGCAGGGAACCGACTGCCGCCAGTTTGAACGGATTTCGGCGAACTCCTTACGCAGCTCGCGGCGCAGCGGCGGGTCAAGGCTGGAAAACGGCTCGTCCATAAGCAGAGCTTCCGGGGATGCGGCAAGTGCGCGGGCAATGGCGACGCGCTGGCGTTCCCCGCCTGAAAGGGTGTGTATCTTCCGGTCGGCAAAGGCAAGCGGCAGCCGCACCGTCCGCAGAGCTTCTTCCACTGCTTGCCGCTGCTCCTCTTTAGGCGCGCCCCGAATACGGAGGCTGTACGCTATGTTTTTCCCCACGCTCATTGTGGGAAAAAGCGCCAAATCTTGAAAAACCACCGCGATATTCCGTTTCCATGGCGGAAGCGCGGTAATGTCTCTGCCGCCGCTCCATATACGGCCGCTTTCGGCGCGAAGCAAGCCCGCGGTGAGGTTGAGCGCGGTGGTTTTACCGCAGCCGGATGTTCCCACAAGGGCGAGCGTTTCCCCGTTCTCCACGGAAAAATCAAGGCTCACCGTACAGGCGGGATAGGTCTTGACGACTTGTTCAACAGATAGGCTCATGGCGCTAATAACTCCATTTAAATCCTATGGACGGCATAGGAATGGGAAGCTGATAACTCGCCGAACGCGACCCCTGATCCTCCCGTCCTGTATAGGGGTTGAAGGTTGTGTTCGTTCTGCGCGTTTGGATCATGGCAAGGACATTTTCAACGGCGAAATAGAGCTCCATGCGGCTTCTGCCCGTGCGGTTATGGACGAAGAAAGAAAACTTTATATCCCATGTCAAAGCAAATCCGTCCCGCTCGGCGTCGGAATAGGCGCTTTCCCGTTTATACTTTTGGATTATGTCAATCGGCGTCCCGCCATCATTCACCACAACCACCGGATAGCTCGTAACCGCGCCCACTACACTCTTGGGCGCACCGGACGCGAAGCCGAAACGGGTTGATATATTGAAACGCGATGTGGGCTTGATGTTCAGCACAAGGTTCAGGTTATGGAAGCGGTGGAAGGACGGATAGTACCAGTCCGCCGTGTAATCCCCGCTCGACGGGTTGCGATAACGCGCGTGGTTGAAGGAATAGGAAATCCAGCCGTCCCAGTAGCGCGAAGATGTCCTTTGCAGCATAAGGTCGATTCCCCACACCCGCGCCCGTCCATCAAAACGCCGCTCTATACCGAGCGTCTGCGACAAATCATCTGATTCAAGCGAAGAATAGGCGCGGTCGAAAATATGCTTGTAATAGCCTTCCAGATTGATGCTGTAATTCAAAAAATCGACCTTCACGCCCGCCACTGATGTCCACGAACGGTTCTGCTTGAGAGCGAAATCCGAAAAGCCGTCGCTTGATTGTATGGAAGAAATATTATCAGTAATGGAAGAAAACAGCCCTGTGCCTATTGTCGCGGATACCGCGTCAAATATGCCCGCGTCCTGCGCAATAAGCCAGTCAAGGTTGAGGCGCGGGTTCAAGACAGGTTTGGTTTGCAGCGTAAAGCCTTTTCCCATAAAATAGAGATGATCGAGCCGCAGTCCCAGCTCCGCGCCAAAGCGTTTTCGCGGCGAGGCATATTCGCCAAGCATATAGGCTGAGGAAAAAAGCGTGCCGTTTGACGAGGAACTGTTGAAGGCGTAAGGCGCGTTTACATAGACGCTGCCCATGTAAAGCGGCGCGCCCAAAAGGTACTTATATCTATTCGCCTCAAGTTCAAACACGGCTTGGTCGTGTTCCTCTATGGTACTCTTCGCATAGAGCGCTTGTACGCCAGCGGCGAATAAAAACCCCTTCCCTATATCCCAGTCGTAATCTATACGCGCCTGCGCGTTGGCTGTCGTGTTCGTAACATTGGCGTACATGGTCGTGTCTATTCGATAGGCGTCTTCTGTTCTGAAGGGCTTGATGAAGTTGTTCCCGAACAGCGCTGCAAAATCATCCGAATACGACACGGTAAGATCGTAGTCTATATAGCCGTAAAGCTTCGTCCGATTGAACCCACCGCCCAGAACTGTCTTCAGCACCATGTTGGCGCGGGGGTTAAGGGTCAGTCCCGCAAGCAAAAAGCCCTGCATGTTGCGCCAGTCAAAGTTGAGGTCTGTGTTCATGGGCATTCCGTCATAGGTCAATTCGTTGTCATAAAACGCGCCCGCACCATCCGCGCCTATGAAACCCGAAAGCGAGCCTTCAAGGATATCCGTGAACCGATAATTGGCGCTCAGCGCCGCGCTCCGTATATAGGGAGCAACCCGCACATAATTCACCAGATCGACAAACTGTTTCGCCACAGCGACAAACGGGTCCCAATAGGTTAGCTTCCCCATGATCATCACGCCGCCGCGCCCAAAAAGCGGGTAGGACAGGTTTAAATTCGCCCCGCTCGAGGAAAGCCCTATCTCAAGCTCCATGTCATGTGGGTCTGGTTTTTTGGAACTTACCTCAAGCAAGCCGGAAATGGTCGTGCCATAGCGAGTGGAAAAGACACCATGCGAAAGGCGGGCGCTTTGTACCATGCGCGGATCGAATATGGAAAAGCCGCCGCCCCAGTGGTAAGGATTTTCTATGTAAAAACCGTCAAACACAGCGGTAAGATCGCCCGGCTCGCCTCCGCGTATGGAGGGCATGGCGTTGAACATGCCAGTATACCCCACGCCGGGGAGCAGCTTCACCGAACTCATCACGTCTTCTATCATACCAATTTCGGCGGTGCGCGAAAGGTTTTCACCAGAAATCGCCACGCTGCGCCCTGTTCTGGTTTCGCTCGTATCAGGTCTCTGCGCCTCAACCACGAGTTCCGCGTGTTCAAGGCTCTCGCCGCCGCTCAAGCGCATCCCCACGCGGAATATGCCGCCTGCTGTTGCTGATATATCAATCGCTGCGTTGTCATAGCCCGGATAGGCGACCTCTATCCGCGCGCGCCGCCCGTCCGGAATCGTGAGTACCGCTCTCCCTTCCGCGTCCGCGACCGCTTCGACACCTCCGTCCGAGCGTATACGCGCCCCTTCCAGTGGCAGTTCCAGCTCTGTATCCCGCGCGGAAAGTGGAAACGCGAGAAAGACAGACAAAAGGATGACCGGCGCGATTAATCGCGGCGCAAGGTTTCGAGGTATGAACTTTTGAGCGAATTTACACAGCATATTATTCCCTTTTATCATATTTTATGATACTATAATCTTTGGTATGAAAAAAGCAAGAGCCATTATAACAATCAGCGGCATCGCTGTGATAAGCGCCGCTATAGGAACCGGCGTGTTCTTTTATTCAACACAGGATGAGCGCCTCGCCGAAAAGACGCGGGAATTGAAGGAACTGCAAGAGACTTTCGTCCCCATGCGTTTCCGCGTTATTGAGCGCGATGACTTCGGTATGACAGTGGAGTTCCGTTTCTATTCCCTGTTCATAGAGAATATAGAGGACGCCGACATGGAAATTCTCGCGGAAGGAAAGGAGGTCGCGCCAGCACGTACGGTGGACATTAAGGGAACGGAGCTGTTTATTGATTCGGTAAAAATTCCAAACGGAGAACGTCTGCCCTATCCGCCTGAGGCGGTGTGGGCGTTTCCCTACCGCGTCTTCTCAGACACCATAGCGCCTGAGAACGCTATTCCTATCTATGAATGGTACGATACGGACGGATTTCCTGCCGTGTATAATGCCCTTGAACTTGATGAAGCTGACAAAACCGTTCTTTCCGAGATTTACGCCGGTGTAACAGGCGCGGATACGGGCAACGCCCTCCACGACATGAATTCCGCCGCCCGCTTCCGCCTTGACGTGTGGTACGACCTTGTTGTGCATGTCAAGAAGGGCGGCGTCGAATTCATAGCGGAGTAAGGCATGGGGAAGCTTACCATAGGAATTCTATTCGGCGGAAAATCGGCGGAACACGAAGTTTCGCTCCAGTCCGCAAAAAACGTCTTCGACGCCCTTGACCGAAATAAGTACACACCTGTCCTCATTGGTATTGACAAGAGCGGCGTCTGGCGCGTGGGACACGACGCATCGCGCTTTATCCTGAATGTGGATGATCCCAAACGCATCGCGCTCAACACAGAAGACAATCTACGCACCGACAGTAACGATATAACGGCGCTCGTTCCGTGGAATAGATCGTCATCTGAAACGCCTCGCCTTGACGCGGTGTTCCCCATTCTGCACGGACCTTTCGGGGAAGACGGCACAGTACAGGGCATGCTGAAACTTGCCGGGTTGCCTTTTGTGGGTGCGGGCGTGCTGGGATCCGCGGCGGGCATGGACAAGGACGTGATGAAACGTCTTTTACGCGAGGCAGGGCTTCCCATAGGACGCTTCCTGACCCTGCGATCTCTTGCCGCAGCGCCGACCTACTGCGAAGCTATCGCCCTGTTGGGCGAGCCGCTTTTCGTGAAGCCCGCGAACATGGGCTCGTCCGTGGGCATAAACAAGGCGCGCAACGAACACGAATACCGCGAGGCAATACGAGAAGCTTTTGAGTACGATACAAAAATAGTCATTGAGGAATATATTGCGGGGCGGGAAATCGAATGTTCCGTGCTGGGAAACGAGGAACCTATCGCTTCAGTTCCGGGCGAGGTGGTTTCAAGCCACGAGTTTTACTCATACGACGCAAAATACCTTGACGAAAACGGGGCGAAGCTGGAAATTCCCGCCAAAATTCCTCCCGAAACCGCTGCCCGTATACAAGATTTGGCTGTACAGACATTTAAGACGCTCTCCTGCGAGGGCTTGAGCCGCGTGGATTTCTTTCTCAAAGAAAATGGGAAAGTTGTAATAAACGAAATCAACACAATGCCCGGCTTTACGAAGATCAGCATGTATCCCAAACTGTGGGAGGCGAGCGGCGTGTCCTATTCGGAACTCATAGATCGCCTGATTAGCCTTGCCCTTGAGCGTTTTGGAAAGGAAAAACGCCTTAAAACGAGCTATTCGGCGTCTGGCGATGCGTCTGTAGACGAAGCGGAATCCGCGGAAACCCCGTAGCGTCTCATATCCACGACGCCGTTAGGCGAGACCTCCACGCCTTCCTCCGCAAGGAGCGCTTCCTGCAATTCGCGCCCCGCGCCCAGAGGCAGGGCGATGGAACCGTCCGCCCGCAGCACTCGGTACCAGGGCAGCCCTTCCTTTTCGGACAGGGAATGAAGAACGCGCACAACCTGACGCGCTCCGTTGGGAAGCCCCGCGGCAAGCGCGGCGTCCCGATAACAGGTTACGCGCCCACGGGGCACGGCGCGCAGAACAGAGATGATGCGGCGGGTGTTTTCGGTCATAGTTTCATGGTATCAGAAACGGGCTGTTTGGGGAAGAGCAAGGCGTGCTTATTTAAGTACAGCCGCGCCTGTGTTCGCTGAACAATCTTTGGAGGAGCTTAAAATTCAGCGATATGTTTGATAGTATTGAGCATTCTCTTTTTGGAGGAACCATATTCAAGACACATTTGTAAAACAATCTCCCATTCAAGAGACGCTTCCAGTCGTGCAGACAACGGTTTTACAAAACAAACTATTTGTGAGGGAGATTCGAGAGCCGGTTATTGGGTTTATGGGTACGTCGCGGAACCCGAAAGCAGTGGAGAAACGGGCGAAGATCGAAAAGGCGCTCGCGTCGCTGGGGATTACAAGCGCTGGCGCGCTACTCTGCCGGTATCCCAAGGGCAAAGAAGACCGCACTCAGCTTGTGCCTCTCAAGGATTTCCGCTTTGGCGCGCCGATCTGTACCATAGCTCGTGTTATCGCGCATGATTCTCACTCCTTTATTTCCAAACAGACGGGCAAACCGGTTTTAAAGATTTACATTGAGGACGAAACCGCGCGGGCGGTCTTGGTGTGTCATAATCGTCCGTGGCTCAAAAATAACCTGCTTCTGGGGGAAGAATACCTCATTTACGGCGATTTCAGTTTCGAATTCGGTGAAATTCAGTCAGATAATTTCGACTTTGATGTAAAAATCGGCTATGTTCCCATTCTGCCCGTATATTCCCTGACCAAAAACCTCCGTATGGAGGATTTTCGGATTCTCATAAAACGCGTTCTTGACAAATATCTCCCGGTTATCGCGGACGAAATTCCGCACAGCATACGCGAAAAGTATCACCTGCTCACCAAAGCGGAGGCGTTAAAGGGTATCCATTTCCCTGAAACGCTGAAGGAGCTGGAAAAGGCGACCAAGACGCTGATGTACGAGGAACTGTTTTATCTTGAGATGATAGTAGGGAAACGGGCGCAGGCGAAAAAGGCGGTGAGAAGAACCGAAGGGGAACAGAAAGCGGCGGATGGCGGCGTGAACAATCGCGGGCTGCAGCAAGCCCTGCGTGAGCGGCTGCCATTTGCCTTGACCGCCGGACAAGAGGCGGCAATAGTTGATATCAACGCCGATATGGACAGCCCTTTCCCCATGGGGCGGCTTTTGCAGGGCGATGTCGGGTCGGGGAAGACGCTTGTGGCGTTTTTCGCCGCGCTTAAAGCAGTGGAAAACGGGGCGCAGGCGGCACTGCTCGCTCCCACGGAACTGCTTGCCCGCCAACACGCCGATAACGCCGCCGCCCTGCTCGCGCCGCTCGGCGTGAACGTCGCCTTTCTCACCGGCACGGTTAAGGCGAAAGGGCGCAGACAGCTCCTCAAAAACCTGGCGTCAGGCGCAATCGACATAGTGGTAGGTACGCACGCGCTCTTTTCACACGACGTGGCGTACCGCAGCCTGCGCCTTGTCGTCATAGACGAACAGCACCGTTTCGGCGTAACCCAGCGCCAGGCGATTCTGGCGAAAGGCGCCACGTCCGACGATAACGGCGCGCCCTGTCCCCCTGACCTTCTTATGATGAGTGCGACTCCCATTCCCCGCACCCTCGCTATAACCGTTTTCGGCGATCTAGACGTGTCCGTCATCAAAGATATGCCGCTCGGGCGCAAGCCTATTATCACGCACCTCGCTCTTGAATCCAACGAGGACAATGTGTACGAATTTGTGCGCGCCCGATTACGCGCCGGAGAGCAAGCCTATTTTGTCTATCCGCTCATAGAGGAAAGCATCCTTGACTTGAAGGACGCGGTTTCTATGGCTGACCGCCTTGATCTGGAAGTGTTCCCCGAATACACCGTGGCGCTCACCCATTCCAAAGTGGGCGATGAGGAAAAGCGTGCTACGATGGAGGCGTTCAGGCGGAGAGACATCAACATTCTGGTTGCGACAAGCGTGGTTGAAGTGGGCGTGGACGTGCCGAACGCGACCTGTATGGTCATAGAACACGCCGAACGCTTCGGATTATCCGCCCTGCATCAGCTGCGCGGGCGTGTGGGGCGCGGTTCCGCCCAGTCCTACTGCTTCCTCGTCTATTCTGACAAATACACGGAAGACGCCAAGACCCGCCTTTTGGTGATGAAATACAATACGGACGGCTTTGTGATAGCGGAAGAAGATCTGAAGCTGCGCGGTCCTGGGCAGATCGCGGGCGTGGAACAGTCCGGCTATCTGCGGCTGGGTTTGGCTGATCCGGTGGAAAACGTCGCCATTCTGGAAAAAGCCCGATCAGACGCCTTTGCCATACTCGAAGCCGATCCCGCCCTGCTCCTGCCCGACCACCGGTGCGTCGCCGAAGTACTGGAACGCGCCCCGCCCTTCACGGACATGGGGATATAGGAAACGAAACCTGCCAAATTCCCCTTGAGTAAAACTCGCTGAATGGTGTATACTGCGTAAAAAGGATTTTTATGCTGTTTAGATCAACCAATCCGGTTCTTCCGCCGGTTTCTTATAAAGACGCCATTCTTAACGGATTGCCACTAGAAGACGGGCTATATGTGCTTGATTCGGTCATAGATATGCGGCAGTTTTTTCTGTATATGGACAGCGAGACGCCGTTTCTGGAACTCGTGTCCGCCATATCCCCGGCATTGCTGGAAGGCGAGCTGAATCCCTCCTCTGCCGCATCCGTTGCGGAACGCGCCTTTGATTTTGAGCCGGAACTCGTGATGCTAGACGAAAACTTTTCTCTGCTGAATCTGTATAACGGTCCTACAGGCGTGTTTAAGGATTTCGGCACCACGTATATCGCCGCGCTTATGGACGCCTTTGCGCCGCCCGACCGCAAGACTATGGTGTTGTCCGCGGCTCGCTGCGATACGGGCGTCAGCATAGCGCACGCCTTCCGCAACCGCGCCAATATCACATCGGTCATTCTGTACCCGTCCGGCACCATACATGGACTTGACGAGGCGTCGTTTGTGGAAAACGGCGGAAACATCATTCCCATTCAGATAGACGGATCATTTGACGACTGCCAGCGTCTGCTTGTTGAAGTTATTAAGGACAGGGATTTTTCGGGACGCTACAGCATAACCACCGCTAACGCGATCAACGTGGGGCGCTTGCTTCCCCAGACATTCTACTTTCTGTACGCGTTTGTCAAGGTGAAAAAATTTGTATCGGGCGCCCTGCGTTTCAGTGTGCCATGCGGAAACTTCGGCAATCTTATAGCCGGATTGTACGCGTGGAAGTTTGGTATGCCGGTGAACGGTTTTGTCGCGGCGATGAACACGAATAATGCTTTCGGCGAATTCTTTTCCGGCAAAGAATGGACACCTAAACCCCGTGTTCAGACTATCTCGCCAGCGCTTGATGTGAGCGTTCCCTCAAATTACGCGCGGCTTGCCTCGTTTTATGAGGAAGCGCCGCTTGTGATGCGAAATATGGTTTTTCCCCAGTCCATAGACGATGATACAACCCGCGCCATTATGAAAGCGACATGGGAGAAACACGGCATCGTCCTTGATCCGCACACGGCGGTCGCGCTCGCAGCGGCGCAGCGAAGCGCAAAACTGGAAAACGGCGCGTCCGACTTCCATACGGTTGTTCTTGCGCCCGAACATCCGGCAAAACAGGCGGCGCTTGTTTCCCGCGTGCTGGGCATAGATATTGATATCCCGGAACGGCTCGCCCTGCTCAAGAAAGAATGTAAGCCTACGGCGCACATTCCTCCCGAAACCGACGCGCTGGAAAGCGCTATCGCAAGCTGCGTTTAAATAATCTATGTTAAGAAAATATCACGCGTCGTACAAGACGCCTTCCACACAACGCATGTCGCGTTGTCTTTTTTTCGTTTTTTTTGCGCTTTCCTGCGGATTTCTGCCAGCTCAGAGTCCGCTTAATCAAGGCGAGCGGATTATGAAGGCGATTGCCATGGCGTACTCCGACCGAGTAGGCGCCGCCGTGTTCAGAAACGGGGACTGGGCGGTACGGGTCTATGGTAACTGGTTTTACTACGCGGACGGCAAGCTGCTCCCGGAAAACCTGCTCAACAAAGCCGCCGAGTACGATCCCCAGCCTTTTTACGCCTATCCCAAAACCCTGCCTCCGTGGACAGAACCTGACGCGGAAACCGTCGAGCGGCTTAGAAGCGCCCAGCGTCGCCGTTCAGCCCGCGCTGGGAAACGCTCTTCGCACTTTTTTGACGCGCTGTGGCGCGCCGGTACGCGGGAAGACGCCTATCTTCACGTTAAAACGCTGAAATTTTTGGGATGGAACGTTCTGGTACATTATTCTATATTAGACGAACTCGCCCTTATAGAGGAGGCGGTAAACGCGGAGGCTAAAACCAACGCGGAGGTGCGCGAATGGCTGCGGAGCATTACAAGCCTCGCCTCGTGGAATTGGCGCAACATAGCCGACATACAGTCGCGCAGTTTCCACGCTTATGGCGCGGCGGTGGACATTCTGACGCGCACGGTTCGCGGCAAGGAAACGTATTGGCTGTGGAGCAGCCAGAACGGCGTCGAGTGGTGGCGCGTCCCGTACGAGAAGCGTTTCCACCCGCCCGACGCGGTGGTCAAGATTTTTGAGTCTTACGGATTCATCTGGGGTGGAAAATGGGCGTTCTATGATACCATGCATTTTGAATACCGCCCGGAGCTGTTTATTCTTAATAATATCCCGATGAACGGAGTGCGCTAAGCCAGGGACGTCCCGTCCAATGCTTACGCCTTCCGCTGCCGCAGAACTTCGTAGAACAGGATGCCTGCGGCGACAGACACATTAAGCGAATCCACGCGCCCGCAGGAAGGAATAGAGACAAGAGCGTCGCAGGATTCGCGGAGCAGACGGGAGATTCCCGCGCCTTCGCCGCCTAATATGAGCGCAACACGTCCAGCGAGCTTTTTTGAATACACGGGTTCGCCTTTCATGTCCGCGCCGTAAATCCAGAAACCGGCTTGTTTAAGCGCGTCCAGGGCGCGTTTAAGGTTCGCGGTTGCGGCGGACGGCACCCATGCGTCTGCGCCCGCGGAAGTCTTGGCAATGATGTCCGCGTTGCGGGCGTTGCGGCGGTTGCGCGTAAGCACCAAGTCAACGCCGAACTGGTCGCAGGAGCGCAGGATCGCCCCGTAGTTGTGCGGATCGGTGATTTCGTCCAGTACCGCGACAAGGACGTTCTCGCGGCGCTCTTCTCCGTCCGTGTCCAGCCCCGCGAGAAATTCCTCAAGCGTAAGGTTCACATTTGACGCAGACGTCGCCTCAACCTGCAAGGCGATGCCTTTGTTGTCTGGCGCTATACGGTCAAGCTCAAACACGCCCGTTCTATCCACACGGATTTTCCGCTCGGTGGCAAGTGCGACAAGCTCCCGGGCGCGGGGTCCCGCTTTTGCAACCAGAAGGGACACAATTCCCCCACCCGCCTTTATTCGTTCCTCAATAGCGTGAAATCCGGTTAGATAAATCACAAGGTCTCCTATTGTTTGTTCAATCCATAATGCGGCGGGGCTTACATCTCTGCCGCATAGTATTGTATTATACTGGCTAAAGGAGAGGGGATTCAACCCCTGTTTTTTAGATGAAACTGCCCAAATCTACCGCGTTTTACGTCGCTGTCGCCGTAACGCTTCACCTTATTCTCGCCGCCGTAGTAGTCGCAATCGCGTATTTCGTGGTGCGCGGCGCGTAAATATCACAATATTACTCCACCAATGAAGTTATGACTCTATTTTGCATATATGATATTATATGCTATAGCATACTTCATTTTTTAGGAATATACTTTGTTGGTGGAGTAATAAGACCTCTTATCCGCCTATATGCGCAAGCGCTTTTTTCGCTCGCGCCGCCGATTTCTCCGCACCCAAAAGCCGCATACTGCCGAAAAGTGGCGGACTTACCCGCGATCCTGTGATCGCCACGCGAAGCGGCATCAGTAAGTCGCCCATTTTCACGCCAAGTCGTTCCGCTTCCGCCTTGATAAGCGCTTCACATGCCTCATCATCCAGAACCGCAAGCCGCGGCGCAAGACGCGCTCCTTCAGACATATATCCGATAGTCTGCTCCAGACTTGTCTTTTTGGGACAGAATTCCGCGGCGTCAGGCAGATCGGGTTCCGCAAACAGATAGCGAATCTTTTCAGGGATTTCCGTAAGAAAGACCGCCCTCTCCTTTACAAGCGCTATGGCTTTTATATAGAGCGACTCTTGCTTATTGGAAGGATGTTTCCCCTTTTCGCCGAACAGATCCGCCTCAAGCGCAAAAGGCAAGCTCAATTCCGCCAGTTCCTCATCCGTTTTCATGCGGATATACGAGGCGTTATACCATTCGAGCTTCTTGTAATCGAATACCGCTGGCGCTTTGTTCAGCTTGTCAAGACTGAAGCGCTCGGCTAGCTCGGAGAGCGTGTAGAAATCCCGCCCTTCCTCATAAGACGCGCCCAGCAGAGCTATGTAGTTGATGACCGCTTCAGGCAGGTAGCCCTGCCGCCTGAACTCGTCCACACTCACAGATCCGTGCCGTTTGGAGAGCTTCTTGCCGTCCTGCCCCATAACCATAGGCAGGTGGCAGAACTTCGGCGGCGTCCAGCCGAAAGCCTCGTAGATGAGCGTGTGGAGTGGCGTGGAAGGCAGCCACTCCTGAGCCCGCAGTATGTGCGTGATGCCCATAAGGTGGTCGTCAACCACGTTGGCAAGGTGATAGGTGGGGAAACCGTCCGATTTGAGCAGTACAGGATCAGGATTCACATCCTTGTTTTTCCATTCTATATCGCCGGAAAGGTAATCGTGAAAGCGGGTCGCCGCGCCATCCTCCAGCGGGATTTTCAGCCGGACAACATAGGGTTCGCCCGCTGCAGCCCGCGCCGCCGCAACCTCACGCGGAATATCGCGGCAATGACGGTCATAGCCGGTCTCGCTCGATTTCGCCACCTCCCGCTCCTTGCGCACCGCGTCCAGACGCTCCGCCGAGCAGAAGCAGTAGTACGCCCTATCTGCGGCGAGCAGTTCTTCCGCGTATTGTTTATACAGGGCTGTCCGCTCGGACTGGATATACGGCGCGGCGGCTCCACCCACATCAGGACCTTCATCCCAGTGAAAGCCAAGCCAGTCAAAAGTATCGTATGTATTCTTCACAAACGCCGGATCGAAACGGGTTCTGTCCGTGTCCTCGAGGCGGAGAATAAAAGCGGATGCATCATCGCCCGCAGGCGATTTGGCGAAAAGGTAATTAAACAGGGCGGTGCGCACGCCGCCTATGTGCTGCAAGCCCGTAGGACTTGGCGCGTAACGGTCTCTAATCATGGGAAAAGAGTATAAACTAACGAGGGTTAGAGGTCAAGTTGTACAGCACAGGATATTTTTTTACGAAAGAAGTATACAAATATTTCATTTGATACCATTCCATATACCATAATTATTTCCCATCGACCTATTGACTTCAAAATAAAAATGGTTTATGATAAAAATATCGTGGAAACTAAAAGAAATGTCTTAATCGTTACTGATGGAACGGACGCTGTTAAACGTATGGCTTCCGCAATAGCGAAAACGCTCAAAGGAGCGGGGATTGTCTCTATAGAGGCGCCAGAATTCCAGGGGCAGTATATACTCCCAGCTGATGTGTACTTCTTTGGCTGTGAAAAGCCTAAACCGGATTCTTTTGACTATTTCTCGGCTGTGCTGCAACATATAAACCTCATCGGCAGACCGTGCGGCGTTTTTTCGCCGCAGTCCAAAGAAGCCGTTTCCTATCTTGCGGATTTAGTGAAAGATTCCGAACTCGCCCTTTATCACGAACCGCTCTATGAGAAAGACATTGACGGCGTAAAGAACTGGACAGATCAAGTGATCAGCAAGGGAAAAGGGTTTAATCTTGACGATTATATTGGAAAAGTGCCGGATTTTCCCAAAAAAGGCATACTTTTCTATGATATTACCACTATTTTGACTGCGCCCGCCGCCTTCAGCCATTGCCTTGATGCGATGGTAGAACTATACGAAGACAAAAATATTGAAGCTGTCGCCGCCATAGAAGCGCGGGGCTTCATTTTCGCCGCGCCCTTCGCCGACCGCATGGGCATACCGCTCATCCTCATCCGCAAGAAAGGCAAACTGCCGGGCAGAAAGATTTCCGCCCGCTATGCTCTTGAGTACGGCGACGCCGAGATTGAGATTCACGCAGACGACGTACCGGTAGGAAAACGGGTGCTGCTGATTGACGACCTTATAGCGACAGGCGGCACACTTAAAGCGGCGCGTGATCTGCTCACCGGTTCGGGCGCAATAGTGCCGGAAATATTCGGCGTGGTGGGACTGCCATTCTTGAAGTACGAGCAAGTCCTGCACGACGTACCGGTACGCACCCTTATACAGTACCATGGCGAATAGCGAAACATATCATTAAACACAGCAAAAATGACTCATGTAAAAGATGTCTATAGTGTGTTTCCCTTTTGTATTATGGTAAATATGACAAGTTACGGACAAATATCCCCATAGAAAATCCACTTTTATAGAAGCTCTTATCAACTTCCTGAATATGATTTTGTTGTATTTCAGAACTCTCTCAATTTCACTAGTGATTTCGCAGAATATACAAAATGTTTGAATTTGACAAAGAGGCGGTATTGCGTTCCATATCATCCTCAGAGTATAATGACTGACACCTTTCACCTTTGTATTTCGTTCTCTGTCTAATGGTCATAGTAATCTAGTATGTAAAAATCATCACGAAAAAGAGACCTATCTACATCATTTATTGTAGCTTCTCGTATATTTGTAAAAATGAGCTCAGGAAGTTCACTTAACAGATTAAAGTTTTTAACATTAATTCTTTTAAAGGCTATACTCTGCAAATTCTTCAGTTTCCGCAAAAATCCGACATCTATTTTACTAGACCTCCTGCATAACTAAAGCCTGAGGTCAAAATTACAAATACCCGCAACAAGATTGAACCTCAAAGCGTCTTCTGCGATTCCTAACCGCTCCGACAAGATTCTGAACCTCTTGAGAAAACCAAGAGCATGTTCGTTCGTCATCCGTGCGCTCGAAATCTCCTTGTTACGCTTCTTCTCTTCC
>QMCE01002045.1_pt1 | contig 24838 bp, 23 predicted proteins | sample 1821851 | NCBI WGS metagenome assembly QMCE01 (sample SAMN09453174, study PRJNA476694) | Termite gut metagenome, whole genome shotgun sequencing project. | isolation source: worker | host: Odontotermes sp. | place: South Africa:Pretoria | collected 2016-01-28 | reverse complement strand
ATTCTTTTTCTCGTTTAAAAAGTGTAATTAATGCAGCAATATCAATTCTTCTTGCAAGATCAAGACCAATCCAACACTTTTCACCTTCAAAATCTTCAATTTTTATGTCTGATCTAATGCATTCATCCCACTTTGCCATATTTATCCATCCAATAGAAGAATTACTCCATATATTTAGATGTTTACAAAGATTTTTATTCTGAGCTTCAGCTACTTGCATAGATTCTTTATACTGAGCAAGAAGAAATTCCTCAAAGATAGAAATACCAAAATTAGGATTTGCTTTTTTCCATACGGAAAAGTCTGTCCAATCGTCTTCTTGGTCTATTGTATATATAATTCCCCATATTTCATCATTTTCTAAAATACCTTCAAATGTTTTTTGATAATTTTCGTTAATTATGAAATCATCACAAATCGAATATTTTAATAAAATAGCGTCGCCTGTTTTATTTTGTATTTGCAACAACATTCCAGGCGTACAATTAGACAAAACCAAACAAAAGGAAGAAACAGAGAAATATATAATAATATGCTTTATTCTAAAACGAACCAATTAAATTTTCCCCTTAAATAAGGGCGCCAGAACCGCGACCGGTTGCGCTGCCGCCCGGCGGTACAAGCCTACGGGCGCAGTTGGACACGGTTTTCACACCTTGCCCAGTTCTTCCAGTTTCGCAATCTCGTCACGCAGCGCCGCCGCTTGCTCGAACTCAAGGTTTTTCGCGTGTTCAAGCATCTCATGTTTTAATGCCGCGATGAGTTTTTTGCGCTCGCCTGCGACGAGGACATTGTAGGACTTCTTCAGAACTTCGATGCTGGTCGCCGCTGCGTCCTTTTCTTCCTCGATATGCCGGTTCAGGATATCGGCGACCGCCTTCTTGATCGTGGTGGGGGTGATGCCATGCGCCTCGTTGTATGCTTGCTGGATCGCCCGGCCTGTCCGCGTACATCACCACCTTTCCGGCGGCGTTGCGCGCTGCCCGCCCGATGATCTGCACCAAGCTCGTGAGCGACCGCAAAAAGCCGATTTTGTCCGCGTCCAGAATGGCGATAAACGACACCTCCGGCAAGTCTATGCCTTCGCGCAGCAGGTTGATACCCACGAGTATATCAAAGGTGCCTTGGCGTAACTGCGTCAGAATCTCCACTCGCTCGATGGTCTCCACCTCGCTGTGAATATAGCGGACTTTCAAACCAAGACTGGAAAGGTAGTCCGTGAGGTCTTCCGCCATTTTTTTCGTAAGGGTGAGAATAAGCGACCGTTCGCCCGCAACAGTGCGTTTTTGCACCTCGGCGTAGATGTCCTCCATCTGCCCCTCGCTGGGACGCACCTCAATTTCCGGGTCAAGCAAGCCCGTGGGGCGGATCACCTGTTCAACCACGCGAACGGATTTTTTCACTTCGCGCTCGCCGGGCGTGGCTGACACAAAAATCGCCTGCGTGAGCCGATCCTCAAACTCGTCGGCGCGGAGCGGGCGATTGTCCATGGCGCAGGGCAGGCGAAAGCCGTAGTCAACCAGACTGGTTTTGCGGCTGCGGTCGCCAAGATACATCGCCCCGATTTGCGGCAGGGTTACATGGCTTTCGTCGATAAAGGTAAGCCGGTTTTGCGGGAAATAGTCGAGCAGGGTATCCGGCGAGGAACCGGGCGCGCGTCCCGCAAGCGGCGCGGAATAATTCTCAATGCCGGAACAGTAGCCCATTTCGGTGAGCATCTCAATGTCGTATTCCACGCGGGTCTTGATGCGCTCCGCCTCAAGGATTTGTCCGTTATTCCTAAAAAACTCGATCCGCTCGGCGAGTTCGTCTTTTATCTTCTCAAGCGCGTTGTCGATCATGCTTTGCGGCATTACAAATTGCTTTGCCGGGTAAATCATGGCGCGGTCGAGTTCCTCCAGTATTTCACCCGATATGGGATTAAAGCGGCGTATGCGCTCCACCACGTCCCAGTTCATCTCCACTCGGTAAGCTTCTTCCATATACGCCGGGCAGATTTCCAAAATGTCGCCGCGCCGCCTGAAATTGCCGCGTTCCAATACCGCGTCGTTCCGTTCGTATTGCAGTTCCACAAAACGGCGCATGAGCGTCTCCACATCGAGCTTCTCTCCTACACTGAACGCGGCGGTCATGCTCCGGTAGATTTCCGGCGTAGCAAGACCGTAGATGCACGAGACAGTCGCCACAATAATCACATCCTTTCGTTCCATGAGACTGCGCGTGGCGGAAAGACGGAGTCGCTCAATCTCGTCATTTATTGAGGCGTCTTTTTCTATATAAAGATCGCGGCTGGCAACATACGCCTCTGGCTGATAATAATCGTAATACGAGACAAAGTATTCAACGGCGTTATGGGGGAAAAAGCCCTTGAACTCGCGATAGAGCTGGGCGGACAGAGTCTTGTTATGACTGATGATGAGCGTGGGCGCCTGCACGGCTTCGATGACCTTCGCCATGGTAAACGTTTTGCCTGATCCGGTAACGCCCTGCAAGGTCTGAAACCGGTCGCCCGCCTTTAATCCGGCAGTAAGCGCTGCAATCGCCTCCGCCTGATCGCCTGCTGGCTCAAATGGTGATACTACTTGAAATTGACGCATAGTTAAAAAAGTATACAGGATTTTAAGCGCGTTGGCAAGCTGCGATTTCGGTATATTTTTAAACGTGAGGATCATATTTTTTTGAACAAACTATTATATTTTATCCTTGACATGTGCTGTATTTGCCCCTATAATTTTCTCATAATTTCATAGTACATGCACTGCATACCATGAAAGTGAAGGCATTATGTTTGAATATTGTTTCAGTGAGAATGTATAAGAGGTTGCTATGGATATCACAGAAGATTTGATCAGTCTGTTTGCCCCCGCACCGGACGCCCGCAAAACTGGGCATGATCTTGTTCGCAAGCAGGGGTTTTTTGATCTTGAGGAAAGCGAGGACGGAAGCGCCTTGTGGGGCAAGTACAGGGGAAGCGGCTCCAAGCCGTATATCTGCTCTGTTGATTTTCTTGATCCCGAAAAACCCATTGACCGCTGTACCTGCCCCAGTCGCCGCAAGCCCTGCAAGCACACCATAGGGCTTTTGTACGCGAAGCTGGAAAAATGCTCCTTTACTGTGACGCATTTGCCGGATTTCCTTGTAGAGGCGCGGGAAAAGGATCTCGCCAAGGCGGAAAAGAAAACCCCAGCCCCGCTCACTCCGGCAAAAGCCGCGTCGAAAGCCAAAACCGAAGCCAAGAAGTGCGCCGCGCAAATCACAGGAATCTCACTTGCCGAGAAACTCCTCAACTCTCTTGTCAGAGGGGGTTTTGCGGCGGCGACTGGTGCGGCGCAGGACGCTTTTACCGCCCAGATACAGGAACTTGGCAATTACTACATACCGGGCGTACAGGCGGCTGTTACGGAGCTTTTCGACGAAATTCCCCACGACGCGAATCTGGGCGGCGATGAACTTCGCGCAGTAGCAGAACAAAGCGCCGCTCTGCGTGCCTTGCTCGTGAAGGGTAAGGCTTATATGGAGCGCAAAAAAGCGGATTTTGAGGCGTTTCCCCAAACACCGGATACGTCCCGCGATGAGCGGCTTAACTCCTCCATAGAAGAACAGCTAGGCACGGCGTGGAAGCTCTCCGAACTGCGGGATGCGGGGCGCGCGGTTTCCGGCGCAGAACTTTTACAGGTTTCGTTTGAGACTGTCGATGATGACGTCCGCAATCAGTGGGTTGACACAGGGTTGTGGTTCTCGCTCGGCGGCGCTGCGGGCGATGGTGTCAAAAACGCCGCGATTTACGAGACGCGGGATTTCCGCCTGTACCGCCGCAACGATCCCCCAGTGGACAGTTTTCACCAGATTTTGACCGCGAGCGAGTTATACGTCTATCCTTCGGCGGATAAAAATCCGCGTGTGCGCTGGGAAAAAGCTGCGTTCAGGGAAATTACGGCGGCTGATTACCAAAAAGCTTTATCCTTGGGCGAGACGGATTTTGCCGCCGCCATAAAAGAGGCGAAAAACCAGATGAAGTCCCCGCTGTCCAGCAAAACGCCTGTATATGCTCTGCGCGTTAGCCGCATGGGGCTGAATTCAGACGGCGGACTGTCGATTTTTGACGAAAAAGGGACGCGGATCATGCTTACCCTGCGGGATTACGGGGCGCGACTGCGGCGGCTTTCCCGCGAACAGGTCGAGGGGAAAACCCTCATCGCGGCTTTCAAGCGCGGCGTGGATGATTTCCTATACGCCGAACCGCTTTCGATGATCACAGACAACGCGCTTATTCGTTTTGTGTAACGCGTAATCGCGCCGCTCTTGAGCGCCGTCTAAGCCGTTTTAAACTTTCTGATATTTTAAGAAGGAGGAATTACGGGCGAGACTCTGAAAAGAGCGCCTGTAAGAAAATATACATGGAAAACACGCCGCAAGCATTAATCGAAGCCGTAGAGAATCGGCTCTTGGACTTTTTCGCCGGTGGCAGCTCTCTTGCCCATAACTCCGCCACATTGAACGACATTATTCAGCGAGTGCGCGCCGCTGGAAGCAAGTCGCCGGTGTTCGCACGTCTGGCGGAAACGCTCGAAGCCCTGTTCTGCACGGGCGCGCCTGAAGACCTGCTGGACGCGGCGCTGCTCAACAGCTCTGTTTCTCGCGCGCTTCTCAAAACGGACGACGGGTCGCAAACCCAGGAAATGACCTATGCCGCCACGCCCTTCGTACCCGAACATATCGGTTATCTCGCCTTCAAAGAGCGCCTGTACCATATAAGCGGAAGGAGAGGCGGCGAACTTGCCAAAGAGGCGCTGGAATCCCTGTTTCAAAGCGGGCATTACGATGATCCCGCCTATTTCGACGTGTATCGCACACTTCAGGACAGATATAAATCGTCCATCGCAAAAACCTACCTCGAAAAGGTTATCCTTCCGGCGTTGAAACAGTAGCTGATAAATCGTGAGAGGAGGCTATCCTTGAAGTCATTTACACGCGAATTGTGGTTTAATACCCAGAAAGAACGCGAATTCATCAATATTACACCGATTGTCGAAGATTTGCTCCGCGAATCGGGCATTCAGGAAGGATTGTGTCTCGTCAACGCCATGCACATCACTTCCAGTGTCTTCATTAACGACGACGAGGGCGGGTTGCACCACGATTTTGACGTATGGCTTGAGAAGCTCGCTCCCCATGAGCCGGTGTCCTCATACCGCCACAACCGAGGGGAAACAAACGCGGACGCGCACATGAAACGCCAGATTATGGGACGCGAGGTTGTTGCCGCCGTTACGCAGGGCGCCTTGCATTTTGGACCATGGGAACAGATTTTCTACGGCGAATTTGACGGGCGGCGGCGCAAGCGTGTGCTGGTGAAGATAATCGGAGAATAACCTGATCGCGCAGTGTCGAACGTTGCCGACCCGTTACGCGCCGCATTGAGCGTCCACTGACTTCCCCACGCGATATGCTACACTATAATTCACATGGCGAACAGCCTTCGCTTGCGTTTGCAAGCAATTAAGAATATCCAAAACGCCGCGCCTCCTACGCCGCGCCGGGCAGAGACGGAGAGCTTTTCCCCCGCGCGCCGAGCCGCGTTTCCCGACGAGTGGGAGCATGTCGCGCCCTTCGTGATGAAACGCGACCTTACGCTCCACGCGCCTCTGCTTATTCCTGCGCCAACGTACTCGCTTGCGGTTGTGGCGAGTGATTTGCGGGACGCCGCACTTCAGGGACGCGCCTTCCGCGCCGAGGATTTCCTGTTTTTCGATCTTGAAACAAGCGGCTTGTCCGGCGGATCGGGCACTGTGGCGTTCCTTGCGGCTTTTGGGCGGCTGGATGAGGAAAATCGCGCCGCGCCGCACGGTCAGGAGGACGCGCCGTATAGGGCAGTGCGGCTCACCCAGTACCTGCTCCTTGACTTTCCAGGCGAAGGCGATTTTCTGGATGCCGTAACCGCCGAATTTGGCTCATGTCCGTCGCACGCGGATCCGCTTATTATGGTGAGCTATAACGGCAAATGCTTTGACAGCCAAATCCTGAAAAGCCGCTGTCTTATGAATGGCATAGCGCCGCCTGTGTTCCGTCACGCTGACCTGCTGCACCCGGCGCGGCGGCTGTGGAAAAGAAATCTTTCCTCCTGCGCGCAGGCGGAGATTGAAACCGCTGTACTGGGACTTGATCGGAGCGGCGATACGCCGGGCGCGGCAGCGCCAGATATCTGGTTTTCCTTCCTTAAAACAGGCGAGCTTGAACCGCTTTTAAGTATATGCGATCACAACAAGAAAGACATTTTGGGATTATCGGCGATTTTCGCCGCGTTCTCCAACATAGCCTCCGATCCTTTTGCCTTTGCCGATGAGTACCGTGTGGACAGGGAAAATCTCGCCTTGCTTTGGCGTTCCTTCGCGCGGCATAAAGACGCGGTGCTTTGCCCGGAAACAGATTCCGCCGCAGAAACTGCCCGCGCCCTCCTCCAAGAAGCCGCCGCCCTCGGCTTCCCGACCGCCGCCTTCATATTAGGCGCAGACTGCGCCCGCGCCGGAAACCATGAGGAAGCCCGTCGCCGGTTCACGGAAGTGTATACAAACCCCCGCGCTGCCTGTACCGACACCCTCAAAGCCCGCGCCCTCTTGCGCCTTGCCTCGGACGTGGAACGCCGTCTGAAAGATTCCGAGACCGCCCTCTCCTTCGTTGAAGAAGCCCTCAGTCTCGCCGCCCTTTCCCCTTCTCTCCGCACAGAGATTCAGCGTAGGCACGCGGGAATAATCAGGCGCGGGCTTCATTAAAATCTTCTTTGGCGTGTCGTAACGATAGAATCAGACAAAAAACAAGCGGTTTCATGCGCGGTTTGAAACATAATACAGTATCAGGACGGGTTTATTTGGAAAATGCTAACGGTTCGTGGGACTAAATGGTTCCGGCAAAAGTACAGTACCGGGTGGCTCACTTCAACTAAAAAAATTGACAGTTTTCGGGATTGACTTTACAAAAACTTGATTTTATATATTATAATTGTAAGAGGAATGGGAGAGTAATCGTAATATCGAGGCAGGTATACCCAATTGGAAGCCCATTATTGCAATTTTTTCAGCCATTTACGAGAGGTGCAATATGTTAGTAATAACTGGTTTTTTTGATAAGGGAATGTTTTTCCCGGACACTCCGGTATCCATTCCGCAGAACAAGAAGGTAATCGTAACAATCGAAGAAGAAACAGAAAAACCTGTGAAACATTTTTCCGAAGCAGAAAAAGACCTTATTCGCAAATCAATGTTTGGGGTTTTACCGTCAAACATTGATTTAGATAAAGAGCGTGAAGAGCGGTTATCCTAAGTGAAAATTTTAATCGACACTAATGTATTGCTCGATGCAATGGTCAATAGAGAACCATTTTATCAAGAAGCCCAGAATATATTTAACCTGATTTTAGACAATAAAATTGAAGGATTTATTACTGCAAACAGTATTACCGATATTTATTACATTGCAAAAAAACACATGAACCATGATGATTTACGCAACACCATACGCTCATTGTTTTCCATATTCAGTATTATTGATGTTTTAGGCGATGACTGCAAAACCGCATTGGATTTCCCTTTAGAAGATTATGAAGATGCTCTGTTGGTTGTATGCGGCAATAAAGTATGGATAGACCACATCATTACACGGGACAAAAAATTTATCGATAACGCCGATTCTTCCGTATCCATAATCACTCCCGATGAACTTTTACAAAAGATAGGATAGAATTATTCAATAACTTATGAAAACTATGACGCTCGATGAAGTAAAAACACTTCCGCCGCTTACAGAAGAAGAAATAAACGCAGTGAAAAGCTTCAAGAATACCGATTTATCCGACTGCCCGGTACAGAAAAAGAACAGTTGAAGCAGTTCAAGCCGTGGTATGAAGTACATCCGAAAGGAAATGACATATACTAATCGAGCGACGTCGCTTGCGCAATCTTCAAATCCGTATGGTTTCACTAAAACCGTCTTTTTTTCGCCTTTCGCTATACTACTTCAACTCTATTGCTGTTATATAAGGAAGGAAACTATGGCTCGTGTTTGTGATATTTGCGGAAAACACACTGTTACCGGCAACAAGGTAAGCCACGCCAAGAATCGTACCCGCCGCGTATGGCGTCCTAATCTGCTGAAAATCAAGACAGAAGTTGATGGTACGACGGGCACGCTCAAAATTTGCGCGCGCTGCCTGAAAAGCGGCTTTGTTACCAAGAAAGTGTAATGAAAAGAACCCGGCGCGGCGATACGCTGTGGCGTGCGCGCCGGTACTTCTTCCCCCCGTTGACAATTAAAAAATAAAAGCGTATTCTTTTTCCCCATGAAAACCTTTCTAAAATCCTCAAAACTCAATGAAGTCTGTTATGAAATTCGAGGACCGGTCATGAGCGAGGCGAAACGCCTTGAGAATGACGGTTTTAGAATAATTAAGCTGAATATAGGCAATCAACGCGCCTGACGAGATTATACACGACATTATCATCAATATGCAGAACGCACAGGGATACGGCGACGCACAAGGGCTTTTTGCGGCGCGCAAAGCCGTGATGCACGATTTCCAGTGCAAGGGCGTCATGGATGTGGGTATAGACGATATTTTTATCGGGAACGGCGTGAGCGAACTGATAATGATGTCTATGCAGGGACTGCTTGACGCGGGCGACGAGGTGCTGGTGCCTATGCCCGATTACCCGCTGTGGACGGCGGCGGTTACGCTTTCAGGCGGAAAAGCTGTGCATTACCACTGCGACGAAGAGTCTGACTGGCAGCCGGACCTTGCGGACATTGCCGCGAAAACGACCGACCGCACGAAAGCTATTGTGGTTATCAATCCAAACAATCCCACTGGCGCGGTGTATGAGCGATCTATACTGGAAGGCGTCGCAAAAATTGCCCGCGAGCATGGGCTGATTGTGTTTGCTGATGAAATTTACGGGAAGGTTGTGTACGACGACGCGCGGCATATCCCTATGGCAACCATAGAGCCGGATATTCTTACTGTTACCTTTGACGGGCTTTCAAAAGCCTATCGCGCCTGCGGTTTCCGCGCCGGTTGGATGGTGCTTTCTGGCAATAAGCGGATTATTATGGACAACGCGGGTAACGGCTACCTTGACGGGCTTTCCATGTTGTCTAATATGCGCCTCTGCCCCAATATGCCCGCCCAGTTCGGCATACAAACCGCGCTCGGCGGCTATCAGAGCATCAACGACCTGCTTATGCCGGGCGGGCGGCTTCACGAACAGCGGGACACGATCTACGAACTCGTGAACAATATACCGGGGTTGTCGGTGGTGAAGCCACGCGGCGCGCTCTACTGCTTCCCAAAAATAGACACCGAGCGGTTCAATATTACAAGCGATGAAAAATTTGTTATGGACTTACTGCTTGATCAGCATCTGCTTCTAGTGCAAGGCACGGGCTTCAATTGGAAAACGCCCGATCATTTCCGCATCGTATTCCTGCCGGACAAGGATATGCTCACCGACGCTATGAAGCGCGTCGCTACTTTCCTTGAGCATTACCGGCAGTAGATTTTTTGTAGAAAGCATGATAAAAAGATTTGTCATGTTTTTTATAGATAGGAGGTATGATTTTGGAAAAGGTGAAGGGACGACGGACGCCGCAGCGCGTACTGTCTCATTTCTGCGTGTTTTTTATTGCCGCAGCGGCGTTTGTATGTATGTGCTGCGTGGCGGTTGAAAAAGAAAACGGCGTGCAAAATGCCGTACAGGAGGACGGAGCTATGCTCACAATCGTTGAGTATCCGATTGTAAAATCGGAATACCCCGCGCCCTTTTCAAAGGGCGTTAATCTGTCGGAGTGGTTTCAAGCCCCATCGGATCAGGCTATTCCCTTCACCAAATTTACCCGCGATACGTTTGTTCAGTTGAAAGAACTTGGTGTGGACACGGCGAGACTGCCTATAAATCTGCACGCCTTTACGAGCGGCGACCCGGATTATACGCTTTCCCCGCTGTTTTTAAAGCTTCTTGATCAAGTCGTCGATTGGGCGGAGGAGCAGGAGATATACCTTATCCTTGACAACCACTCATTTAATCCGGTAGCGAATACTTCCGAGCGTATAGGCGACGTGCTTATTCCAGTGTGGACGAATATGGCGGAACATTTCAAGAATCGTTCCGCGTTCGTCATATATGAAATTCTCAACGAGCCGCACGGTATACAGGGCGCCGTATGGAGTAAAATTCAAGGACAGGTAATAGAGGCGATTCGTGCAGTGGACACGGTTCACTCGATAATCGTGGGCGGAGTAAACTTTAACGCGCTCAGCGCGCTTTCTCCTCTGCCGGAATACCCGGATACGAACCTCATATACACCTTCCACTTTTACGATCCCTACCTGTTTACCCATCAAGGCGAAACATGGGGAAGCCCGCCGAATCTGCGGAACCTGAAAGGCTTGCCGTTTCCTTCTGGCGCTCACGATCTGCCGCAATTGCCGTCTGAGTTGAGAACTACCTGGGTGGCGGACAACTTGAAAGGACAATACCAGAGGGACGCGAAAACCGAGACGCTTGCCGGGGCGCTTAACAAAGCAGCCGAGTTTTCCAATAAGCGGAAAGTTCCCGTGTTTTGCGGTGAATTTGGCGTGTATATGATAAACGCCTTAGCGGAAGACCGCGTACGCTGGTACGATATTGTTACGAACCTGCTTGACGAGCGGGGGATCGCCCGTACGAGCTGGGATTATACAGGCGGTTTCGGCGTATTTAAGACCCCGCAGGGCGGCAATTTCTACGCGGATTTGAACGCGGATGTGGTACGGGCGATGGGTTTCAATATGCCAGAACAGAGGGAACTGGCGAAGATTCGCACCAGCTTTGTTTTGTACGACGATTTTCCGCGCAGCGGCGCGTCCATTTCCGCATGGGGTACCGAGGACGATACCCGCGTGAGCCTGTACGAAGAGGATGCGGCGGACGGCGCCTACAGCTTGCTTTGGGAAAATCCCGACCAATACGAGGCGGTCTTCTTCACCCTGCCTCCTACCATAGATTGGGCGTACTTGAAGGACGAGGGTTACGCGCTTCGTTTCAAGGCGAAAATCGAAAGCGCGCAAAACGTCTCGTTTGACATGCGATTTTTGGATATGGAACGGGAGGGAAGCCTGCCGTGGCGCATGCGCGCAGCTATAAACAGTGCGGTTCTGCCGTCGGACGGCGCGTGGCATACAGTAACCATACCGCTTTCCAGTATGAATGAGGGTGGGGCGTGGGTAAGCGCGACGGAAGCGTGGCTTGAGCCGAGGGGCGAGTTTTCCTGGGATGCCATAGACAGGCTGGAATTTACGGCGGAACAGGGGTCTATATCAGGAATTATCCGCTTCGATTCGGTCGAGATTGTAAAGCCCTGACCAAAACGAAGCGGGCTTGTAGCCTGACCAACGGCGGGTTTTAGATCGGTGCGGCTTCCAGATCGAAGAGCGCGCGGGAAAAAACCCGCACTTTGACAAACGCACCGGGAGCAAGCGCGGCGGGCGTTGAAATAACCGCCGCGCCGTCCACTTCCGGCGCGTGACAGAAGAGTCGACCCAGATACAGGTCCTCACCTTCTATCTTTTCCTCCACAAGCGCGTCAAGCGTCCTTCCAATAAAGCGTTCCATGCGTTGTTCTGTAATAAGCGACTGCCGCTCTTCAACCAGCCGCTTCCGCGCCAGCGCGGTCTTCTTGGGGACGCGGTTCTTCATCGCATAAGCGGCGGTGTCTTCTTCCCGCGAATAGGCGAAACAGCCCGCCCAGTCCAGCGCGGCTTTTTCCTGAAAATCAAGCAGTGCCTCCATATCCACGTCAGTTTCACCCGGAAAGCCGACAAGAAAGGTAGATCGAATAACGGCGTCCGGCAAAGCGGCGCGGATGGTTTCTATGAGGGAAAGATGATCTTCCGCACTTTTTTTACGGTTCATGGCACGGAGAATACGCGGCGATCCGTGCTGAAAGGGCAGGTCGAAATAGGGAAGAAAACGTTTATCCCGCTGCATAAGAGGCAGTATGGCGTGGGGAAAATGATCGGGGTGTATATAGAGCAGACGCACCCAAAAATCACCGTCAATCCGGGAAATCTCTTCAAGCAGGGCGGGCAGTTCCGCGCTGCCGCGATCCATGCCGAACGCGCCCGCGTCTTGGGCGATAAGGCAGAGTTCCTTCACTCCACGCTCCAAAAGCCGACGGCATTCCGCCGCAACGTCGGGAATGGAACGGCTCTTCAACGCGCCGCGTATAAGCGGAATGGAACAGAATGAGCAGCGATTATCGCAGCCTTCGCTGATCTTGACATACGCGGAACCGGCGGGGGAAAGCAAGGGGCGCTCGTACAGCGCAGTTTCGGCAGGCAAGGATATTGCCGCCTCATTACCGAGTGCGGCGGCGCTTATGCGCGAAAGGTCTTCATTGCCGAAAAGCGCATCGGCTTCGGGCAGCGCTTCCCGCAGTTCTTCCGCATAGCGCTGACTCAAACAGCCTGCCAGCACGATCCGTTTGTTGGGATACGCCTTGCGCCATTCAAGCACTGCGTTAATGGACTCACGCTTCGCGCTCTCAACAAATCCGCACGAATTCACAATAACGACATCCGCCTCGTCCGCGGTGGCTGAAATCCACCCGGCTCCTTCCAGAAACGCCATCATCGTTTCGGCATCAACCTGATTTTTAGCGCAGCCAAAGGGATCGATATAATATTTTTTTGAAGAAGAATGCATAAAATCCTTTACGGAAAAGAGCTTTTACTCCAACCGCGCGAGGACTAATTGATACCGGTTGTCTTCAGTCCGTATCCAGCGGACTTCGGCGACGACCACTTCGCCTGCTGCGCCCAGCTCGACAGGAACGGTTTTTCCGCCGCCTATCACCTCAATTTTCGCCACCAGCGCATTGGACACACCTATGCGTATACCGTTCTGCGCCTGAATACTCAGTTCCTCGCTGCGCTCAACATAACTCTCGTTCCGCCCCTGACGATCCCGTTCCGCGATAATTTCCCAGCGGAATAGACAGTGTCCTTGGAAGTTGATCTGCATGGTGAACGGATAAGGCGTAGGAGATGAAAAAATAACCGTCGAAGGAAGGTTTCCGTCAATTGGCGTAGCGACAGCAGGAACGCTTACCGCAAGAGGCGCGGCTTCGTTAAAGGCGAAATGGAGGCGAGCGCCTTTGTCCGGGCTATTCTTCACGAAGTCCGCCGCCGTAAGAGTTAGCTCGTTAAAGCCGTCGTTGTCCATATCGACCGCAACTTCCTGCCCCAGATCAAAGCGCAGATCGCCCATAGGCGACGCTATCGTAATCGCCTCGCCCACATTCGTCAGGGTGAACTGGTAATTAACGCCGTTGTACGGCACGACAAGAGAATCGCCAAGCAAAAGGCGGTGGTCAGCATGGCCTTCGCCCATGGTGTATTCCTTTGTTGCGCGCTGTATGGGTGCTTCCGGCTCCCGCTTCGGCATATTCATGACAAGGTAAACAAGCGCCGCAACAACAGCAATACCCAGCATAATGCCCAATATCTGGGCAATAAGGCGCATTGGTATTTGCTGCTTAGGCTTTACAAGCTGCTCCATAGGAACCGGCTGTTCCTGCATCTTCACGGCGCGATACAAGGTAACAAGCTCCTCGGTGTTGAGTCCAAGGTAGGAACCGTAGCTCTTCAGGAAACCAATCGCGTATACCTCGCCCGGAAAGACGCTGAAATCTTCTTTTTCCAAAGCGCTTAAATAGCGGGCGGACACGTTGATCTTACGGCTTACGTCCTCGTGCGTTTCTTTTTTTGCTTCACGGGCGCATCTTAGTTTGTTTCCCAATGATTCCATCGCGCACCCCTATTACTCAATATTTCTAAACATAAAATTGTTGTATACATTCGCGGACGGCGGGGAATCATATTCAAAACGCTGTTCGGGAATTCCTTGATTGATCTTCACATTGGCGAAGTCAAAAATAATCCTGCCGCCGTACACGGTTGTGCCGTCCATACGGCGTATGATTTTGCTGTCAGGATGGATACTTAAAATGATCTCGCGGTAGCTCTCCGCGTTGGAACGCCGTGTGAGCCGCAGTTGTACAACCATTTCGCCGGTGTCTTCAAGGGGGACAGGCGCAGGACCCGACACATAAGACGGCGTATAACCGCTCCTCAGTATGCGCAACCCCAGTCCTTCGCCTGAAGAACGCCCGGACGACATATCCTGCTTCATAACCGCGCTGTAATCCGGCAAATAGATGGTGAGCATATTTCTGCTGAATACGACGACCTGATCTCGAGGCGATGTAAAATCTATACGAAGGAAGGCCGGAACGCGGTAACTCACTGTTCCCGCCATAGTCGATCCGCCCGACTGTATGTTAATAGTGGACTCGTAGTCCCGCATATTGGCGTAACGCTGGGCGACCATTTCAAGGTAGGTTCCAGCAGTGATAATTTCCTGAGAACGCGCCTCCGGGACGGCAAAAAGCAGCAGTGAAACCGCCGAAAGCGCAATGGTTTTGGTTTTCAATACCTTTCTAAAAAACCCTAAAAATATACTCATACTACATCCTACCCAAAAAAGAATAATATGACAAGCGCTTCCGCGCACCTTTCATATAAGGGGCGTGCCGCTAGTCCCGAGGGGCGGTCGCAGGATTTACGTTCCGATTGTCTTTTGACACCATAAGCAGAAGCTGCGGAGAGCTGTTCGTATCCAGTCTGCCAAGTTCGGTACCGACACCCACACGGTCGCCTATCCGCACGGACAGACGATCACAGCCGCCGTATGTGTAGAGATAACCCGCCGCAGACTCCACAACAACCACGTTCCTGAAATTGAAGTAGGGACCCACTGCTTTCACCGTGCCTTTTGTAAGACTTCTTACCGGTTCCGAAGCGTACGTCGTGATGATAAGCCCACCTGTGAGCTTCCCGTCCGCCTGAATCATGCTTCTGACATTGACCGGCCATGTTACGCCGTTGTATTTCGGAAGGGGATTAACGCCTGAGGGCGCCGCGGGCGGCGGTACTGGTGGTGGTGTTACTGCTGGTGGTACTACCGCTTGCGATACCACCGGCGCCGGAATACGCAGCTTATCGCCTGTTTTCAGTATATACGACGACGAAAACCCGTTAGCCGTCCGTAGTTCCGCCACTGTAATCCCGTACTTCCGCGCTATGCCGAACAGCGTGTCCCCCTTGACTACTGTGTATTGTGTCGCGCCTGAGGTGTTCCCTGCGCTCGTAGTCCTCTCAACCGACAATTTTTGCGGAATCTTGAGTTTTGTTCCTACCCACAGCTTCTTGGGATCGGAAATGTTGTTCAGTTTCATGAGCGCGTCCATGCTCACCCCATAGTCAAGGGCTATAGAGTACAAGGTTTCACCACGCTTAACCGTATGGATTTCTTCCGCATACACCGGTTTGAGGGAGAGAAATGACAAAACAAAGAAAATGACAGCTTGTACAGGGATGAATCGTCGTTGCAACACTAATCCTTTCTGACTATAATACAAAAAAATCTGACAAATGTCAAATAGTGAGAAGGGCGGGTGAAATAGACTTGAAAGCATGAATTGACGATGCTGATGCAGTGAAAACGCGCTTTTCCGCCTATTTCTTCCCTGAATAAATCGTCAGCGTCATATTTTCGCGCCGCTGGGCTATAAGACTGTGCCACATCTTCTTTTTTTTATCAAATGTGGAATGTTTCTGGGCGACTTCACGCATCTTTTCGTAGATCGCAGCGCCGTGCCGGGCGGCGACGTAGGTCTTCATCTGGTGTTCGTCAAATACGCCGGAAAGGTGTTTGTCAGTCTCCTGTTCAAAAGACGCTTCGTATTCGTGCATAATAAGGGAATAGCGGTCAAGCACGTCCCATGCGTAATCAAGAATACTGCGATCCGTGTCCGGCAGCTGCTCTAATACAAGTATGCACTGGCGCAGTGTCTTTACGGCGCGGGGGTAATTTTCGTCCTTCACGTAAGCGTCGTAGGCTTGACAGCAGAGACGCTGGAATGAGGACGTCGTAACCTGCTCCTGAACGCCGCTGAAGTTCACCATTATTGAGAAATGTTCCATAACTTCGGCGGCACTAAGAAACAGTTTTATCACAGAAGAAAAGACCTTCTCTTCCCACTGAGCGCTCCGTATGGCGGTGTGCAGTTCCTGCAAATCATCGGCAAGAAGGCGCTTATGGGCGCTCGCGGAATCAAAAACCAGCTCGCAGGTAGGAAGCATCACTCCCTTAAACTCCAGCAGTCCCGTATCAAAGAAGAAGATGTCGTCCGCTTGAAAAATGGTGTCTTTGCGGGTCTTAATCTCTTCCTCCGCCTTCATCCGCACCTGTTTTGTCAGCATAAGACGGGAATTTTTGGATGAAAGTTCGTTGGCGCGGCTTTGCAGGCGAGCGGCGGTGTTCAAGAGAAAGCCTGAAAAGTCGCCGTTTTCGGTTATGATGAGTGGGATAGAGGTATTGCCACCCGACACGCCGCCCGATATTTTGAACACGGGCAGTGCTTCCGCATATTTTGAGCGTTTCAGCTTCACTTCGGGCGAACGCGGCTTTCTGACACGGGAAAAGTAATCGATGATGGACAAGGCGGCGGTTATAGCGTCAACAGCGGACGCAGACACGATGACGATCTCTTCGCCCCGCTCCCGTCGGCTTATGCAATGGCACTGTTCCGCTATGGTTTTGACGTCGTTCCCTATCACCTGATCGAGGGCTTTGAGCAGGGAAAGGTTTTTCCGCGCCGCTTGGCAGAACTTGGTGTACCCGTGTATATCAAGCAGGGCGACAAAAAGATTTGGGATGGATGTACTGCGCTTTAGATCGCCCGCTTCAGGGAAATCGCGGTCAGTGATAACCAGCTCCCGCCACAGGTCAGGATGCGTATTCCGCGATATGTTGGAAAAGAAACCCCAGTTGAGCTGTTTAATGAGTTGAAACGCCCTCATCAATACAACGCTGAATTTAGGCGTCTTTGCTGCTTGTTCCGCATATTCTTTTAACTGAGAGAAAGTGTGAATTTCACGCGAAATGATCTTGTTGTAAAGGTGGGAGAAAAGCTCGTATTCGCCTAAGCTTGCTAAATCTATCATGGTAAATATTAAATATACGCCGTGCCGTAAGAAAAAGCAAGAGCTATTTTTCACGGCGCGGACTTTTTGTTTGTTACAATTTCAAAAATATGGCGCAGATAAAGCCCACGTTAGAGAGTCGCCGGTTAAAGCGGGGGATTTTCGACCTCCACTTTGTCCTTTTCTTGAAAAGGCGCAAGACTTGCAATCATACGCATAGGGGCGTTAGATTGGTTTATGACGTAGTGAACCTCTTTCGGCTCTATGTGTATGAACTGCCCCTGCTCAAGGACATGCGGCTCGCCGTCCACCACTATCGTAACGCTTCCTTCCAAAATATAGAAATTTTCTTCCATAATATTATGGTAATGCGCCCTGAAATCTTGTCCAGGCATAAACTGTACGACAGCGAAATTCATTCGCGGTCCCTGCATAAGGTATTTGGGACCATGGTCGCCGTTCCGGTATTCACGGTCTTTTTCGTCTACTATGTACATGGTATCTTCTTTCTCCTTATATTAAAAAACTCACAAGCCGGGCGCCGACCACATAGGACGGGTAATTTTCCTGTTGGCAAGGTCAAGCTGCGCTGGATATACCGCCCGCCACCGGTCAAACGCTTCCTTGTACGCCGCGACGTTGGACGGCTCCGGATCATAGACCGCTTCTATGCGGGCGAGTTTTGACGCGGCGCTTTGCACGTCCGCGTACAGCCCCACGCCCGCACCGGCAAGAATCGCCGCACCCAAAGCGGTCGCTTCTTTCACGACTGGCACCGCCACCGACAGGTTGAGCGTGTCTGAGAGGATGCGCGCCCAAAGCGGACTTTTCGCTGCGCCGCCAGCAAAGGTAACGCGACTGGGGTTCGCGCCCGCGAAATTCCGCACCAGTTCAAGGTGGGCGCGGGTTACAAGGCAGGCGTTTTCCAAAATGGCGCGGTAGAACGTATATTTGTTGAATTGCGTTGCGTCGAGGGCAAAGTTGATGAAGGACGGCGCGGCGTGCCGCCAGTTGATATAGCGCATCTCATCGGAAAAGGCGCAGACCATGCCGCCGCTTCCAGGAGGAATTTTCGCCGCCTCCGCGTCAAGCGCCGCATATCCGCCGCGCCGCGCTTCCTCTGCGCAGAAGGCGTCGCGGTACCAGCGGACAACCAGTCCGGGATTGAAGGCGAGCGCCTCGTACTGCCACAAGCCCGGAATTGCGTGGCAGTTCACCCTGACGTCGCAAGCCGGAGAAACGAGACATTCCGCCGTGTTGTACTCGTACTGCCAGAAACTGCCGCCTATGACGGCGGCTTGCCCCGCACCAGCGACGCCCAAACCAATGGTGGCAAGCTGGCAGTCTCCGCCGCCCGCCACGAGCGGCGTGCCTTCCGCAAGCCCTGAATCCGCCGCGCCCTGTTTTGAGACCGCGCCTATGACGTCGCCGCATTCGGCGGTGGCCGGGAATATGTCGGAACGCAGGTCGCAGCGTTCTGCTATGCTCGTGTCCCAGCGCCTCGTTTTAAGGTTAAAGATACCGGTGGTTGAACCGTTGCTTGGTTCGACACGGAGGCTGTCGGAGAGTCTGTACAGAATCCAGTCGTTGATCATGCCGACAGCGGCAGTTTTTTCGTAGATGTCGGGCAGTTTGTCTTTTACCCAGAGAAGGCGCGGCAGTGCGCCCAGCGCAAAGGTCTGTCCCGATTCGCGGTACAATTCCTCCTCAAGCCCGTCCGAGATCGCCTTGAGCCGCCCCACCTCGTCCGCGGCGCGTGAGTCCACGTTGGCGCACGCCCATATTTCGGTTCCGGCGCGGTCGTACAGGACTATGCCTTCCCGCATACAGGCGGATGATACGGCGGCTATGTCATGCGGATCGACGCCGGTTTCGGCAAGAACGCCCCGCGTACATTCGCATAGGAGCGCCCAGTTCCGTTCACAGTCAAAGTCCATGCTCCCCGGATAGCGCGGGTCTTGGGCGTGCGTCCATTCCCGCTGTACGCAGCCAAGCTGGTTTCCATCCGCGTCAAACAGAACGGCGCGGACGCTTCCCGTACCAGCGTCTATGGCAAGCAGTTTTTCACGCATTGTGTTACCTCGCCGTGTCGCGGAAATAATCCCAAGCTTCTTTGTCCGTGAAATGTTCGTGGACGATTTTACCTATCGCTTCCGCCATAGCTTCGGCGTTGGCGCTCTGAAAGATATTGCGCCCCATATCAAGACCGCGCGCGCCGCCGCGCATAGCTTGGTACGCCATTGTAAGCGCTTCCTGTTCAGACAGCTTTTTCCCGCCAGCAACCACGATAGGCACAGGGCAGGCGGCAACGACTTCCTCAAAATCCTCGCAATAGTAGGTTTTGACGATATTCGCGCCCAGTTCGGCGACTATGCGTGTGGCAAGCTTGAAGTATTTTCCCGTGCGCTCCATGTTTTTGCCCACAGCGACCACGCCCAAAACCGGAATACTGTAGGCTTTCAAGCTGCCCGTCCGCGCCTATAAAAACCTGCACGGCGAGCGCGTCCGCATTCATGCGTATCGCGTCCTCTATGTCAACCGCAACAACTTCATGGCTCAAGTCCTCATTCAGCATGGAAGAACCGGACGAGACCCGCAGAGCGATCCCCTTCCTGAACCCGGGTTTCACGCAGGTCCGCAGTGCGCCCCGCGTCGCCATAAGCACATCCACGCGATCTATGAGGCGGGGCAGCAGCAGGTCAAGCCGCTCCAGCCCGGACACTGATCCCATAAAGTACCCGTGGTCAAAGGCGAACATCACCGTATTGCCTGTTTTTGGGTCAAAAATAGCGGAAAGATGCTTCTTCATCCCCCAGTCAAGATTGCCCGCGCCCTTGACGTGGAACGCGCCGTCCGCTGCGAAAGGCGTTTCGACATGGTAATCCTTCGCCACTTTATTTCCGTCTGTATCAGCCATATTGCTCCTTTATTCGCAGTTACTATTTTGTAACACTTATATTCATTAGTAAACCCCACAGATACTAATTTCCTTACAGAACGAACCTCGTCAATTCTGTAACACGTACATGTTTCCCCGCCGCAAGCAGCGGGGAGCTTCATTCATCCAGCCATGTTTTGATTTTTTTCTTGGTCTTTTTTAAGGCGTCCTCTGTCCAGTCAACCGCGTCGTCGGTTTTGTCTTTTGTCCAATCCACAGCTTCACCGGCTTTGTCTTCCACCTTTCTGCCCAGCTTGTTCAGCGTCGGTTCAGTTTCCTTTACCGCTTTCTTACCGTCGTCCACGAGGTCGTCAACCGCACTGTCTAAAGAATCGAGCAGGTCCTTGCTTTTGTCCAGAAGACTCGATTCGCCTTTTTTGGTGGTTTTCTTCGTATCACCCGCTTTGGGCTTATCCGCAAAAACCATATCCGCCATTATCACAATCATAAGCGCCGCAACAAACGCGGCAAACCGTGTCGTTTTCATAACACCTCCATAGTGAGAGACTCACTATAATATATCTAATACTATCATATAAATCGCCGCCATTGTCAACATATTAGTGAGAGGGTCACTTATGGGCGCGGCGCTTATGATTCCGTACATGCAAAAAGAGATTCTATACTATGTTGCATCAAAATTGATAAACGCCTATTGACCAACTCCGCGAAAAATGGTAGGGTATCTCTTACATAATACTATACACATATAAAGGAGTTAATCATGGCTGTTTTTCACACAATCAAAGCGCGGCTGTATGACACCGTACTAACTGACAACCCGAACGACCTAATCGCACGAGTTGTTTCCGAAAAGTCCCTCACCATAGGCGACGTCGCTTCCTCGGCGGTCAGCCGCGGCGGCGCAAAGGTCTCGGCGGAAGACATGGAACACACGGTTACTCTCTTCCTCAAAGAGATGGCCTACTGCCTTTGCGATGGTTTCTCAATCAACGCGGGCTACTTCACCGCCCAAACCGTCATCAAAGGCGTGTTTACCAGCGCGAACGACAAGTTTGACCCCGAAAAACACTGCGTCCTGTTCGACTTCCAGCAAGGCTCGCTCCTCCGCAAGGAACTGTCCAATGTAGAAGTTGACGTTCAGGGTCTCGCGGACCTTTCGTTCTTTATCGCGCAGGTTCTGGACGTAAAAACAGGAAGCGTCAACGACCTGCTTACGCCGAATCGGAACTTGAAGATTATGGGGAGCAAACTGAAGATAGCGGGCGACAGCGAGGCGAACGGCGTTTACTTTGTAAATCAGGAAACGCAAGAGCGGGTAAAGGTAGAGTTTTCGGATATAGTAACCAACAATCCATCGGAGTTAATCGTGGTGATTCCTGAACTGAACGCGGGAACGTACAAGGTTGAGATTGTTACACAGTTCAGCGGGAGCGGGGGCGTAACGCTCAAAGAACCGAGATATGTTATGTTTGAGAAAATACTGACTGTTGCGGGCTAAACTAAGCCCGAATTGCAGGGTGTCTGCAAGCCTCGATGCAGACGCCCTGCAAGCCTGGTTGCAGCCGGTCTGCAATTAGGCTTGCAGACCGGCTGCAAAAAAGCATTCTCTCTGATACATAGAAAATCAAGACTATGCAATAAGCGATGATGTTGCATGGATTCATAACCTTCATCCAAAATGGAAAAGTATACGCTCTATCGGATTTGTGGATTCCAGCCGTGAAGTGAAAGAAGTGGTAAAACATGAGCGGCAATTTTTCATTTCCAGTATGCCTGCCGATCCAAAAGAGTTCGCCAGAGCGGTTCGTTCACATTGGAGTATAGAAAATTCGCTCCATTATGTCTTGTATCTTGCGTTTGGCGAGGACGACAGTCGGATTCGCAGCGGCAAAGCTCCCCAAAATATGAACTTTATTCGTAAGATTGTCTTAGCTTATAGCACGTTCAGACAAAGAATCAAAAAGTTCGGTTGTCGGAAGAATCAAGCGCATGGCGTGGGACAAAAGGTATCTCGAACATGCGCTTTTTCATTCCTCTTTTCCAGACCTTCTATAATTTTTTATGCGCTCGCCCTAGTTTTTTATCTTTTACGTTTACATTTTGTAAGAAAGGTATGATATAATTAAAAATCTGCGTTTATAAAAGCAGATGTACATTTTAAGACGCCGTCCCAATTTTTAATTTTCACACATTTCTTAGTTTTAGGAAATGGGGCGGACAAAGGTGGTTATATGAAACATTTTGCGCTTTTTCTGTTAGCCGGTAGGATTGCGGCAGTCGTATCTGCCAGTGTGATCGTGTTGACATCCTGCAGCCAGTCGGGGGGGGGGGGTGAGATTCCGCCGTCCGTGAGACAACCCAAAGTCCAAACCGGTGCGGAATACTACTACAACTGGCTGATTCCCAACATAGGAACGGTTGACCGCGTTGAACCGCTTTCCGGTGAAATCACGACACAGAACGCTGCAACTTTATGTACCAGCGAAACTCTAAAGGGCATCATCGCCGAACACAAAACCTTGGAAACTTACGTAACTAAATATAGGTTCATCGAAAAGCATGAACTTGACAAATACACCGATTTGCCCACCTCTGAATTTCTCACACGCATTGAAGACTTCCAAGAAGGTGTATTTGGGGATAATTCAGGTATGGATGCACTGACGGTTCTTGTGAATGCAGGGGTTGACAATGCTGACAAGGCTCTGTATATTGAATATGTCAAGGCTTTCACGGGTATGAATCTGCTTATAGGACAGGAGGGTTCAAATGAAGATTATTCGACGAAGTTTAATGTTGCTGGTACTGATGTTTCTCTTGCGGATGTACTCGTAGAGATTCAGGCACTCGGCGGTATTTCCCTTAACCCGACAGGACCGTATCAGATAGACGCTGTACGTGACGCCGCTATCGCACTTCTAAGTAACGAAAATAACAAACTTCTTGCCAAGGATGTGTATACTCAGGTGGGGAGTATCTTAAGTCTTCGCGGTTTGGTTAATAATATAATAAGTCAGGGTTTCTATCCGAACTTAAATGAGGAGGCAAATGGTTTGGCAAGGGGTGCCACAGGTTTGGATTCTAACTACATGCGTCAGTATGGCGTTTTGGCATATGGGGCATTCAAACCGCAGGAAATGCAGCAGGAACCTGACCTATAATCAAATAAAGCAACTGAAACCAAGACAAAGGACGACAATTTGCCCTCCTTTTTTTATTCGCAGTGGGGTTTACTACCCGGCCCCCTGTGGGGCGGTTGCTGTTTGTACTACTTGCCATTCTATGGTAGTAAACCCCATATATACTAATTTCCTTACAGAACGAACCTGAACGAACCTCGTCAATTCTGTAACACGTACATGTTTCCCTGCCGCTTGCGGCGGGGAGGTTCATTCGTATTGAAGTCCGACCACTCAATAATGAGTGGTCAGACCGAATACAACCACCAATCTACAAAAGGTATGATCATAACCATGCGAGAAACAGACCAACATTTTCAACATCGCCTCTTCTCTTTGTTGAATTGTCGCGCTTCGATACATTAAATCAGTGTTTACCTAGTGTTCCCTGCTCACCTCAAAGGTGTAAGCTGTTTCATAATTCATGTTGGTGCAAACATCCATGCTGCGCGTTGTGTTGTTGAACACAATGCTGTATGAGGTATTGTAGTCCATACCGGACAGTGGGTCGAAATCGTGCAAGGCCTTCACGCTTTCCAGCATCTGCATGGCTTTCTCGGCAGTAACAACGCCTTTGTTCTCGTCCAGCGCAGTCTGCAATATTATCAACCGGTCCTCACCATCGCGGTATTCTTCCTTCACATCCGCACTTAGGAAGAAGTTCGTCACAACCTGATTGTTTCCCTCCGAACGCAGCACGCGCATCTCACCATTTACATATTCAATCACTGCGCTGTCGCCAGTAGCGTCCGCAAGTTGAAAATGGATGTTGGAGTTGCCAATGCTGTGCATATCGTGTTGAGCCATCAGCGCAATGCCCTCCTCTACAGTGGCGGCCTTATCCAGCAGCATACGTACAGCTATGGATGTGGTTATGGGAATTTTGCCTGTGTCCTGGTTCACCGGCGGCGCGGCATACAGCAGAAGGATGGCCACACTGAGCCCTTTTTCATTGATCCCATCCACTGTGAAATAAGGCGCTGCCAGCATAAACAGACGGCCCATCACATTATCGGGGATGTGATCCACATAGCCCAGCACCAGCCCGCTGGCTGTTGAAAGACTTTCATAGCCGTTTTCAGGCTTGGTGTGCAAAAGGGTGTTCTGGGCATCAGCAATGTCAAAATTACGCCCCATGATGTAGTCACCGTCGGGGGTGGCGGCGGTAAATGCAGAGCAGCCCACTGTAGGCGCCTTTTGATTGAAGGGAAGCCCGCCTAGCAACTGCTGCGAAATAAAATCGTCCAGTTCCTGTTCGCTTGCCGCGCCCTTGGCCAGCAAATCGTCCAGCGCATAATCCAATTTGTAGTCCATACGGTAGAAATTGTCGTCCACCTTTTCCAGAGAATTCAGCGTTTCAATGGACTCGGTACTCAGGACAGCAGTACCTGGCTGTGCAGTTTGGCACCCTGTTAGAAGGGCCAAAGTGAAAACCAACGCCATAACAAGCGTCCCTATCTTCTTCATACAAATACTCCTTTCAAAATAACTTTTACACAGTTTAACAACTGTATGATATTTTATATAAACGGCATAATATTCTGCTCTCTGAATAACTTTTTATTCGCAGTGGGGTTTAACCCCGGCCGCTGTGTGGCGGTTGCTGTTTGTAATACTTACCATTCTATGGTAGTAAACCCCACAGATACTAATTTCCTTACAGAACGAACCTCGTCAATTCTG
>QMCE01769454.1_pt2 | contig 24843 bp, 24 predicted proteins | sample 1821851 | NCBI WGS metagenome assembly QMCE01 (sample SAMN09453174, study PRJNA476694) | Termite gut metagenome, whole genome shotgun sequencing project. | isolation source: worker | host: Odontotermes sp. | place: South Africa:Pretoria | collected 2016-01-28 | reverse complement strand
AACTTTTCGATAGTTTTTGTCGGCAGGTAAAATGTACAGGTTCGGAGATTATCGGCCGACCTTTGGCGGCCCGAACCGGGCCTGTATCCTCCGCGATTATCTTTTTTTATTGGTTTTTCTGTCATATTTCAATAGTTTTTAATTCGTCTATAATTTCATCCGGCAATGGACAACCGGCTAATCCACTTTCATTATATTCTTTCCGTAAAGATTTAATCTCGGCCTCTGTCATAGGTCGATAAGGATTAAAAAATGCGTTTATTTCGGGAGTAGTATGAATGGCGTCCAATCTATTAACATCGAATATCGCAGGGCCACCGGCAAAGCACAATACCGACTCATGACAAACGATATTGCGATTGCCATATGGGCCATAATATTCATCTACATCTATGCCAAAGCCTCGACTATGTATTAAAATAATTCGCCCTCTTTGAGGGACATTAAAAATTTTCATATCTTATATTCTTTTTTGTCGACACAAAGATAATGCAACCATTTGGAATAAATAAATAAAATATCAAAAAAAAGTGAAAAAAAATTTCAATCGGCCAAATTTTGTAGCTACAAACTCGCTCAAATAATTGCTTTTGGGAAAGCAATAGCCTATATTTGCCGAAAAGTCAGCGCAAAATGAAAAATTACGGAACAGGACGGTTCGACGACATGTCAGTAGCGATTGATAAAATCGCACAAATGGCCGACATTTCAGTAGATTATCCGACAGGCGACCCCGCCCCGCAAGCCGACATCGACCCCTCATGGTTTGCCGAAAGCTATAAAGGCTCATCGAGTGCAAGCGAGTTCAACGCGATTCAACTCTATCTCGCCGACATTGAACTCGACAAAGATATGCAAGACCTATTTGCCGGGATAGCAAAGTGCGAGATGACTCATTACGACAAACTGCAAGGTCTGATAAAGTCGCTCGGGGGGTCTCTCATTGTTGACTACTCAAACGCACAATTGAACGACAATATCCGCAACTCTAAAGATATTCAATCCGCACTCCGCCTTGCAATAGACGGAGAGGAAGCGACCAATAAAGTATACTATGAAGTTCGCGACCGTGTGCAGGGTGCAACCGACACCGACACAAAGAGCTACATACTCGCCCTGCTCGATAAATTGATAGCAGACGAAAAGGTACACATAAAGCTATACAACGATGCTCTCTACAAGGTAATCGCCTCGAATTTGGCACAAAATGGCACAGTGTAAATGAATGTAAAGCAGAAAGATAGGCGGGTAATCGTAATGGCAGAATATCTCTTTGCCAATCCCGCTGTCACTTCAGCCGAAATCATGGCCGAATTTGTCCCCAAGTGGCAGCTGTCTGTCCGCACTTGCCGCAGAATCATGTCAAAGGCCCGCGAGCATAACGAGGAGCTTATACAAAGGCACGAAGCTAACGTAGCAAAGGAGGCGGTAAGCTCGATAACAGAGTCCGCCAAAAGGGCTGTATTGTCCCGTGAAGAGGCACTCGAAATTTTGTCCGAGATAGCAAAGGATAAAAACAAAGTGTCCAACCGCGACCGCATAACCGCCGTCTCGAAGCTCTCTGAAATGCGCGGATGGAACGCTCCGCAAAAAATAGCCGAGACAGACTCGCAGGGAAACGACCTTGCACAGCCGCTCACCGCCGAACGTAAGAAACAAATTCTTAAAGAGCTTGAATTATGACCGAACGGGAATATATGGAGGCTCTATTGACTTCGGGAACACTTCGATTTACGAAGCATTTCTACCGCAAGCGGTTCAACCGTCGGTATATCGTGGCAAAGCACCACCGTATAATTGCCGATGCTTTGGATAGCGTTTTGCGTGGTGAATGCACGCGGCTCATGATAAACATTTTCCCACGTTCGGGTAAGACCGAAATCGCAGTGAAAAACTTCATCGCGCTCGGCCTTGCGGTTAACCCCGCAAGTAAGTTCATTCACTTGACCTATTCGAACGATTTGGCGTTGGACAACTCGGAGGAAATCCGCGATGAATTTGTACGGAACGAGGAATACCAACGGATTTTCCCCTATGTGCAGATAAGCAAATCCTCGACGGCTAAAAACAAGTGGTTTACAACGGCGGGCGGAGGTGTGTATGCAGCCGCTGCGGGCGGAGCCATCACGGGCTTTGGGGCGGGTTCGGTAGACGACATAACAGACGAAGAACTTGATGAAGTTATCGCCCGCGATTTGCGGGACCGGGAACTCGTGGATTTCCTTTCGTCAATTAGTGGTGAAGCGGGCTTCAACGGTGCGATTATCATAGATGACCCGTTAAAGCCGGACGACGCATTTTCGGAGACAATTCGTGAACGAGTGAATCGCCGATGGCTCAACACTATAAAGAGCCGCCTTAACAGCATCCGCACCCCTGTCGTTGTAATCGGCCAACGCTTGCACCCGCACGATTTTTGTGGGCACATTCTCGAAATAGAGGGCGAGGAATGGACGGTAATCAATATCCCGGCCTTATATTACGAAAATGACGAACCGAAATCCATTTGGGAGACAAAGATGCCGGCAAAGGAGCTGTTGCGTCTCAAAGAACAGGATAGCTACACGTTCGAGTCGCAATATCAGCAAAACCCGACCATGCCCGAGGGGCTGTTATTCCCCGAAGAAAACTTGACCTTTGTCGACATGGCGGATTATTCGCACGAAGAACCGTTATTCCGTTTTGCGACCGTTGACCCTGCCGATACGGGGGGTGACTACTTTACAACGGCCTTTTTAGATGTCGTTCGGTATGGGGAAAACGACCTGCGTGTGTTATTACGCGATGTGGTTTTCACAAAGGACGGTTTAGAGGCAGCATGCGCCATGACTCGCGAAAAGTTTTCGCAGAATCACACGGAGGTCGCGTACCTCGAAATAAACGGACTCGGACGGGCCGCGCATATCCTTTTGGAAAGCGCACAGGGTACGACAATCGCGCCCTATGTGGCGCATGAAAACAAGATGGTGCGCATATTGTCAAAGCACGAATTTATACAAAAGAGCTATCTATTCAAACGTCCCTCCGACCAAAGCACGCAATACAGGGATTTCATGCGTAACTTAACAGGGCTTTTGAAAGAGGGCAAAAATGCGAACGATGACAGCGGTGACAGCCTTGCGGCGAGCGCGGAGGTCGTTCAATCACGATTTGGAGATTTAATTTATGGGATGGTTTGGTGATATATTAGGCAGATTTTCGAGGCATAGCCCTGTCTTCGTAGATAGGGATATACACATGGCAGGCCATTGGGGAGGCGGATGGCGTGATGAAGATGGCAATTTGAATATTTGCCAACACAACGCATACGATATTGCGACCTCACTCGCAGAAGTGGCATATCCGATTGACATGATAGCCGACAGGGTGTCCATTCTAAATTATCGGCTGCTGAACGAGGCGGGTAAAGAGGTAGATAATCCACCCAAAGCGGTTAAGCGGTTGCTCGAACACCCAAACGCGCTTGCGTCACTGCCAACCATGATGTACGACGCTGCTTTTATCCTTATGTCGGACGGCAACCTTGTTGCGACCCGTACACGCCCGTCGTTAATGTCGGACATGCAGGTGAAGCCCGAGAATATTGCTTCGGTTCAACTTCGGCCTCCCGGCAGCTACATAATGCGTTGGCATCACGATGTGGATATAGACTATCTCGAAAACATAAACGAGGCTATTCGCGAGATTGAAGTGTGGGACGGTATCCATTATTCGAACAAACACGAATACATGGGTTCGGATGTGGTTTACGTCGGTAACGGCGGACGGACGCACCGAAACGCACACGGCGGTATAGAGTATCGCAGTCCTTTACTTTCGGCGCAGCGGAATATAAATAACCTTATCGTTGTTTATGAAGCCCGTTACCGCGCCTACACAAAGAATCCGTTTGGCATAATCCTATCCCCAAAGATGTCGAATCCGACCGACCTTGCGGCAATTGCGGCCTCACGCGGTCAGACCGACCGCATACACAGGGAGCTGTCGCAGTCAAACGGAATTACGGGGTACGATATTCACGGCCACGCTAAAAAAATGTGGGCGATAACAGGTACGGCGATGCAGGCGACAAAAACGCTTGCGACAATTGCCGAGCTTCAACCGTTTGAGGAAACACGTGAGGACGCTTTACAAATCGCGGGCCTATTCGACGTTGATAGCAGTCTTGTACCAACCCGCGAGCGGGCTTCGTTCACGAACGACAATAAGGAAGCCGCCGAAGCGAATTTGTACGATGGTATTATCACGTCCATGTCGAACGATGTCGCGCGGTTCATGACACAGTTATTAGCTTTGGATAAGGTGGGGCTTCGCCTCGAACCCGATTTGACAAACGTACCCGTGTTACAGGCTCGCCGCTTACAACGTGCGCAAGCCGACGCCGCAATCGTGAATTTACTTTTGACCATGCGACAAAACGGCATGATAGGCGAGGCAGAAGAAAAGATGATAACAGAACGAATAATTAATAATCTAATATTATGATAGTTATAGACGTTAAAGGCGAGATTATCAACGGCAACCAAGCCGCTATGATGCGGCAGTGGTTCGGGGAGTCCGACACGGAATTTTCCATTGACAGTGTTCGCGAGGCTGTAAATCGCGGAGAGGATGGCGATGAGATATTGCTAAACATAGACAGCTATGGCGGCGATATCGAAGCGGCGTTGCAGATATACGACTATTTACGGCTGACGGGGCGCACTATTTACTCAAACATTATGGGTGATGCGTCAAGTGCGGCATCTATTTTGCTTTTGGCGGCTGAAAAAAAGAATCGTTCCGCAAACGCGCATGCGTCGGCGGTGCTGCACTATACAAGCGGTGGCACATACGGAAAGGTGGAGGATGTCGAATCGCTCGCGAAAGACATGACCCACTTCAACGCGGAGATAGCAAAGGTATACGTTGAACGCACGGGGCTGTCCGCAAAGAGGGTAGATGAATTGCTTTCGAAAGACGAGCGGCATTTCGCGCCCGAACTTATGTCTATGGGCTTCATTTCTTCGATAAACAAGTACACGACAGCAGCAGCCGTTGCTCTGGGCGCGCAAAAAGAGATGTACACCCGTCGTATCGCCGCTATGGCCGAACGAATGGAGTCAAAGCCAAAGCAAGTGAAGCAAAACGAAATACAAACACTTTTAACAATTTTTAATCAATATGGGAAAACTAACTGATGCCATTGTTGCCAGTGGCAAAACCATTTCCGACGAGGCAAGGTCTTTGTTGGAAAATTTCGAGACTGTCGTCGCGGGAATCGTTGACAGCGAGAAAAAAGAAATGGCAACTCTTTACGAGGGCGTGAAAAACCTCGTGGAAGCGAACGCAAAGGAGTTGGGTGAACACAAGGACACCCTGCTCAAAGTGGCCAAAAAGGTGGATTCGCAGGTCGAACGCACCCTGAAAGGCATTACAAGTAAGGAGGAATGGAGAGAGGGTATCCGTGCAAAAGCCGAAGAGTTCAAGTCGCTTTATGACAAAAGTCAGGGCGAGATGAAGTTCACAATCAAAGGCGCGGCCACCGACCCGATTATCCACCCGAACAATTATCCAACGGGGCTGCCTATTCCCGTGTTGGCTCCCGGAATCGGTTCGACTCCGTGGTTGGAGTCTTCGTATTTCGATTACGTTGACAAAGTAACCTATCCGCGCGAGGGTGCGAAACCCGTAACGGTTGTTGACAGGACACCGTTCGAGGGTAACGCCGAATGGTGGGGTAAGCTGAAACCCGATGGCACGTACATGTCGAAATCCGAAGTGTCGTTCGGCTATACGGCAAAAACCGTTATCCCGAAGACGGTCGCGGTCATGGAAACGTTCTGGAAATACGACCTGCTCGACCTCGACTTCCTCGAAAACGAACTCTACAACACGCTCACCCGCATGATTACCCGCGAGATTCGCAGGGCGATTCTGCTCGGGGACAGCACTGCGAACGCACTCGCGCCCGATGGCGTTTGGTCGCAGGCCGTTGCCTATAACCTCGCGACAGCTTCGGGTACGGTCAAGGTCGCAAACGTAGCGGATGCCATTTCGAAAATGGCCTGCCAAATCAGAATGGCAGGTTACGAGGGTCAAATCGTGGCTTCGGTCGCTCCCGGGGTTATGTGCGAGATGAACACTCTGAAAGCCGAAAACGGAACGTACCTCGACGTGTCGAAACCTCTCGCAGGTATTGTAGTTCGCGAAGATATGGCGCTCACGGGTAACCAAGTATTGGTAAGCATACCCGAGAGATTCCACGTGCGTCTGTTCGGCGGTATCGACGTCGAATTTATTGTCGGTTCGGTCAAGGATGCCGATGATAACGTAATCGGTACTACCCCCGAATTCAACATGTTGAAGATTCGCGCCGAACAAAGGTTGCTGACCTACATGTTTACATGGGACAAACCGTCTGCTGTAAAGGCCGATGACGTGAACACCGTTGTTGACGATATCAATCAGCAGGATGCGTAATCGAAAACCAAAGTCAAACGAATAAAAAGTAAATAATATGGCACAGCAAAAACAGACACCGCTTGCAGCCGAATACAAAGTGCCCTGGAAAGAAATCGTGGGTACGGGCAAGGGTTCGCTTCCCGCGGGCGCAAGGACAAAAGTACATGAGGAGGTAGCCAAGCGGCTTATTAAAAAAGGAACGGCGAAAGCCGCAGAGGCGACTGCGTAATGTTTCTCGACGGCAAATATTTTCAGGATAGCGAACTCGAACTCCCGCAATACGGCAGGTTGCCTAATAGCGCAGTCCCGGGCGAGATAGGATATACTTTGACTCAAACGGTCGGAGAGAATACCCTCGAATACTTTATCGAAAAGTACGAAGAGAGATTCCTAATCGAATTGCTCGGTGACAGGCTTTATGAAGCGTGGAAAGAGGGCGTGAATGCCGAAACGCCTGCGCAAATTTGGCTTGACCTGAAAAACAGGATATACAAGGTCATGCCGAAAGTCTCGTTATCTCCCGCGGCGAACTATGTCTATTTTTATGCCATGCGTTCATCCGCTTCAGATACAACGATAACGGGCGAGGTAAGGCAAAAGGGCACATTTACTGAAAATAGAACGCCGTTAGGGAAGATGGTAACAGCGTGGAACGATATGATAGACGAGGTTCGACGTATTCGAGAATGGATATTTATTCACCGCAAGGAGATTTATGCGGCCATGCCGTTACCGCACTATCACGATTGCCATTGGCACACGTGGTGTCAATACGAGTTCGGGTATATTAACGAATACGGGATATGATATTATCGACAAATAGATTGGTTGGGGCGGCTGTATACCGCACGCGTAAGGCATTAAACGCGAACCCTGAATTCATGGAGGCCCTGAAAGCGTATCAGTACGCCCCGAGCTGTCTATACGACGATGTATTCCACCTGTGGCACTTCCCCGGCACTCACGAAGAGATTTCGCGCCTTATGATTGCGATGAGTAAAAGCATAGAATCGAGTAAGATGAAGTTTCCATGCATAATGAATTTCCAACCCGTCACACGAACGATAAGCAGTGCGACGAATGGAAATCTTATACAGGTGAGATTAAATCTTGCGATATGCGCGATAACCTTTCAGGAGTGGACAACGCAAACGAGGGAGAGGTCGGTCTTCGATATTGTTTTACGTCCAATATATGATGAATTTATACGGCAGATATCCAAATTGCCGTTTATTCAGGTCGGTTATGAATTAGCTCCGCACACGGTGCATGAAATATATACAACGGGTGCGAACGCGGGCCAAATCCATGACCGATATAACGAACATATAGACGCAATAGAAATTGGAAATTTGACTCTCACTCTAAATCCGCGTCTGTGCGAAAAGCATTTCGAGCAGATGAAAAAAGAAAACGATTTAGTATTAACAGAATTTATTTAACAACTATGGCATATTTAGGAAAAGTAACGGGGAGATGCAGCGAGGAAAGTATCGTACATACCCGGATTGACAATTGCGATATAAATCCCGGCAGAACGAAGGCAATATTGGAGACGTCGATAAACTTCACGTTCCCCATAAATAACTCCGCCGACTTTATCGCAGCGATAAAGGATGGCATTTTACACGGTCAGGTAACACCTATCAACGGTATTTCGGGCGCAGACGCAACGGGTGGTGAAGTTCAGAACTACACAACCCCCTATCAAGAAAATCGACCGACGGGAACAGCTCCCGTTTCGATACCCTTTGTTTTGGGTTCGGGCGGTACATGTCTTTTCAAGGAGCTGATGCAGCTCAACGGTAAGATGCGCCGTATCGTGGAAATAGACATGGCAAACATCGCATGGGGTGAGGCTATCTCCGACGTGGAGGGACGCGGATATCTCGGTTATGTATACGCAACCGAAACTCGGGCGATGAATCCGACCACACCGCAAATTAACTATTTCAATGTATCGTATACGGCAAATCACGAAAACGAGTTGCTGAACCGTTTCGGCCTCGAAGCGAACGCAACGTTTGACGGTTTGATGGGTGTCGTTTTGCAGCAGACCGCAACGGCAGGACAGATGCGTATTGTCAACCCGTGTACGGGCACTGACGTAGGTATCGAATACGCAGCCGATTGGAAAGTAGGCGCATTTGTGGACAACACGGGCGCACCTCCCCAGTCGGCGACCATGAACGAGGATACGGGTATCCTGACTATTGCACCTACAACAGGCTCGTTCAGAATTGTAGGGGCTGCACAGCTTGACGCGATGAATATCGTAGGCCTGGACGGTTTGAATCAGTTTGTTTCTGCCGCCGCAAACACGGCTTCGTAACCATGCTTTACGATTTTAAACGACCGTCGGGTAAGCGAAGTTCGATAATTATTCCCGACGAGAAAATCAAAGGTCGGCGCGAGGATTTTATCGCAAAACACGTTGACTTTTGGGCGGGCGCGAAAGGCTTGCCGAAAGAGTTGGTGTCTGAAAAGCTCGGAGCGATGTGGGATATCGCAAATCCCGTAAAGCCGAGAGCGCCGAAAGCGGAAGCGGTAGAACCTGCCGAGTTGGTAGAGGAAAGCGCAGAATAGTTAATTTGCACAACGAGAACGGGCACGGCCTTGTGCCGTGCCTATTTTTATGAATATCGAAGGCGTATACAATCGGGTAAAAGATTTGCAACGGCGGTTAGAGATAATCCCGCACGCGGTCTCCGATGTGGTGTCAAGGGAGCGTAATACGCTTTTGGCACTCAAAAAAGATACGATGCTTTTAGGTCGAAACGACGAAGATATGCCTTTCACTCCGGGATATATGGAAGACACGTATTTCAAAACTCCCATTGCGGCTCGGAATTATTACGAATGGAAACAGGGGATGCGTGCAGAAACGCGGTCGCTTTTGCAATACCTGACCGACCAACCCGAGAAAAACTCCGATACACCCGATTTATTCGTCACGGGGCTTTGGACATACGACCCTGCTGTGATACGGACTTCTTCGGACTCGTTCAGCATAATCAATCCGCATGTGAAAGGCGGTGATATTTGGAGAAAATACCATTTGGGCGATGGCATATCGCCTATTGCGCGGCAATACTTTTGGGAAAACTTTTTACTGTCGGCATTACGGCGGCATATTTGGGGAAAATAACGATGGGATGCAGTCGAATACAGGCGGGTCTATCCACGATGGAACAAAGGCAGAAAATGACGCATTTGGCGCGGAAACTCGCAGTAGCGGAGGACAAAACATACATAATCTATGAAAAAGAAAACGAATCTTTTGTCGACAGACTCGACGAGTGGGACGGAAGCGGAACGATTGAAACCGTTATCGAACCTTAAAACCCGTTGCCGGGACATAACGGTCGGCGAGTACATACGTTTGATATGTGAGAACGACCTGTCGGTTTTGGTCTTATCGGGTAGTCCAGACGAATCGCAAAAGGAGACCGCAAGGATGGAAGTGCTATCGGAGTTTTCCGAACTGTCGGGGAACGAAAACACGGACATTCTTATGACTTCATTAGGTCAGATTTACCAATATCGGGCGCAGTATTGCTCTTATGTAGCAGCGATGGTAGCTATGGAGTACCTTTTTGAGGATGGAAAGGAGTTTTTTCGCACTCGGGGCGTGAATGTCTCTACATGGAATAAAGACGAACCCGAAATAGCGTTCAAGCGCATAAAGTCGGAGTTGAAAGCCATAGAGATGAAAATGGCCGCAAAGGTTAAGGAATATAACTCAAAAGCGGCGAAAGTAGCCGACAAATCGGTAACGGCAAAGGATATCCGCGCAGAAATGGCCGTTTTGAGCAAACATCAAGGGCACAGTATAGCCGATGACTGCAATCTCGAAATGTATGCAGGATATCGGATGTCATATAATCACTATATAAAAGCGATGGAACATGCAAAACAGCGAGTTAATCCCCGATAAGGAAATACAGAACATAGCGAAATATACCGAGTTGGCGAAAAGGCTTGCCGATGAAATGTTAAGGTTGGCCGAAAATGCCTCAAAGGTTCCGTCTACGCTTCCCGGCTCAACTTCAACGTCCAGAGCAAAGCCCGATACGCAGGTAAATCAGGTTGAAAAGGAGTTGCAACGGCTTTTGCAGGAAACCGCCCGTTTAGAGGCTCGAAAGACGGAGGAGGTAAAAAAGGCCGCTGCGAGTGTTGCCGTGTTGAGAGAGCAAACACGGCAAAGTAACATAGATTTACGAAACTCCGCGAAAGAGTCGCTTGCGACGGCAAATTCGGTGGAGGCTTTACGTGTACAGATATCCCAACTCGCCAAAACGTGGGCCACGCTTGACGTGGACAGCAAAGAATTCAAAGAAACGGGCCAGCAATTAGCGGAATTACGTGCGCAGGTCACAGCCGCCGAAATGTCGGTCGGGCAATTTGGGCGCAATGTCGGTAATTATGCGTCGGGGTTTTCTCCGCTTAACTTTCAGGTTCAGCAGCTTGCGCGAGAGTTACCGTCACTTGCTCATTCATTACCTCAATTTTTCCTTGCTATATCTAATAACTTGCCGATGTTTACCGACGAGGTAAGCAAGGCGCAAAAAGCATACACAGCCTATAAAGCTGCCCTTGCACAGGGAATAGATGCGCCAAAGGTGGTAAGCCCGATGAAACAACTCGTGTCGTCTATCTTTTCGTGGCAGACAGCGTTAATTGTCGGAATAACCCTAATTGTGGCATTTGGTAAAAATATCGCAGAATGGGGGAGGAATTTGTTTAAAAGCAAAGACGCTGCGATTGATTTTGCGGGTGCTATTCGAGAAATAAATAAAGCGGCGGGAGAGGATAAATCAATCGGTGAATCTATTGCAAACTATGAAAAGTTACAAAGGATATTTACGACTCTCGGTGATGATGCAGTGGCGAAAAAGGGATTTATTCAAGATTACCGTGAGGAGCTTGACAAAACGGGGCTTGCGATAAACGACATAAATACAGCCGAACAATTTTTCTCGAACGAGGGTGAGGCCGCGTTTAGACAAACCGTACAAAACCGCGCTCGCGTACTTGCAGGAATGCAGTTGGCGTCAGAAAAATATCAAGAAGCGCTAAAAGAGGAACAAGCCTTAAATGAACAGCCCGTATCTATACGTGGAGGCGTAAGCATAATTGAAGCGCGAGCCGCAGCAGAAATAGAGCGAAACACTGAATTTCGCAATATAGAAGAGGGTGTCAATACCGAATTAGCATTGAAGCGTATAGGGTATTTAGATGCTGAAATTGCTCGATATGACAAAATAATAGGACGCGTAAAAACGATAAATGAGCAAGGAGACGCATATATTAATTTGGTTAGTGGAATTGAAGAAAATACCACAGGCATACCCCTACTTTCAAATACGAACACAGGCATAGATACCACGACCAATACAGAAACCGACCGCGAATTAGAACGCCGCCGCAAGTTTTACGCGGACATGGCCGCCGAAGAACGCAAAGGCCGTCAGGAACTCGAAAAAATAGATATCGAAGCGTCAGCAAAACTGGCAAGAGAATCGGTTGACAATGATAACCTATCGTATCAGACGCGATTGGATGCGTTGAACGCGCACATCGAGGCTCGCAGGAAACTGCTTACCGATGCCGCCAAAAATCAGGAAGAAAACCTTATTCAGGGCACTATTGACAGGGCGGCGGGAGTTGGTATCACCATGACCCGAGTGGAGGCAGAGCAACAAAATGCGAACCAAATAGAGGCTATTCACGCGGTATTAAATCAATCTCTTTACGACCTCGACGTCAACTATCAAAAGCAGATTGAGGGCCTTATAAAGACCGAGACGCAGCGACGAGTCGAAGAGTATAAAATACAGACCGAAGCGAGACAACAATCGCTCGACGACATGGAGGCGGCAGAGTTGGCCGCCGCTTCGGTTCGCTATCGTGACGGCAATACCAAAGAGCGGGATTACGAAGCTGAAAAGCTCGAAATAACTCGCAGGTACGCAAAACTTCGGGCAGAAGCCGAAATGAACGCGTTGATGGAGATAGTCGATACGTTGGATTTGGAGGCCGACCTCAAAGAGGACTATGCGCGCCGTATCGCCGACATGCAGGCGCAAATCAATCGCGACAGGCTCGAACAAGAGGCCGACGATAACGAGCGCGCCCGAAAAAAGGAGGAACAAAAAAGGCGCGAGACGCTTCGCACGGTAGAGGATATTGTTGGCGGATTTTTAGATATTACCAACGAGATATTTACGGCTTCGACGGAGCGGAGACTCGCAAACATAGACATACAGCTCGAAGCGGCGCAAAAGGCCACCGAAGAGGAAATAGCACAAATTGACCGTCTTTACGAACACGGGGCTATTTCGGAAGAGCAAGCCAACGCGCGAAAAGCAAAAGCAACGCAAGAGCAGGCAGCCCTCGAAGCGCGAATGGACGCACAAAGGGCGCAAATCGCAAAACGGCAGGCGAGGTTGCAGGTACTATTAAGTACGGCGCAATCCATAATGCAGGCGGCTGCGTCAGGCCCGTGGCCATATAACCTTATACCTATTGCGTTTGCAACGGGGTTAGGCGTTGCACAGCTTGCGGCGGTCAATGCCGCGCAATATGCGGAGGGCACACCCGAGGGCGGTCATCCCGGCGGCCTTGCGTGGGTAGGTGATGGCGGTCGCTCTGAACTTATCGTATCGAACGGACGCGCATACAAAACACCCGATTCGCCGACGTTGATTAACCTCTCGAAAGGCGCGGTAGTATACCCCGATTACGAAAAAGCGATGCGCGATACGGCAATGTTAAACGCGTCGCAACCCTTGCGGATAATAAAGAGCGACGGAGGCAAATCGACCCCGTATAATGACCGTAATGTGTTGGCCGAAATTCGACAAACGAACCGCCTTTCGGAGCGGACAATCCGAACGATACGGCAGCAGGGACAACGGGCACGATTTGTAGATTTTAAAAGGACTCCACTCACAAAAGTAATTTGACATGGCAAAGATAAAGGACAGCATACCGCCCCGACTTCGGGGATATCTTATAAACAACACGACGGGCGACAGGGTAGAGGTTACCGATGACGTGATGAATTGGAGGCAGTTGAGTATAAAGTACGAGCGCGAAAACTTTTCGGGCGTATTTAAATCGGTCTCCATACCAATCGAAATTTGTCGTGCGGGACGTGAGATAATCCGTGATGCGTTCTACCTGTCGGGCCTTGCGATGGACATGTCGTTTGAGATAATGCGACGGGAGCTGAAAGGACTTTCGTACACCCGAACGCATATCATGCGATTGAACGCCGCCACGTATCGCGAACACCGTGATTACATAGCAATAGATGGCTCGCCGTTGACGTTCGAGACGCTTGTAAACTCTGTCGGAAAGACAAAATATGACATACCCGTCTCGGAAACGGTATATCAATTTTGGAGATATAGGCATAACAGCGTATTCGTAAAGGGTGATTGGGAAATAGGCAATGCGCCGCAAACGATATCAGGCTCGATTCCGACGGGCAGCATAATCGGCGACCTGCCGGGAGCGGCTCGCCTACAAACTCTTTCGATATACCTTAACGATGGTAAAATGCCATTTAACGCGGTCGAAAATGACTTTCGCTCACAGACGGTGAGTAATGTTCCATTCGAGGGCACTGTCGATGACGTGGTGAACGGCAGATTCCAAAGGTTACCCGATGACTATTTTTTCGAGGTTGACCCTCGATTAGAAAGCCCCGACGGAAATTTCACCTTTCGCCTCCGTTTCAAATTTAGACTCCAATGGGATGCAATCGCGCTACCGGAGGAACCGACATACTCACCACGCTTTTTCCTGTACTACCGAAGCGACATAACGCCACTCGACCCGAATACGCCGCAACAGGGGGCAATCATAAATAATTTATTGAGTCATGTGCCGGCTACACCTATCACGCGCATGAATTGGATTGACTTTGATTTCAATCAGTACTTGACTCTCCCACGTGGAGCGCGGCTCTACATGATGGTTTTTCTGGACGGCTTTCAAAATAGCTCTTATGATGTCGAAATATTAAACTTTGAGCACTTCAATATCGAATACATAGACAAAACGAAAACGGCGCATGATATACCCGTCGTTACGCCAACGGCCCTCGCAAATGCCTTATTGACAAAGATGGCGAACGGAGATTCCGTGCGACACTACACCGCCGAAATTGATTACGACAGCGACAACCGCTATTCCTTTGCGCACTACCTCGCTGCCGCCGAGAGTATACGCGGCTTCGACAATGCAAACTTCCACACCAGCTTCAACGATTTCTCCGCGTACATGCAGTTTTTAGGCTTCGAGCGAGAGGTTGACGAAGACAATCGGCAAATATGGTTTCGGAAACGGTCTTACTTTTTCAACCCGAACGCCGAGGTGATGCGCCTGACAGAAGATGAAGTTGCAAACGTCGTTATACAGGCCGACGATTCGCACGCATATTCGACGCTTCGCATAGGATATGAAAAACCCGACATAGACAATACAAACGGACGTTTTGCCGTTTGCGGCGCGTTCGACTATTCGACCGATTATGAGAATACAAGTACGCTCCGCGATAGCTCACTCGAAATCATTTGTCCGTACAAGGCTGACCCGATAGAGATTGAAACACTGACATGGACGCGAGGCGAAAAGACCACCGATAAACGGGTCGATAACGATGTCTTCATGTTAGCAGGCTCCGTATTCAACGGAGAGCTTGTCGAAGACAGGAAAGCGCAATACATGGTAGAAGATACTGATTTGGGCGAGAGTATCGGTTGGTACAACGTGCCGTATATCCCGTACTACATCGTGAGGCGAAATGAAAGCCGTATCGGCGTGGCCGTAAAAAACCTGACCTTTGCGGGCACGGACTCGTATCGTGAAGCGGAAATTACGGGCGTGGTGGTAGATGACGTTTATTCCGATATAGCGTTGACGGGAGGGCTGTTCAAACCGATAAACTTTGAGTTTGACGCCGGGACGTTTAAGGGCCTGCCCCCGATGAACGAACGACACTACCTTATAGCGTTCAGGTGGCGCGGACGCTTGTATGAGGGCTTTATAAAAGAGCTTGTAGAGACCCCTGCGGCGATAAAGGGCGAGAGTTGGTTGTTACATGCTTACACTTTGTAGCTTATAAAATGCAAAAAACAGTATGAAAATTTATAAAAATGAGTAAATTTGAGGCATGGACGCATATCTATTGATTTCGAGATACAGCACGCTCAACTTCAATCATAAATGGAGGCAGCGCGAGCAACAAATTGCTGACTACACGCAACGTGTTATCGCAAACGATAAGGTCACCATACAATACAACGTCCCAATAGGAGAGGCGCAAACGTGGGATTACATAACCGTTCGGCAATACGACCCCGATGGCGTGGAGATACCGATAACCCCTAACCTGTTATATGCGACTTCCGAACGTGAATTTTATGGCGTTTTGGCCGACACACGGGAGCGCGGATGCTACCGCATAGTATTTGAATTGACAAAGGCGGGCACAACTACCGTTGTTGCCGAAAGTCTTTTTGAGGTGATATTGCCCGAAGACGAGGGCGCTGATGACCTTGTATTGTTCAGGTACAACAATATCGACCACAAAGACAACACCGTTTTTTTAGATGATTTTTATTTCCGCTGCGAGGCGCGTCTTTTCCCGCAAAACGAGACGTACGGAATAGAGGATAACCAATTCCGTGACCAAGACTATGACCCGCGCACACTTTCGGCGGAAGCATATTTAACGTATGGCCTGACAATCGGAGGCTCGGGAGGAGTGCCGAATTGGGTCGCGGACAAAATCAATCTTATATTTTCCTGCACAGAGGTCTATATTACCGAGTGGCCGGAAGATGACGAGGTGGAATATGTACGTTCCGACGGTGCGACCGTAGAGCGAACGACTCTCGGCGACATGAATCCGTTGTACCTGTTCACGCTAAATATAGAAAAGACGCTCGGAGGCGTTGAAGCGGTGTTAATAGGTAAGGTAGATGCGCCGCCCGAAGAAGAAGAATCGGCGAACCTTATGTTTTACATAGATGTCGAAGAAGCGGAACAGGACGTACCGATTGACCCCGAATTTACAATCGACCCGACAAACATACAGGTAGGGGCTACCGATACCGCCGCAAAAGCGATAACGGTGACATGTCCTGATAACACATGGACGGTTTATTTACCGGGGGCAGGAGGTGATTGGATAACCGTCGCTAAAACAAGCGCGACACAGGCCACTGTTACGTTGGCCGAAAATTCCGGCACAATAGAACGCAGCGCAATCGTGCGTTTCACGTGGGTGAATCCAGCAACGGGTCAATACGAAAATCGTGATTTGTTGGTATTGCAATACGCATCGAGCAGCCAGCCACCACAAGCGATAACAATTACGGGCCTTGTAGTCGACTCGGAAACTTTAACGGCGGTAGCAGGTGCGACGGTGGTGTTACGCAATAACGGTATTCAGTACGCCACGACAACAACCGACTCGAGCGGTAACTATTCGTTCCAAACAAATTGGATAGAGTCGACGTGGAACAGCGCTATTTTGTCGCTCCAAGCGGGTAAAGAGGGTTATATTACGACGGACGCAGAATCCTTCTTTAAGCCCTCGTTTGCAATAGCGACCGCAAGCCCTGTGACGCAGCCGTCAATACTTTTGCAGAACAATGGAATCGCTAATATAATCATCAATGTCGAGGTCGTCGAACAGACAGGCACAATAATCGTTCACGGGCGAATCACCAATTCGAGCAGCACGCCGATAATCGGTGCCGGAATATCTATTACGGACAGTAACGGCGTATTGTTAGGCATGGGTGTATCAAAGGCAAACGGAGAGTACCAAGTGGGTATAGACCTAACAGAACAGCAATATAATGCCACGTCTTTGCGATTGATTATAAACGAGCAGTCGGGCACATACCAAACATACGACGAACCGATATTAAAGCCGTCGTACGCTATTGCAGCCGCAATGGGAATAACCGCAAATGCACAGTTGACATTAATTCCGTCAAGCGGTAGTTACTATGTAGACACAAGCGATAATATAGTGCCGTTTAATGTTCAGGACGCACCGCTCATAAACTTTTCTACATCCTCACCCTACACGGCGTCGGTAATTATTAATGGTGTTCCCGTTAGAAAAAATGACATAAAAGAATTACATTTTGGGACGGATTACGAAGTAGAGAATACAATCATCGGTAATAATTTCCTAACATATTTTCAAACTCTCGAAATATTGGATATTCGTGGTTTGAAAAATGTACCAAACTCCACTCGCGGTAATGTTGCGAATGTTTTCCAAGAGTGTCGTGCTTTACGCGAAATTATTTGGGGTGAAACCCGTCCGTTATTTAACAGCGTAACAGCCACAAATGCAATGCAAAACGTACCGAGAGATTCGGGTTGTATTCGTCACCATGCAACACAGGCGGCAGCGGACGCAGTACTTGCGGCGTATGGCGGTAAAATAAGTCTTTGGACAGTGGTAATAGATTAAAACGAAAAATAGATATGGCAACAAAACCCGTAAACGACGCATTTGTCGAAGTAACAGCAGGAAATAAAACAGGGGCGGGAGTCACACAGGTAGCAGGACGCGCAGCGATAAGCATACGCATGCAACGTTCGGAATATGAGGCGTTGCAGCGAATTGCAATTCGCACGTATAAAAACGGATATGAAGACGGACAGGGCAATATTACGGCCCTGCCGCCGTGGAATGACGCGAGGGCAAACGGCATAAGCAGTAAGGTCGTGATGGAGAAAATTGTAGAAACGAAGTTCTTAATCGAACCGACACTGCTGAAATTCGACTCCGAACATGGCGGAGGTACGGCAACCGTCAACGTTACCTGTCCCGATTCCACGTGGGAGGTATACAGCATAGACAGCCGATTGACGGCTGTAAAGCAATCTGTATCGTCTATCACTGTTACATGCCCCGGGGGCTTGCCGTCGAACGACACGTACAATCCCCTAATCGTTCGGTGGTTCGATGCGTTGAATAACGCATGGCAATATCGCGAGTGTGCGATAGAGATGGTAGCGGGAGCTGTAACGTTTATAAACTTTACAGTATATGCGCGAAATAGCGTTAGTATTCCCGCCGTCGGCGCAGCGGTCGACGTGTATATCACAGGTCCGAGTACCGATTTGACGTTCTCGAAAAAGGTAGGCTCCGGCATAACCGCCGTAAATGGCTCTATGGGATTTTCGGCTCCATTTTCGGAAAGCGAGTGGAATGACCTCGTAAATCAATCGGCGCGTTTGTGGGCTTTCGGTACGCAGGCAGGTTACGATACGGGTTATATGCAAGGCCCGGCATTACCGACGTGGGCCGAAGCGCAGGCGAATGGTGTGGTAATGAACGACGCGTATGCTATACCGATAACCTCTCCCGCAGGCGGCGCTCCAACAAGGGCTGTGTCTTTTCAGGGGTCAATCAAAGACCAATACAACAACAATGTCGGTACGTCGCTCGTTATGGTTTCGGCGATATCGCATGAAATTATATTCAACGGTAGCACGGGCACGAACGGCACATACATCACACCGACAAAACAAATGAACGGCGCAGACTATCAAAGACTCCGTGTAGAGGGGATTCAGGCAGATACGGGCGCAAGTAAGGTCGGTGGAGGTGCTTTAGAGCCTAAATCGACATTTATCAATGGCAACTCATGGCCTGCGTTTTCCTCAATCAGTGGTGCGATAAGCTTACCGAATATAACCGTTAATGCTATATAGCTATGGAAAAGCAATTTGTTTTAACCAGCGACCCCGATTCCGCGTCAACACCGTCGGGGATAAAAAAGACGGTCACCTACGATTTGGGTGGCGGCCCTTTGCCGTGTGAAAGCTCTTTTTATGCCGCAGGATATGGTGATACTATCGCCATAGAACATCACACCCTTAAATACTTTGGCCTCAAACACGTGGACGTGGCCAACGTGGTGGTGAATGGGGCTACATTTACTACCGCGGAGGATGCCGTTGCCGCAATTAATAGCCTCGATATTTGGGTCGAAAATGAGGGCGGCGGTAGTGGTGGCGGAGGAATACCGGAGGCCCCCCTCGACGGCAAACAATATGGTCGTCAGAGCGGCACGTGGACAGAAACAACGGGCGGCGGCGGTGGAGGAATTCCCGAAGCTCCCGAAGATGGAAAAACCTACGGGCGCAAGGATGGCGCATGGTCGGAGGTCTCGGGTGGGTCGGGCGGCGGAACTGCTGCCGACGTGACCGTCGATAACTCGGGCTTTGAGAATCTCACAGGCTCAAATGTGCAGGAGGTTCTGAACGACATTGACAACAAGATAGGTCAGGGGGGCGGCAATACCGTCACTTATGATGCCGACGGCAACGTGATGGCGGGAGAGACTTTGATAGCGTCGTTTCAAGATGGGGAAGAGACGTTCGGAAACGAACTGACACACACGTCTATTGCGTCGTTCGACCGCCCCGAGGTGCGCAATCCGTCCCCCGGCATTAAACAGGTAATTGCAAACCCCGATTTGCTTTCGTGGTCGAACGGTAATGCCGACTTCAAAGACCCATCGCCGCGTGGGTGGAGGATTCCAACACTCGCCGAAATGCAGGCACTCGATGCGGCGGGACGCGGTGCATGGACGCAGTTAAACAACGTAAACGGTCGTTATCTCGGTGGTGGGGAAAATATATTCTTTCCCGCTGCAGGTAGAGTAAATCCGTCTGCGGGACAGGGTGAAACCGCCTATTATTGGACGGCGGATGCGAGGAGTGAAGTGTTGGGGCAAAGAATGACTTTCGGACGTATAAGTGTCTCCTTTGCGGGGGCTTCAAACGAGCTGTTATATCCTGTCCGCTGCGTCCGCGACGCGTCGGTGACCGACTTCGAGCCGTGCCCGACGGGTGAGTTTCAGGTGGGCGATATTGTTTGGGCGAAGTCGAACCTTATCGACGTGGCGAAGTTCGCGCCGACCGCCGAGAGTTTCGGTGCATACTTTCAGTGGGGACAGAACGTTGCGATAGGAGGCGACGGCGAGCCGTTGGATATACGCCACCAACTCGCATACCTTTCGGACGTATCGCGACCGACAGCCCCGCTAACGGTTCGCATTACGAACATGCTGAACATCCAAAGCCCGGCAATGTTTATCGCGGAACTTCACAGGCCCGCGGAGGGCGAGGGAACGGATTCGGAGATCGTGCTGCATGGTGACGATACAACGGGTGTAGAGGGGAACGACCTCACGATAACGATTCCTTTCGGATATGGTGCGGCAAGATTCAAAACATCCCCCGGGGTGACCGACATAGACACAGGCAATGTGGATTCGGAGGGAAAGCCCATATTCGACCGACAATATTGGACGGCATGGATTACCGCCGAAAGTTCGAGCGCACAATCGCAGTTGTTTATTCCCAAAGAAGCGCAGCAATTCGATGGCTTTTGGATGGTCGGAAGCGCACAGACGGCGTTGAGTTATTGGTCTGATTTGGATGGCACGCAAACACCATACGATTTCGCAAACACGCCGATGGATTCATTTAGGCCACAATGGAGTCAAGACCCTGTGGGAATGGCGGTGCAGATTGAGGGTAAAACTGTGTTAGCAAACGATATTTCGGAGCTTGTTTTCGGCGAAGATTATGACTCGGTTACGTCAATTGACGATGCTGTATTTCAGAACTTTGACAATATCAGAAAATTACAATTACCCCGTAATATCGCGTCAATTGGTGAACAAAACGTATACAATTTGAGTAACTTAACCGACTTTGATTTACCGCCTAAACTTGAATCAATAGGTGTTAGTGCGATATATCTAATTCCGATAACCAAACTGACAATACCACAAACACTAACATCAATTGGTGATACTTCATTACAGCACCTTGAATATTTGGAAGATATCCAAATAGGCTCTTTCGACATATCTAAATGCACAATAGGATATCGGGCATTTAGATATGTTGGCGCAGCTATTTCGACCCCCAAAGTAATCCGCGCCGATTCGCTGGCACTCGGAGAGGCGTTTAAGGCCGCATTTGGCACTACTTTTGACGGGTGGGAAATAATCGTTAACAGTTAAAGATATGGCACAGATAATCAATCATAAGTTTACGGGGAAACTCGAAAGCCCTAACGGCAACGAGTTGAGCGACGATGTTAACGGCAATATCTATTTCAAAAATAGACGACTCGCCTTTTTCGACGAAATAAAGGCGGCCCTTTCGGCAAGCCTCACGCCCGAAAGTTTGGCCGACATTTTGTCGCAGCTCTCCGATTCGCTTTTGGCAAACGGTGTCTCACAGGCGGATATTGACAACCTGCTCGCAGCGATACAAGCATATATAGGCGGTATAGAAAATCCGACTATGGCGGATGTGATGTATGCTATAAACATGACCCTTTCGACAAGTAGTCTCGGCCTAACGGAGGAACAGGTAAAAGCTATTGTGAACGATTCGTTAAAAGGCTACTTTGTTGTTGAACTCACACCGACAAAAGACTCGCCTAATTTGGTGACCTCGGGCGGCGTATTTGCGATGGCAGACGGCAAGGCGGATAAGATAGTCATAAACCCGCTTACAGGCCCGGAGATTACAGTCGGGGCGGACTTAAGTAACAGCGAATTGAAGTTCGGCTTTGCGGACAGTATATCATGGAAGCCCGATGATTTCACTTGGATTACCTTTACCGACGGTTCAACGATATCGTGGTCGCAAGGCAGTTACGCATGGAGCTATTACGATTCGACGGGCGAAAACTCCACCATGATAGTTGAGGGCGGAAACTATTGGACTGCCGACGGAGCTATTTTCGGGCCGAACAAAATCGTATCGGCTGTGAATAATCCCGGCGACAGTATTTTCATCAATGACTCGCAGATAGTCGGAGAGCCTGTGTACATAAACCTTATCGACGTGTATGACATGCTTAACAGTCACATACAAAGCGACGAGGGCCGTTGGCAATCCACGCTTGACTATATGGTGGCCCTCGAAGCGCGATTGAAACAATACGTCGAAGACCGTATCGCAGGTGTGACGTTCCCCGTGGATTATGGGAATCCGACCCTTGTAATGGGCAACGGCGGACTTGTAAACCTGCTCGATGGTCAGGAATGGACTGCACCCGTGAGCGGGGCAATCGTCTGCGCTTCGGGAGGGTTGCTTTCGGTTGCTTATCAAGTACAGATTGACGGCACGGGCATTTGGGACAGCCCGCTCTATGCGCTCGGAATAAAGATTGGAGGCGGAGACAGCCCGTCCCCCGATATTCCTATCAACGCAGGTCAAGTAGTAACCGCTTCGGGGCTTTTGAGTCTCGGAAGCCCGATAAACGTAACTTTTTACCGTAATAAATAACCCTTAAAATTCAAAGACATGACAGCACCTCCGAGAAACCCGAAAGAAGTCGCAAAACATGCCGCAAAAAAAGCGGCAAAAGGCGCATTTAAGTTAGCTACCGACACCCCTAAAATACCGTTTCTTATCGCACATCAGATAGATTCGTATGTGGAAATGGAAATAGAGGCGATTTGGGAGGAGGAAGAAGAGCAGGAAGAAGAATGAAGCGAACGTTACATATTATAGCGGAAGTCGGGCTACCTGTTATTATGTTTTTGATGGCGGGTCTATTTATTTGTGGGATTATATCTTCTGTATTAGAGCCTGTAAAACACGCTTTTGTATGGTATCCTATACAGGTAGGCATAGGTAGCCTTTTAATCGGCCTCCTTTTGCTATGGCTCGCGTTCTGTGTTCCGAAAGTATGTAATCTCACAAAGGCGGCAGCGGTAGGGTATACTTATCTTTCGCTTGTCGCCCTTGTTCGCACCCTCACTCCTATGGATTACAACCTCTATCTATGGCTTTCGGGTGGAGGAATTTTAGTAATTGCAACCGTATTTTTTATACGCAAATGGATTGGATAAAACTCACGCTCGGCGTTCTGTCAATTGTCGGTTCGACGGGGTTTATAGTAACGATGGCTTCGCTTCGCTCCATGAAGCGGAAACAAAGAGCGATGGCAGTCGGAGCGGAAATGGATAACGAAGAAAAACTTCGTGTGCATTATGAAAAGATGTTAGAAGCGGCGAACAAACGCGCAGACGAGGCATACGAAAAACTTCAAAAGGTGCAAGGTATTGCAGATGCGGAGCGAGATAAGTGGGTGGAGCTGTCAAAAGAAATATCGGAAATCCTTTTGAGCCGTGAAAAGGAACGCGAGGAACTGACAATTGCAAGATTTAATATCTGCACTGTTTCGGGATGCGCATTACGAAAACCCCCACGCCATGAAAGAGTTAATATCCTGTCCACGCAGCGGGCATAAAAGTTCGAAAAGAGTTGTCGCATTGGTGTTTTGCGGGGCGGCGGTAATATTATCGTTCGTACTTGCCGGGATTCTAATCTTCAACCCCGGCATTATGTCGGCTTCAATTCAATCGCTTTCGACTGTGATAATTTTCTTTGCGGGGGCGGCAGCGGGCACACAGGCCACAACATTGCAGACACCGAAAAAGACAGAAACACGGTCTTATGACAGTAATAATTCGGATGAAATAAGAGAAAAGGACATGTCGTATTGAAAAATTTAATATCTTTGTAGAACCGTATGCGAGCGGTAATAAAAACTTATTGCCTGATTGATTTTGTAGCGCATCTCGCATTGCCTGCATTTTCTTTCGGGCTTTTTTTGAGCTATGGCAAAAGTAGAATTTTCATCTTCGCTTTCCTTTGAGGACGCACGCGTCGTTAGTCAGGCTGCCGTTGAAAGTATGGCCGTGGCTGGCGACGCCTCAAAAAATCCCGTTATAACGGTGACGAGTACCCTGCGTCCGCCTCGCCGACAGGCAAAAGCCATGTACAACAACCTCGCGGCAGGACAACGTATCGCCTATGCCGCTCCGGGACGCGAGGTGGTGGCGATTTATGACTCGATGAAAAAGGCGGGCGCGAGTGGCGGCGATATCCTCGACGCGATGGAGCGACGTATAATCGAACTCGCGGAGGTAAATAAGCTCGTTTCCCGGCACTGCGTCACGGAGGCGCAATACGAACGGGAAAACATTATCGACGTATCGAAGTGGATACCGAACCCGCGCGATTTTGTAAAGGCTTTGATTCGCGATAAGCACGTGACCAAAGTCATCACTCCATTTTCCTCTGACTACAACGATTCACGCGTTGCTTACGACACAAATGAACCTGCAATTCATATCGAATACAAAGTATAGTTATGGGATACAGTGAGAGCGGCGAATTGAAAAAACGACAGCCCGATACAATGGTCGGCAACTATGTTTTTGTTGACAGTGACTATATTTTCGAAGAAAAACATAAAGACCTATTGTGTAATATTTGGAACGAAGATACGACCAAAAAGAAAAAAAAGAA
>QMCE01000280.1_pt1 | contig 24900 bp, 16 predicted proteins | sample 1821851 | NCBI WGS metagenome assembly QMCE01 (sample SAMN09453174, study PRJNA476694) | Termite gut metagenome, whole genome shotgun sequencing project. | isolation source: worker | host: Odontotermes sp. | place: South Africa:Pretoria | collected 2016-01-28 | reverse complement strand
TAAGAGGTTGTTTGAAAATTGCTTCGGTCGCAAAATCCAAACAACCTCTAAAAAGATATTCCACGAAAGCATCGCTTTCGTGGAATATCTTTTTATATATTTCCGAGTATGTCTTATTTATTCAAATTTTGTAGAAACTTCTCCCCGGTTCCCATATTATTTTTGTGCTCCCGTGAGGTGTTCGGGATTTGCGGTTACTGTAATTTTCGGCTGTGTGGTTTTATGGCGGAGAATGGCTTGAATTAAGGCGGTGTTTTTTGGTCGGGGACTAAAAAATTCTTATCTTTACACGATTATTCGTAACATCTTAAACGGACTTTATGTCAGAAGAAACAAAACCTATACCGGAACAGGAACCTGTTCCAGCGCAGCAGGAAGGCAGGATCATCAAGATAAATATAGAGGAGGAGATGAAGACCGCGTACATCGACTATTCGATGTCGGTCATCGTGTCCCGCGCCCTTCCCGACGTGCGCGACGGTATGAAGCCGGTGCATCGCCGTATCCTTTTCGGCATGAGCAACGAGTTGAACCTCTACTCGGACAAACCCCACCGCAAGAGCGCCCGTATCGTGGGCGACGTGATGGGTAAGTTCCACCCCCACGGCGACAGCTCCATTTACGACGCCATGGTGCGCCTCGCCCAGTCGTGGAGTATGCGCTACCCGCTGGTCGACGGCCAAGGTAACTTCGGCTCGATGGACGGCGACAGCCCTGCGGCCATGCGTTACACGGAGGCGCGTATGCGCAAGATCGCCGACGAAGTGATGGCCGACATAGACAAGCGTACGGTTGACTTCACCAACAACTTCGACGACACCATTCAGGAGCCCACGGTGCTGCCTACGCGCATCCCGCTGCTGTTGGTCAACGGTTCGTCGGGGATTGCGGTGGGTATGGCTACCAACATGGCGCCGCACAACCTCTCGGAGGTTTGCGATGCCATAGCCGCATACATCGATGATCCTGAAATAGAGGTTTCCGAACTTCTGAAATATGTAAAAGCTCCGGACTTCCCCACAGGCGGCATAATATACGGTTACGAGGGCGTCAGGGAGGCGCTCGAAACAGGCCGCGGCCGCATAATGATGCGTGCGAGGACGGAGATAGAGCACACCGCCAGCGGCAGGGAGTGCATAATCGTTACCGAAATCCCATATCAGGTCAACAAGGCCGAGATGATAAAGAAGATCGCCGACATGATCAACGAGAAGAAGATCGAAGGCATCTCATACATAAACGACGAGAGTGACCGCCGCGGTATGCGTATCGTCATCATCCTCAAGACCGACGCGGTGGCGAGCGTGGTGCTAAACACCTTATATAAACATACCCCGCTCCAGACATCGTTCGTGGTGAACAATATCGCGCTGGTCGGCGGACGGCCAATGCTGCTCAACCTCAAAGACCTCGTAAGGCACTTCGTCGATCACAGGCACGAGGTGGTGGTGCGCCGCACGAAATTCGACCTCGAACAGGCCGACAAGAGGGCGCACATCCTTAAGGGACTTCTCATAGCGCTCGACCATATCGACGAGGTGATAAACGTAATCCGCTCCTCGCAGACGCCCGATCTTGCAAAGGCGGCGCTTATGGAGAAATTCGGCCTCACGGAGGTGCAGGCGGGCGCCATAATCGATATGCGCCTGCGTGCGCTGACAGGGCTCGAACGCGACAAGCTCCAATCGGAGTACGACGAACTGATGAAGAGGATCGAGTACTACAACAATGTTCTGGCAAGCGTCGAGATGCAGTTGGATATCGTTAAGGCCGAGACGCTGGAGATAAAGGAAAAATATGGCGACGCCCGCCGCACGGAGGTGGTGATGAGCGCCGAGGAGTTCAACCCCGAAGATTTCTACGCCGACGACGAGATGGTGATCACCATCTCGCACATGGGCTACATCAAGCGTACACCGCTCACCGAATACCGCTCGCAGCACCGCGGCGGCGTGGGTATCAAGGGCAGCGCCACGAGGGACGAGGATTTCATAGAACACATATATGTGGCCACGATGCACAATACGATGCTCTTCTTCACCGAGAAGGGCAGGTGCTATTGGCTAAAGGTTTACAACATTCCCGAAGGCGGCCGCGCCTCGAAGGGCAGGGCCATACAGAACGTCATACAGATAGAGCCCGACGACAAGGTGAGGGCGTATATCAACGTCAAGAGGCTCGACGACCAGGAATATATAGAGAACAACTATATAGTAATGTGCAGCCGCGAGGGTGTGATCAAGAAAACCCAGTTGGAGGCCTATTCGCGCCCGCGGCAGAACGGTGTGAACGCCATAACGATTAAGGAGGGCGACCAACTCATCGACGCCATGCTTACGAGCGGTAAATCCGACATACTCATCGCCGCCCGCGAAGGCAAGGCCATCCGTTTCCCGGAGGCGAAGGTTAGGCCTATGGGGCGCACGGCGGCCGGAGTGAGGGGCATAAGCATAGAGGGCGACGACAGGGTTATCGGCATGATATGTATGGAACCCGACAGCAAGAACGACATACTCGTACTTAGTGAGAACGGCTACGGCAAGCGCACCGACCTCGAAGATTACCGCATCACCAACCGCGGCGGCAAGGGGGTAAAGACCATACAGGTTACCGAAAAGACCGGCAAGCTGGTGTCGATACAGTCGGTGTCGGACGATTACGACCTGATGATAATCACACGCAGCGGTACCACTATCCGCACGGCGGCGTCCGACATCCGTATCGCGGGACGCGCCACGCAGGGTGTCAGGATAATAAACCTGCGCGCCGGCGATGCCATAGCGTCTGTGATGGCGGTACCCAAAAGCGACGAAGAGGAGAACAATGTGGAAATCTGAAAACAGGAAACACGACGATCCTTATTTGAATACTATAGATTAACATAAATTCTAACTAAAAACTTGTAAATATGAAACGTATAATTTTATCGCTGACGGCAATACTTCTGCTCTCGTCGCCGGCGGTCTATTCCCAGGCGAATGTTAGGGTAGACAAGACGGGCTTGCTGAGGAAGATAGAGAACTCGAACGAGGACATCGCCAATCCAAAGAAAGCCGACAAGATCGCCACATGGCTCAATCGCGGAAGATTGTTTACCGATGCCGCGACGGAGATATCCAAGAACATCTCTGAAAAAATGTCCAGAGTTGCCGTAGACCTTATGTTGGGAAGGGCTACCGAAGAGACAGCTGTGCTGAACGGCATACAGTACAAGAAACTCACATACCCCATAATGGTCGTCTATGTGGATGAGTTCGATCTGGTAAGGGCATGGGAGATCGACGAAGTGGTTTACGAGGGCGCTCTGGAGGAGGCCGTAGCCGCCTACGACAAGGCTTATCAACTCGATACCGGTAAGAAGAACGTCGACAAGATAAACGACGGCTTCCAAGCCGTGTTCGATGAATATTACAAGGACGGCGGCAATATGTATGCCCTCGGAGAGTTCGAAAAGTCGGGTGAGGCGTTCGAGAATGCGCTTAAACTCGTGGACTATCCCGGATATACCAAACCGGACGACAAGCTTACGCTGTCGCTTTCCCACGACACGGGGTTGGCTTATTACTTTGCGAAGAATTTCCCTAAGGCGATAGAATATTTCACCAAGGCCGAGGAACTCGGTTACGAGCGCGACGGCGATATCTACACCCTTCTCTATAATGCCTACAGGGGATTGGCCAACGACGACCTGGAGGTGCTCAGGCAGGTCGAGCCCATTCTCGACAGGGGATTTATCAAATATCCGGACAACGCAGGTGTGATAGAGGTCATTACCGATCTTTATGTCAAAACGGGGAAAGATACCAACGATCTCATTCCGATAGTGGAGGAGGCTGTTGCGAACGATCCGCAGAATCCCGTATTGTGGAACGGATTGGGACGCATACATGAGCGCCTCGGAAATCTCGATCAGTCGATAACCGCTTTCGAGCGTGTAAGCGAACTCACCCCCAACAGCTACAATGCCTTCACCAATCAGGGCATACTCTATATCCGGAAGGCCGACTCTATGATAGAGGAGGTAAATAAAAAGACATTCTCCGGTCAGGCGGAATACGATGCAGCTAAGAAGGACGCATTCGACGTGTACAAGAAAGCTATCGTTGTACTCGAAAGAGCGCATGAGCTCAATCCGGCGGAACGGATGCCTCTCGACCTTCTCAAAAGGGTTACCTTCATTCTGCGGGCAGAACCCGAAATGGCTGCAAAGATGGAAAAATACACCGCTCTTCTGAACGCAATGCAATAGGGCTAAAAGGTGAAAAAGAGCAAGAGTTGAAAATTTAAAACAACCTCTCAATAATCGGGAAGGAGCGGGTCGACCCGCTCCTTCCCGATTATTGAGTGTTCTGATGTTTCGGCAACCTTTAAATATGCCGCAAAAACGGGATAATATCGGATTAGGCACGCGATTTGCAGTACAAACAAGACAATACCCTCCAACTTAATATATAATGATCATGAAAGTCAAATTTATTTTAGCGGTTGTTGCTGTTTGTGTTTTGGTGGCTTGCAATGGAAATGAGGGCGGCGAAGAGGATGTGACATCGAATTCCCCCAACGGCAGCGAAGTGTATAACGTCAATGTCGTAAATGTTATCGAGTATGGCGGAACCGGGGATCTGGTCACGGTGGCCGCCGTATCTTACAGTTTCAACGATGTCGTCATTAAACCGGAGTTTCTGATACCGGGAAGATCTCCGAGGGGGACCCGTGCGGCGGAAACCCGTGCGGGAGGCGATCTTCTTGCTTCGGTGCCCTATGTCGACAAAAGTTTCAAACTTACGCTCACTACACCCGACGACAGTCAACTCGAAGAGTTCCCGCCGGCCCCTCCGGAAAGTACGATCGAAGTCAGCGACTGGAGCGCCCGGACGACTTTTGTGGTTGAGATCGAAGGCCGCAATGCTTCGGGTGAATACATCGACGATTTCTGGTATGAGACGGACGACTTTCGTATTTACGCCCAATATATGTACGCCGATAAAGACGTGGATATAACGGGCACGTTGGTCAAGTCCGACGCGTATGGAACTTACAGCGAGAAGTATGACGTACATCTTAAAAAGGGTTGGAACCTGACCTATTACGAGGAAGGTTTCGGAGAGGCCACGGGTGTGTATATTTGTCATATGTATACCGAACTTCCCGCCGGGAAAATGTTAAGATGGGATTTCGGGTTTATGGACTGATGCCTCATATGCGGTCTGTGTTTTCGTAAGGGGGAGAAGCGCGGCTTTCTCCCTTTTTTGTCGGCGTATCATATAGCCTCGGCGGAAAAAACCAAACAACCTCTAATTTACAGTATAAATTTTTGTACTGTCTGGCGAGTTCATTAACTTTGCAAATTAGAGTCTGCGTAAATAATCGACGGAGCAGGCGGGATATGTAAGAAATGGAAGAGAGCAACAAAATCATAGAAGATATAGCCGGACAGGAGTACAAATACGGTTTCACGACAGATATCGATACCGAAACCATACCCCGCGGCCTCGACGAGGATATAGTCCGGCTCATTTCGCACAAGAAGGGCGAGCCGGAGTGGATGACCGATTACAGGCTTGCCGCTTTCCGCCACTGGCAGACGATGAAGTTGCCCGAGTGGGCGCACCTCGATATTCCCGCCATTGATTTTCAGGATATAATATACTATGCCGCGCCAAAGACCAACGCAGGCAAAAAGGGCGGCACGGTGGACGATATAGACCCCGAACTCAAGCGCACGTTCGACAAGCTGGGCATACCGCTCGAAGAGCAGTTGGCGCTCAGCGGTGTGGCTGTCGACGCGGTCATGGATTCCGTGTCGGTGAAGACCACATTCAAGGAGGTGCTTGCCGAGAAGGGTATAGTGTTCTGCTCCATGAGCGAGGCTATACGCGACTATCCGGAGTTGGTACGCAAATATCTGGGCAGCGTGGTGCCATATACCGACAACTTCTATGCGGCACTCAACGCAGCCGTATTTTCCGACGGATCATTCTGTTACATTCCCAAGGGGGTTCACAGTCCCATGGAGTTGAGTACATATTTCCGTATCAACGCGGCAGGCACGGGGCAGTTCGAGCGGACGCTGATAGTGGCCGACGAGGGTGCTTACGTGAGCTATCTGGAGGGGTGTACGGCACCGCGCAGGGATGAGAACCAACTTCACGCCGCAGTGGTCGAGATCGTGGTGATGAAGGATGCCGAGGTGAAATATTCGACCGTGCAGAATTGGTACCCGGGCGATAAGGAGGGGCGCGGAGGGATATACAACTTCGTGACCAAGAGGGGTATATGTAAGGGAGATAATGCCCGCCTTTCGTGGACGCAGGTGGAGACCGGCTCGGCCGTGACGTGGAAGTATCCGAGCTGCATCCTCGCGGGCGATAACAGCGTGGGCGAGTTCTACTCGGTAGCCCTCACGAACAACTTTCAGCAGGCCGATACGGGCACGAAGATGATACACTTGGGGCGCAACACCCGCAGCCGCATAGTGTCGAAAGGTATTTCGGCCGGCCGCAGCCAGAACAGCTACCGCGGATTGGTGCGGGTGGGCTCAAAGGCCGAGAATGCGCGCAATTATTCGCAGTGCGACTCGTTGCTTATAGGCGACAGGTGCGGTGCGCATACATTCCCGCTCATCGACGTGATGAGGAATGCCACGGGCGTAGTCGAACACGAGGCCACGACCTCGAAGATAAGCGAAGACCAGCTATTCTACTGCAACCAACGGGGCATAAGCACCGAGGAGGCCGTAGGGTTGATAGTGAACGGATACGCCAAAGAGGTGCTTAACAAATTGCCTATGGAGTTCGCAGTCGAGGCGCAGAAGCTATTAGCAATTAGTTTGGAAGGGAGCGTGGGGTAGGATTCGATTACGAATTTGGAAATTTGAAAATTTGAAAATGATAAGACAAAATATTTTTTAATTCGTAATTCGTAATTTATAAGATATATGTTACAAGTTAAAGGTCTGCACGCGTCGATAGGCGGTAAGGAGATATTGCGCGGGATTGATTTCAGCGTCAATGCCGGTGAAGTGCACGCTATAATGGGGCCAAACGGGTCGGGCAAGAGTACTTTTGCGTCGGTGCTGGCGGGGAATCCGCGTTTCGAGGTTACGGGGGGCGAAGTGCTGTACGACGGCAAAGACCTCCTGTCGATGAGCATCGAGGAGAGGGCGCGCGAGGGAATATTTCTCGGATTCCAGTATCCGGTGGAGATACCGGGCGTCAGTATGGCCAATTTTATGAGGCTGGCTGTCAACGAGAAACGCAAGCACGAGGGGTTGGAACCTATTAGTGCGGCCGACTTTCTGAAGATGATGCGCGAGAAGGGCAAGGTGGTCGAACTCGACGGCAAGCTGACCAACAGGGCGGTGAACGAGGGATTTTCGGGCGGCGAGAAGAAGAAGAACGAGATATTCCAGATGGCCATGCTCGAACCCAGGCTGTCGTTGCTCGACGAGACCGACAGCGGGTTGGATATCGACGCGCTGCGTATAGTCGCCGAGGGGGTCAACAAGCTCCGCACCAAGGACAACGCCACGGTGCTTATAACGCACTACCAGCGCCTGTTGGATTATATCGTCCCCGATTTCGTACACGTCCTTTACAAGGGGCGCATAATATATTCGGGCGGCAGGGAGCTTGCCCTGAAACTCGAAAAAGAGGGTTACGACTGGCTTATAAAAGAGGATAAATAGATGCCGGGACTTACTGAATACAGGATCACATTGCTCGACGGCGCCTGCACAGAGTCGGCGCTCTCAGGCGCTCCGGGAGGGATTCGCTATGGCTCCCTAAAGACGGCTATCGTCGACATGGGGGCTGAGATAAAGGATATGCTGCCGGATGTGGCGGCCGGTCGCGATGGTGCATTCATATATGTTCCCGAAGGGGTGAAGGCCGCGGGTGTGTTCGTGGTCGAGAACCGGTTTACAGGCAAGGCGGAGGTTGCTACTGAGAGCCTCTTTTTATTGATGAACGGCGCGGACGCGGCGGTGCGGTGTGAAGTAAAATGCGATGCCGTGTGTGTGCCGTCCGACAGTCGCCATGTAAGGCTCGGAGAGAGGGCATCGCTCCGTTTGGAAGATTTGGTACTCGGCGGCGGCAAAGTGTCGGTAGATAATTACTCGCTGTTGGGAGAGGGTGCCGTAATGGATACCGTGACGGTAGAATCTGGCTGCACGGAGGCATTGCTCAAATACACAACAGACCTTGCGGGACATAATGCGCAGACTACCCAGGCGGGGCTTTTCGTGATCGGCGGAGAGGAGAGAACCGACTTCGATGTCACGGTACACCACCTTGTTCCGGGTTGCCGCAGCGATGTGCTGGTGAAGGGGGTTGCAGGCGGCAATGCGCACGGTTCGTTTTCCGGCCTTGTCCATGTCGCGCAGGATGCGCAGCGTACCGAGGCGTACCAGCAGAGCCGCAACCTGCTTTTGGACGATACGGCGCAGATAGTCACCGCTCCGCAGTTGGAGATATATGCCGACGACGTGAAGTGCAGTCATGGTGCCACCGTGGGGCAGATGAACGACGACGCCATATATTATATGCGTCAAAGGGGTCTCAGCGAAGCACAGGCGCGCGGATTGCAAATGACCGGATTCGTGAACGATATAGTTTCGCGCATTGGCAGTGAAGAGAAACGGGAAGAGGTATTTGGGAGTTTGAATCTATGGTGTTAGATATCGATAAAATAAGGGAGGATTTCCCGATACTGTCGCGGACGGTCCATGGTAAGCCGCTGGTTTACCTTGATAACGGCGCTACTGCTCAGAAGCCGCGCGTGGTTATCGACAGCGCCGTGCGGATGTATTCGGAATTCAATGCCAACGTACACCGCGGAGTGCATTTCCTCTCCGAGCAGAGTACGGAACTTTACGAAGATGCCCGCGAGACGGTGCGTAGATTCATAAATGCCGCCTCGCGCGAGGAGGTGATTTTCACTTCGGGGGCTACGGCCGCGCTCAATGCCGTGGCTTACAGCTACGGAGAACAGGCGTTCCGGCCGGGCGACAATATAGTCGTCACCGAAATGGAGCATCACTCCAACATAGTTCCGTGGCAGTTGGTATGTGAAAGAAAGGGGGTTGAGATAAGGGTACTGCCCTTCGACGATGACGGGGAGCTGATTTTGGACAAACTGCCCGGACTTGTCGACGAGCGCACCCGCGTGCTGGCCATAACGCAGGCTTCGAACGTCCTCGGCACCATGCCTCCGCTGGGACGCATCATAGAATACGCTCACAGATCGGGGGCGGTCGTGGTGGTGGACGGTTGCCAGGGTATAGTACACGGAGGGGTGGATGTCCGCGACCTCGACTGCGACTTTTACGCTTTTTCAGGCCATAAACTATACGCCCCCAACGGTATAGGCGTGCTGTACGGCAAAAAGGAACTTCTGGAGCGTATGCCGCCGTATATGGGCGGCGGTGATATGGTCGCCAAAGTGACATTCGCAAAGACCACTTACGCCGACCTGCCGCTAAAGTTCGAAGCGGGAACGGCCAACTACGTGGGCGCCATAGGACTTGCGGAGGCTATCCGTTACGTGGAGGGCGTGGGGCTTGAAGATATGGCCGCGCAGGAGCATAAACTGCTGTCGCACGCCACGGAATTGCTTCGCGGCATAGACGGGCTCAGGATATACGGATCTTCGCCGTCCAAATGCAGTATAGTCTCTTTCAACGTGGATGGGGTTCACGCCTACGATATGGGCATGATACTCGACAAGTTGGGTATAGCCATACGCACCGGTTCGCACTGTGCCGACCCCGTGATGGCGCATTATGGCGCCAACGGTATGTGCCGCGCATCGATGGCGTTCTACAACACCATCGAAGAGATCGACACCCTCCATGCAGGGATCGGGATGGCGGTGAAGATGCTGCGGAGGTGATTTAGACAGACTCTAACCTGAGGAGGCTGTCTCAAAACTCCGAGACAACCTCTTTTCTGTCGATTTGATCTGTACTCCCCTACGAGAACACTTTCAAATACGCGATTCTCAGAGGGGCAAATTTCATTTTGAGACAGATTCCTACACAGTCTCCGTCTCCGGCCTGCCGGTCAGTTGCGCCCGCGCCCGCATATAGCTTTTATATGTACCGAAACCCGCTTCCGACGCAATATCGGCCTTAGTGGTGTTGGCCATACCTCCCGAGGTGGCTATGCGGTCGAACTCTTCGAGCCGGAGAGTATTCAGATAACCGCTGAAGTTGGTCCCGAAAGTCGACTTAATGAACATCGACACATAGGTGCGGTTGCTCCCTATGTCCTGCGCCAGATCTGCTATCCTGAATTCGGGATTCAGATATGGTTTCTCTTTTTGAATATAACCCTCGAACCGTTCCCTGTCGATATTTACATTGAGCGAGGGAGTGGTGTTCACGGGGACTTCCTCTTCTATGCGGTCGTCGACGGGCGGCGGAGCCTCTTTTCCTGTTCTCGCGATCTTGGGCACGAGCCAATAGTTGCCAGCCATCATATTGTAACACACGATCAGCAACCATACGATATAGATCACATTGCCTGCAGCCATCATGGCGAATACAGTTTTTTCGGATGCACCGAAGATCAGGAGGAAGTTGCATACCACCGATACCACGTCGAGTATGAGTATGGCCAGAAGCCAGTTGAGCGACGGGTATCTGCGTTCGGCAGGATAAGGTACCTTCCTGATATTTCTACGGTAGCCGTATATTCTGAAGGCTTGCCATACTATGTAGCCCGCATAGACCAGGAACAATAAGTATAGACGGTAATTAAGGAATATTGCGTAGGCTTTGTATCCGCTCTCAGCTCTCTTGATTATAAGCAGCCTGTCGTCGTATGGTATGAATGCCGACCAGACTATCCAGACTGCGAGGATCGCCGCCGGCAGTGCGTAGTTCCATGGCGAAAAGTGTTCCTTGCCGTCGGTTCGGGTGATGATGAATACGAAATGGGCGTAAAAAACAGTCTGTAATAACGTGATGGAGAATAAAATACCGTTGAGGTACACGAACAGTTCCGGATATTTGCGACCCATTCCCGCCGTGATGTGATCGATGATTAGAACCGCTAAATAGCATATCAACAACACGAGATGGCTTGTCTGTGCCCGTTGCTTCGTCTGACCGCGTATGACGAGCATAAGCAACATGGCCGTTATCGACATAACGAGGGGCAGCGATAAGCTGAACAATTTCATCAATGGCGCAAAATCCATAAAAAATGTAGTTAACCGTATAACAAAAATAGTATTTATGTATTAATAAAAGTGATCCCGTTGTGGAAAAGAGAACCTTTTGGCGTATTTAGATGGAATGACCGGTTATATTTTGTTTCGCAACTGTGTGATATGACCGGTTTTGTTTTTTTGTCCACAAAATTTTTACAAATTTTCCTGTCCCTGCGGGCATTCAGGATTACTTTTACATAAAACGGGATTTCTCCTCCCGTGAACTAATACTAAATATTAAACCTATTGAAAAACCATGAAAAAACTACTGACTGTTGGAGTTTTGTGCGCCACTCTATTGGGTACATCGACATTGTATTCGTGCGATGAGGAACCGCTGTTGCCGGTGGAATACTCCATTAATGTTACCGCCGGTCAGGGAGGCGGCGTCGCCGTCGAGGTCGATGGCGAGACGGTATCGAAGGCTATCGAAGGCGAGAGCGTCACTCTCACCGCCACCCCCGGCGAGGGGTATGAATTCGACCGGTGGAGTGTGGAGAGCGGAGGTGTGGAGCTTTCGGGTAATCCTGCGGCATTCTCCATGCCGGCCGCCGATGTGTCGGTCAAAGCCGAGTTCAGGGAGAAGTCCGTGACCGCCTACGCAATTAATATTATAGCTGGCGAACACGGCGAGGCTGTGGCGACCATAGGCGGCGAACGTGTTGCTGAAGCTGTCGAGGGCGCGGAGGTCACCCTTGCCGCCACCCCCGACGAAGAGTATCTGTTCGACAAATGGACGACGCAGAGCGAATGGGTCGTATTCGGAGACGACGAGGCTGTCACCACGACATTCATCATGCCTGCCGCAGATGTGGAGATCAGAGCGGAATTCATATTCGACCCCGACACCATGCTGAAACGCCCGATCGTTCTGACCGACGACGGCAACGGTACAGCGGTGGCTACTGTCGACGGAGAAGAAGTCACGGAGGCTGCAAGAGGAGCGGAGATCACCCTGATGTCCAGCCCAGCCGAGGGATATGTGTTCGGGAGATGGACGGCAGTGAGCGGCGGCGTCGAATTCGAAGACGACGAGGCGGCCACCACGACATTCATCATGCCCGCCACCGAGGTGGAGATAGCGGTGGAGTTCATTTCCGAAAGTGAGTTCGATGTCCTTTCCAGGATCACAGACTTGGGTTTCAAGAGTCTGTGCGAATACTTCATGCAACACGACTACTACTATAACCACCATTGGGATGGACAGATAAGACATCCTGCATGGGACACTAACGGCGACGGCAGGCTTTCGATCCCGGAAGCCGGGGCGGTCAAGATCATAACACACAACGGCGATGTGCCTATCGTTTCGCTGGACGGGATAGAGTATTTTAAGGGTCTGGAGATATTGGAGTGCGGCGGCAACTCGCTGACCGAACTCGATCTGTCGGGCAATACGGCGCTCCGCGACCTGCATTGCAGCAGCAACTTACTGACCGAACTCGACCTGTCGAACAACAGGGAGCTCAGAATACTGTACTGCAATTACAACCGGCTGACCACGCTCGACCTGTCGAATAATACAGAACTCTACCGGGCGGTGGAATGCAACAACAACCTGCTGACCTCGATCGACGTGTCGGGATGTACGAAACTCGTCTATTTGGACTGCATTAACAATTTCCTGACCTCGCTGGACGTGTCGACAAATACGTCGCTATGGACACTGCTTTGCTGCGGCAACCGTATGTCCTCTTTGGATATAACGAGCATGGCAATGTGGGAAGGGAATGGATATGCCCTCTGGTGCGGTCTGCAAAGGGTCGACGACACTACACCGCAACTCATGACGCTCACCATGCGCGAAGATCAGAAGCCGGAATGGTATAGGACCGCATCCGAACCATATGACCATGGCAATGCCACCAGTCCCAATATGTATGTAGTAGTGGATGGGGATCCGGTAGATATTTTCGAGCTGATACCCGACCCCGCGTTCAGAGCTTTCTGCGACAGGTTCGACCTTGTCAAAGACGGCGTGTTCTCGGTAGCCGAAGTTCTGAGGACAAAGATGATCCATATTTCCGATCCGGAGATCATGTCGCTCGAGGGAATAAAGTATTTTACCGAACTCACACGTTTGTCGTGCGACCAGAGTCCGGTATCGGCCATCGATGTGTCCGGGCTGGAAAAGCTTGGAAGTGTGGTGTGGTCGTCGAATCAGTTGACGACGCTCGACATATCCGGCTGTACGGCACTTGTGGAGTTGGTGGTGTTCGGCAACAGGTTGACGACGCTCGACGCTTCGGAGATGGTCGAACCGGCCGACTATATCCTTTGCGGTCAGCAGACTTCCGACGGCTCTACGCCGCAAACCCTTACGCTTACTCTGCGCGAAGAACAGAAACCGCGCTGGTATTCCTATTTCGCCGACTATAGCGGAGGTTTCAATGCGAATGTGGTATTGGAAGGAGGCGTGGCCGATGTGTTCGATGTGATCACCGATCCCGCGTTCAGGACTTACTGCGAACAGTTCGACACCGATGGCGACGGCATACTTACGGAGGCCGAAGCCCGGGCGGTAACGTTGATAAATGCTCCGAACGCGGGGATCGCATCGCTGGCGGGCATAGAGTATTTTACGGAGATCACAGTGATAAATTTGCCCAACAATCAGTTGACAGGGCTCGATGTGTCGTCGCACACGAAACTTACCGATCTGATATGTCATTCGAACCGGCTGACCACGCTCGACATATCGGGCTGTACATCACTTTCGCAAATGATCGTTTTCAATAACCGGATGACGGCGTTGGATGCCTCCGGTATGGCCAACCCTTCGGGTTACATCATCATGTGCGGCAGGCAAACCTCCGACGGAACGACGGCGCAGACCTTGACGCTCTCACTTCGCGATGAACAGGAAGCACACTGGGACGATCTGAAGAACGCTCCCGAAAATGGCGGCGTGGTCCTTGCCGATTAATCTATAATGAATTGGTTAATAATTGATAGTTAGCTGTTTGTGTGTAAATATAAGCAGAATTTTAGGGGGTAGTTATTTTATGTGTGGTACGCACGGCCTTGGTAATACAAGAGCCGTGCGTGTTTTATTTTGCAGGGCTTTTTAGGCAAAAAACTTTTTTTAAGCTATATTTACACGCTTATTGATGATTTAGAGCGGTTCGCCGTTCACAATAGTAACGATAAATCTTTAAAATGCCTCTCATAGTACTCGAAGGGCTCGACGGAGCGGGGAAAACGACACAGGTGAAACTGTTGCAGGATATGCTGGCGCAGCGGGGTGAAAGGTGCGAATATCTTCATTTTCCGAGGTTCGACGCACCTGTCTACGGCGATATGATCGCCCGGTTCCTTAGGGGCGAGTTCGGCGAGTTGGATAGTGTGGATCCCTATATCGTGGCGTTGCTGTTCGCCGGCGACCGCGCCGATGCGGGACCAATGATCGACGCCTGGCTCAGGGAGGGCAAGTTCGTGATCCTCGACCGCTACGTCAACTCCAACATAGCTTTCCAATGTGCCAAGTGCGGCGGCGAGGCACGGCGCCGGGAGTTGAAAAAGTGGATACTCGACACCGAGTTCGTCCGGTTCGGCATTCCGCGCCCCGATATGTCGCTGTTTCTCGACGTGCCTTTCGAGTTCACTTCGAGTAAACTTTCGGAGACGAGGCGGGGTGAGGACAGGGAATACCTTCATGGCGCGCGCGACATACACGAGGAGTCGCTCGACTTCCAAAGGAGGGTGAGGGAGGTCTACCTCGAACTTGCACGCGAGGACGACAGTATGTACGTGATAGATTGTAGCGACGAAGCGGGTGGCATGGCATCCCCCGAAGAGATATTCGCAAAAATTGATGAAAAAATTACAAGGTTATCCGTATATTCACCTGATAGAAAGGAATAATATGGTAAAAAAAGAAGTACTCACCGACCTTTGGGTTTATGAACTGCTTAAAGATGCAAACATAGAATTACACCCGCAAGGTAGCAATATTAAAGATATTAGCGAGGCATTACAATCTGCGTCAAAAGCTGGTACAGGTAATGTGGGTTTTCCGGAATATTGCGGAGTAGTCAAGGATTTTGTTCTCATTATAGAAAATAAAGCAGATCTTTCGTTTCACATTAGGCGAAATGAAGAAGGTGTAATTTGCACGGAAGTCGCAAGCGTGAAAAATTATGCCGTAAACGGTGCATTATTTTACGGCAAACATTTAGCAAAAAATACGTCTTACAAGAAGATTATCGCATTCGGTGTTTCTGGTAATGGGAAACGGCATCAAATTTCTCCCATTTTTATTGATGAACGAGGCGGCTATAAAGAGTTGGAAGATGTCGAAACATTTACGCTTTTCAACGAAAAAAATATTGAAGAGTATTACATAAGAAACATACTTAAAGAGCAAACGCCGGAGGAAAAAACAACCGAGGAGGTACTGAAAGATGCAAAAAGCCTTCACGAAGATTTGCGCAATTACGGCAGTATTCAAGACAAAGATAAACCGCTTATTGTCTCGGGTATCCTATTGGCATTGCGGGAAATGGAAGACAGAAACTTCAGCATTGACAGTTTGACCGGCAATAAAACCATAACTGATGGAGAAAAAATTTATGAGGCAATTGAAAAAAATTTGAAGAAAGCCAATGTTTCGCCGTTAGTAAAGAGGGAGAAGTTGCTAAGTCAGTTTCTGGTAATCAAGGATACCAAAGCGATAAATGAAATCAATGAATACTTAAATAAAACACCACTACGACACTACACCGAGTTTTTGTACGAAAATATCTACAAAAACATTAAATACATTCAGTCTCCCGAAGATTACATAGGTCGGTTTTATGGTGAATTTATGTCGTATTCGGGAGGAGACGGTCAATCGCTGGGGATTGTACTTACCCCAAAACACATCACGGATTTATTTTGCGATTTGGCTGAACTCAAGCCGACCGACAGTGTTCTTGATCCTTGTTGCGGAACTGCAGGGTTTCTTATTGCCGCGATGCACAATATGTTGCAAAAAACGGATAAGCCCGAACAGCAGCGAAAAATCAGAAAAGACCAGTTGCACGGCTTGGAGTTACAGCCTTATATGTTTACAATTGCCACTACCAATATGATTTTGCGTGGTGACGGAAAAAGTAATCTCGAACAGGAGGATTTTTTGAAACAAAACCCTGCGCAGTTACAGGAAAAAGGTTGCACGGTCGGAATGATGAATCCACCATATTCAATGGGGAGTAAAAGTAATCCGAGTTTATACGAAATAAACTTTACCGAGCATTTACTCAACTCCATAACAAAAGACGGAAAAGTAATTGTGATCGTTCCGCAATCGTCTATGACCGGAAAAACCAAAGAAGAGCAGGCAACAAAAGCCAATATTTTGAAACGCCATACATTGGAGGGAGTAATAACGCTAAACAAAAATACATTTTACGGAGTTGGGACAAATCCGTGTATTGCTATTTTTACCGCAGGTATTCCGCACGAGAAAGACAAAGAGGTAAAGTTTATTAACTTTGAAAAGGACGGCTTTGAAGTGCAAAAGCACAGAGGGCTTGTAGAAACAGTCGAAGCAAAGGACAAGAGACAGCATTTGCTCGATGTTTGGTTTGACCGTATTGAAAGCGAAACGAAATTCTGCGTAAAAACTACTATTGAAGTCGAAGATGAGTGGCTGCATTCATTCTATTACTTCAATGATGAAATCCCAACTGAAGCCGACTTTGAAAAAACGATATGCGACTATCTTACCTTTGAGTTTAGTATGATCATGCAAGGCCGAGGTTATTTATTTGATAACGAGAAGGAGGTGCAAAATGGAATTGGCAAGTAAAGAATGGAAAGAATTTTATATCGATTATTTGTTTAATGTCAGAATAGGCAAGAATATTGACGGTAACAAGATTGATAAACAATCGGGCAACCTTGCTTACATTACAAGAAAAGAGAGTAATAATGGGTGTGACGGGTTTATTGATTTTGATGATAAATTATTAAATAAAGAATTTCCTGTAATAACGATAGGTAATGAAACTGCCGAGCCATTTGTACAAGAATTCCCTTTTTATACAGGGACAAAAGTAAATATCCTAATTCCTAAAATTTCACTAAATTCAAAAATACTGTTCTTTATCGCAACGAGTTTGAAGGCACATAAAAGCAAATATTCATATTCGTTTACAATAAATTCGACACGATTAAAGCGTCAAAAAATTCTACTGCCCGTAAATACCAAAGGTACTCCCGATTACGCTTTTATGGAAAATTATATGAGACAAAAGGAGACTGAACTTTTGGAGCAATACAAAAAACAGGTGTCAGATTTTGAAAATGTTGCCCCTTTGTATGAAAAAGAGTGGAAAGAGTTTAAGACTACGGATATTTTTAAAGACATACAAAGAGGTAAACGACTAAAAAAAGACGACCATAAAATTGGCGTTATGTCTTATGTTTCTTCAACAAGCATAAATAATGGAGTGGACGGATTTGTCGGTAATAAAGAAGATGTGCGGATTTTTTCCGACTGCCTGACTCTTGCCAATAGCGGAAGCGTTGGGACGACATTTTATCAACCTTTCTCTTTTGTTGCAAGTGACCACGTTACAAAATTGGGGAATAGTGATTTTAACAAACATATTTATCTGTTTATTGCTAATATAACTTCTCGCTTTAGCGAAAAATATAGCTTCAACAGAGAAATAAACGATACAAGAATTAAAAAAGAAAAAATCCTGCTTCCAATAAATACTAAGAGTGAGCCGGACTATGTATATATGGAAAACTATATGAAAAAGTTGGAGAGTGAGAAACTAAAACAATATTTGGAGTATAAGTTCTGATTATAAGTACGACCCATAAAACTGTTGGCGTAAATTCAGCAGAGCGCAAAATTCAAATAATCTTCAATAATCACAAAATATATGAAGAAGAAAATATCATTTGCCACAGTAGCCGAAATATGTCGCCTGATACTCGCGGTGGTGTTCATATTTTCGGGTTTTATGAAAAGCATCGATCCGTGGGGATTGGCGGTCAAGGTGCCCGACCTGCTCGGGTTTTTCGGTTTCGGTTGGCTTTCGGGCTGGAGCGTGGGGCTGTCGATATGGCTTTGCGCGGCGGAACTGATGATGGGCTGTATGCTCCTGTTCAAGGTGAGGCTGCGGCTCATATCCATATTTTCGGTCATAACGATGTTGGGATTCACGCTGCTGACCCTCGTGATAGCCATCTGGAACCCGCTCGACGACTGCGGCTGCTTCGGCGACGCGGTGAAGGTCGACAATTGGCAATCGTTCTACAAGAACCTCATACTGCTTCCCATGAGTGTGGTGGTATGGTATTGGCAAAGAGGGAAAAAGATATTAAACTTCTCGCGTATGGAGGTCTTCCTTACGCTGCTCTTCGCCACTTTGTCGGGCGGGCTTGGGGTTTACTCCTGGCGCCACCTGCCGCCCATAGATCTTTTCCCTTACAAGGTGGGGGTCGATGTGCGGGGCGATGTAATGTGCAACCGTTGCAACGACAGTCTCATGAAACTGGTATATATCGATCGCGAAACCGGACTGGAACATGAATTCGAACTTTCGGATACCACTTGGTATGACGGTCGGCGTTGGGAATACGTGAGAACGACCACCCCTTACGATACCGATCCGCCGCGGATAGCGGATTACGATTTCGCGCTGTGGCGCGGCGGCTACAACGTGGCCGACGAAATAGTATTCCACGAGGGAACGGTGAAGATGATATTCGTACATGACCGGGACGGAATATCGCCGGGCTGCGTGAAGGCGCTCGTGCCATATCTGACGGAGGCTTTGGCCGCCGGCGACAGTATGGTTATATTCGTCATGGGTGTAGAGACGGGAGAGGAGGCCCCGGCGGAATACACTGTGGGCGATGTGACGCTTCCGTGCTACGGTATGGAGAGGGCGCTTCAGCAGGAGATGCTGAGAGCCGATGCCGGATTGGTGGAGATGCGCGACGGGGTTATTACCGCGAAACGTAACTGTAAAGACCTTTAGTTGAATTTAAAATCGAAGATCAGTTATGAGATACAGGGATTGGATATTGTTTTTATGCGTTCTGGCGGTGCAGGGTTTGTCGGCGCAGGAGCCGCTCGATGGCGGTTGGAAGTGGAATTTCGAGAGAGGCGACGCTCTCTACAAATCGGGCAGGTTCGTCGAGGCTTACGAGGAATTCCGCAAGGCGCGCAACCTGCGCGGAGAGACGAACGAGGCCGGAGAGCGCAGCCTCGATTACCTTTCGGCCATGAGCGCTTACCGTGCGGGCAAGACGGGGGCTTCGGAAATGCTCGAACACTACATCGACACATATCCGGAGTCGGCCGATATTCCTTATGCGCAGTTCGCTCTGGGCAACATACGTTTCGGGAAAGAACTTTACGGCGAAGCGCTGGCCTGCTATCTGGCGGTGGATAAGGAGAGGCTCGATCCGGAAGGGAGGGACGAGTACAACTTCAAGGCCGGTTACAGTTATTTTGTCTCCGGCGATTATGATAAAATATCGCCTTACCTTTCGGCGGTAAGTTTCAAAAGCCCGTTCTACACGCACGCCCAGTACTGTCTCGGTTACGCCGGATACCGCATGGGCGATTACGCCGCCGCCAAACGCTACTTCTTTACCATAGCCGACAGCGAAGCCTATTCGAACGTGGTGCCGTTCTATCTGATACAGATCGAATTCAGCGACGGCAACTACCACTATGTTACGGATAACGGCGCAAGGGTGCTGAGTATGGCGACAGGTGCGCGCGCGGCGGAGCTTACACGCATGATAGGTGAGTCGTGGTTCCACATATCGTCGTGGCAGAATGCTGTGCGCTACCTTACGGAATATGAGCGAACGGGTGCGGTAATGAACAGGGAGACCGATTACATGATAGGCTTCTCGGACTATATGATGGGAGACTATGCCGGAGCGAAGGAATACTTGGTGAAGGTTCCCGGTCCCGACGACAAGCTGTCGCAGAATGCCAGCTACCACCTCGGCGACGTCTATCTCCGTTCGGGCGACAAGCCGCGTGCCTTGCAGTCCTTCTCGATAGCCTCTTCGAGCGGCCACGACGGGCAGATAAGCGAGGATGCGCTGTTCAATTACGGCAAGCTGCAATACGAACATGGCGGGGGATATTTCAACGAGGCGATCAACGTCCTCAACCGCTATCTCACGCTCTATCCTTCATCGAAGCGTGTGCCGCAGGTGAAGGAGTATCTGGCCGCGGCATATTACAACTCCCGCAACTTCGAGGCGGCTTATCAGGCCATATCGCAGATGCCAAACCCCGACAACAACGCGAGGGCGGCCTTGCAGAAGATCGCTTATTCGCGCGCGGTGGAGTACTACAAGGAGGGCGACTATGCCAATGCCGCGCGCCTTCTGGAGGAGTCGCTGCGCAACCGCTACAATGCCAAATATGTGGCACTGGCCGGTTATTGGCAGGGCGAGATATTGTACAAGGAGTCTAAATACGCGGATGCCGTACAGAAATACGAGACCTACATAAGGCTGTCCCCGAAAGGCGAGCCCGAAAACCTTATGGCACGCTACGACCTCGGCTACGCCTATTTCAACGAACACAACTGGGACGGGGCGAAAGAGTGGTTCGACAACTTCCTGGTGGAATACAAGCCCAAAGACCGTTACCGTGCCGACGCACTGAACCGCCGCGGCGATGTGGAATTCAGCAACAGGGAGTTCTGGCGCGCGATAGAGTTCTACGATCAGGCGGCTGCGCTGAATACTCCCGAAAGGTATTATTCCGCGTTCCAGCGCGCGATGATGCTGGGAATGGTGGATCGCACCGACCGCAAGATAGAGAGCCTCGCCTCGATAGTCAGCCGCGGCGACAGCCCATACGTTTCGGACGCAATGTACGAATTGGGACGCACATATATAGCGGTACAGCGATACGGCGATGCTTCGGAGACTCTGGAGCGGTTCGTAAAGCTATACCCGCAGTCGCCCAAATATCTGCCCGCGCTGCTGGACCTCGGTCTGGTGAACAGCAATCTGGGCGATAGCGACAGGGCGCTCTCGTATTACAAACAGGTGGTGGAACGCGACAAGCACTCCACTTACGGGCGCGATGCGATGAACGCCATTCGCGGCATATACGTCGAGGAGAACGACGTGGATTCCTATTTCGCCTATGCGCAGAGTATGGGTGTCGAGACCGACCTCGGAGCCGTCCAGCGCGACTCGATAGCTTTCGTCGCAGCACAGAGGGTTTACCTTTCGGGCGACAGGCAGAAGGCTGCCGCGGCACTCGACGGCTATGTGAAGAGCTATCCCAACGGAGCTTACGTGGGGAACGCACTTTATTTTTCGGGCGAGAACGCCCTCACGATGGGCGAGAAGGAGACCGCTTACCGGTATTTCACACGTCTGGCCGGAATGTACCCCAACAGCTACACACAGTCCGCAATGGAGCGTGTCGCGTCGCTGGCCATGGAATTGCGCGATTATAGCCGCGCAGCCGAAACTTACGACAAGTTGAGCAGGACGGCTACCGGCGCCAAGAGGGAGGAAGCTCTGGCAGGTTACCTCAAGGCGGCGACGGTGAATACCGGTGCCGATGAGAGAGAGCGTGTGGCGGCCGATGTGCTTGCACGTACTTCCGACGGGGCGGTAATCCGCTCAGCCAAATACGTGCGCGCCAAAGCCCTTTCGGAACTGAACAGGGAAGACGAGGCGCTCGGACTTTTTGTCGAACTGAGCGGCGATGTTTCAGGCGCCGAAGGAGCCGAAGCAGCTTTCAGGGTAATAGAATCGGAGTACCGCAAGGGTAACACCGCCGCGGCCGAGGAATTGGTATACGGCTTTGCCGAAAAGAATACACCACATACCTACTGGCTCGGCAGGTCGTTCCTCCTGCTCGGCGACATATACGCCTCGGCCGGCGACTCGTTCCAGGCCAGAGCGACCTACCAGAGTATAGTCGACGGTTATTCCGGCACAAACGACGGTATCATAGAGGAGGCCAAAGCCCGTATCGGACAATTAAAAAAGTAGAAGACCATGAAAAAGACACTCATAAAGATATCGGTCCTTCTGTCCGTGACCATACCGGCCGCGGGCGCAGTTTACGCACAGGGGAACATCGACCGCCGCATAGAGGTTACGCGCCAATATATTCCCGAAGTCGGGGCTGCCGAGAAGTTGGACTTCATGCCCGCCCAGATCGATACCGTCGCACTGCGGCCGGAGATAAACTATTCCATAACGCCCACGCCGTGGAAAGGCGTTTTCGATACCGAACCGATTAGTCCCATAAAGATCGATGCGTGGCAGTTCCGTCCCCGGCGTCCTTTCTTTCTGAGGCTTGCGGCGGGACTGCCGCTGCAAACGCTGGCCGATGTTTACGCTACGGCCGATCCGCGCGGCGATATGGCTTTCGGAGCCTACCTTAACCATTACGGCCGCTGGGCTAAAATGAACAACGACTCCGGCGCCAGGGAGGATGCCACGGCGACGTACAACGTGGCGGGCGCGTTCTTCGAAAAGAGATTCGCCAAAAAGACGCTCTCGGTCGATATTTCCGATACTTTCCGTTATTACAGTACTTTCGGCGGATTCGACGTACCTGTCCCCGGCGGCAGATTCTCACAGGGAGAAAAGGTGGGGTACAACGACCTCTCCGGACGGGTGGTATTCGGCGATCCGTTCCTCGACCTGTCGCGGTTCAACTACCGCGCCGGTATCTCGGCAGGGACTTTTACCGACCATGAAAGGTCGGGAGAGAATGAATTCGGGGTCTTCTTCGATTCGGGTTTGCGGCTCTATGGCGGCGACCTCACCGCAGGGCTCGATCTCCGTCTGACCAACGGCACCGGACAGTTGTCCGGATACAGCGATTGGCGGCTGGCCGTATTGCCCAAATATGCGTTCGCCGTCAAAGATCTGAAAGTGGGCGTCGGGCTCGACTTTGTATATAACAAAGAGACAAGTTTTCATATATTTCCGGAAATAGATCTGACTTACAATAAGTTCTACGGATTCATACCATACTTCCGGATTGGCGGGACCCTTGAAGACGGAGGTTACCGCGCGTTGACTTACGCCAATCCCTATCTCTTGAGCGGCCTGAAGCTGCCGGATCCGTCGCACTACGACTTCAGGGCAGGTGCGCACGGCTCCGTCACTCGCACGGTATCTTACGATCTGTTCTTCAATGCCTCGCTGTGGAGCGATTACTACTACTTCGTCAATGACCTGAGGGTGGTTTCCGCCGTAGGATACGACTCCTCGCGGTTTGCCGCCATGACCGACGACAATGTCTCGATCTTCAGTTTCGGCGGCTCTCTCGGCGCAACCCTCACGCGGGGGCTTACATTCGACATAGGTCTTGAAATCAATATGGTATCGAAGCCGGTCTCTTCCGTGGCGCATTGGCATACCGGAGACCGTGTCGAGAATGCCGCGACGGGTTTGGGTATACCGGGTTTCACACTCGACGCCGGTCTTAAATACAACTATCGCGACAGGCTTTTCTTCTCGGCAGGGATCGGGGTCATGGGTAAGAGGGAGTTTTCAGCCGTTTCGGAGGGCTCTTACAGACAGGCTGTACCGGACGTGGTCAAAAACGAGGTGCCCGTGGCGGTAAACCTTAAGTTCGACGCCGAGTACAGGATAAACGATCGTCTCAACGCGTTCGTCAGGTGCGACAACCTGCTCGACCAGCGCCTATACCGTTACAACTACTACCCCGAACTCGGCGCCAATGTGATGCTTGGGGTTAAGATCGCGTTTTGAAAAAATAACTGACAATCGACAATGAACGCTGAAGCGGTAACCGAATACATAACCTCCTGGCTGGAAGAGTACAGGGCTTCCGCCGGGTCGAAGGGGTTCGTCGTAGGCATATCGGGCGGCATAGATTCGGCCGTATGCTCCACTCTGGCCGCCATGACCGGCTGTCCGACCCTCTGCGTCACGCTGCCCATCCATCAGCCCGTGTCGCACGTAAGCCGTGCTGCGGAACATATCGCATTCCTCCGCTCGCGTTACCCCAACGTACTTCAGGCCGAGGCCGACCTTACGGCGGCTTACGAAACGTTCGTGGCTGCGTTTTCAGTAGCACCGGCCTGCTCTGCGTTCACCGCACCCGCGGATGCCGATAAACGCGCCCTCACCGATGCCAACACCCGCTCGCGTCTGCGCATGGTGGCGCTCTACCATTTCGCCGGGATGAACGATATGCTGGTTGTCGGAACAGGGAATAAAATAGAAGACTTCGGGATAGGTTTCTTCACAAAATACGGCGACGGCGGGGTCGACATAAGCCCCATAGCCGACCTGACCAAAACGGAAGTCTATGCTCTGGCCGAATATATGGGCGTCCCGCGATCCGTAATAGTCGCTCCGCCCACAGACGGTCTCTTCGGCGACGACCGCACCGACGAACAGCAGATCGGCGCCACATACCCCGAACTCGAATGGGCGATGCAGCAGGCCACCGGCGGAGCCGATCCCTCGACATTCACTCCCCGCCAGCGCGAAGTATTCGACATCTTCACCCGCCGCCACCGCGCCAACCGTCACAAGATGGCTCTCCCGCCTTATCCCCCGATACCGCATGAGATTAAGTAATATGATATAATTTTATACCCGGTGAAACGCATCGTATCCATATCATTCATCTTCGCGGCGGTCGCAGTTATGCTGTCGGCGTCTGTCGTGCCGCACCACCATCACGGGGCGGTG
>QMCE01000279.1_pt1 | contig 24919 bp, 25 predicted proteins | sample 1821851 | NCBI WGS metagenome assembly QMCE01 (sample SAMN09453174, study PRJNA476694) | Termite gut metagenome, whole genome shotgun sequencing project. | isolation source: worker | host: Odontotermes sp. | place: South Africa:Pretoria | collected 2016-01-28 | reverse complement strand
GATATTTCATATACGAATCCCGAAAAAATACTGCATTTTTACTGCATGAGAAAAAATTCGGGCTAGTATGCAGTAGATTTCGGAGCAGATATTGGACGGAATGGAAACCGGGTTTAGCTAGACAAATAGGGAAAAATCAGCGCTGCTCTAGGCTTGCGGATTCTCGTGAGTGAAGAGTTCGGGACCAAAAGGTCGCAGGTTCAAATCCTGTCACCTCGACCAGCGAAAAAGCCCTGTTTCTCTAGGGAAACGGGGCTTTTGCTTTCCCGGCATTCGCGGCGCATTCGCGGTTTTGTTCAATTTTTGCTCAAGAGCACCGTCAAAAAGTACCTAAAACCACCTTCGGAGAGCTACGGAAACTCAATACCGTCGATTCCGAATGCCCTCGTTCTTTACATCTGTAACCATGCCCTTGAAGAACGAAGATATCTGGTACTCCACTTCGCCCATCACCGTCTTGATTACCGTTTTGCGCCGGCCTTTGTGCCGGTATCTTACACGACTCCGGCTCGACGCCAATTCAGCGTCATCCTATTGAAAAATCCTTCTATAGCGCCCAATCTGCTCGTCTTGAAACACGCGTCCTTTAGCGTCTATTCCGACGATAAGGCGAAGCTTTTCCACGCCCAGCCTTTTGATTGATTCGGTGCCTAAATCCTCATAGGCAACGACGTCGCAGGTCTTAACCTGATTTGCAATCAAGGCGGAGGCGCCTCCAATGCTTAGCAGATAAACGCCGCCATGTTTTTTGCACAAATCGGCTACAAAGGCGGAGCGTTCGCCTTTTCCGATCATGCCCAGCATACCAAGCTGGAATGTCATGTCTACAAAGCAGTCCATGCGCATACTGGTAGTGGGCGCTATGGAACCCATAATACGTCCTGGCTTTGTGGGGCAGGGTCCGGCGTAAAAAATAAACTGATCCTTAAAATCCAAAGGCTGCGGCAATTTATTGTCCCAGGCCAGCTGCATCCGCTTATGCGCCGCGTCTCTTGCGGTAAAGACCGTACCCGTGAGCTCCAGCACGTCGCCGATGTTAAAAGCGGCTATATCTCTCTTTGTAAGCGGCGTATGTATCTGTATGATTTCATTCATCGGTTTCCACAACCTTTCAAAGCTTGGCCGAGGCGTATCGGCTGGCGTGACACTGCAAATTCACGGCCACCGGCAACGCGGTGATATGGCAGGGGAAGAAATCGATATGCACATCCAGCGCCGTAATCCGCCCGCCCATACCCAACGGCCCGATTCCCAGATTGTTAATCCTTTGCAGCAGCTCTTCCTCCATAGCGGCGTAGCGGGCGACGGGATTCCTTTGCCCGATCGGGCGCAGCAAGGCCTTTTTTGAGATCCAGGCGCATTTGTCCATCGTTCCCCCAAGCCCCACGCCCACAATAATCGGCGGACAGGCTTTTCCGCCCGCGCTCTGCACTGTCCTGACGATGAAATCCTTGACGCCTTCTTCGCCTTCCGCGGGGACGAGCGTCATGAAAGCGCCCATGTTCTCGCTGCCGCCGCCTTTGGGCATCACGGTTATATGAACTTCGCTGCCCGCGATAATCTCCGTATGCAGCACGCATGGCGTGTTGTCCCCCGTATTCACGCGATCAAGAGGATCGCGCACCATTGACTTGCGCAGATAACCCTCATCATAGCCGCGGCGCACGCCTTCGTTTACGGCGTCGGTCAGAGGAACGCCGCTCCAGCAGACTTCCTGGCCGATCTCCATTATTACAACAGCCGTGCCGGTGTCATGGCAGCAGGCAATCTGCTCCCGTTTCGCGTACTCCGCGTTTTTGATGAGCAGCTCCAGCGTATCCTGTCCGTATGGCGATTCCTCTTTCGCCCGGGCGGCTTTAAGCGCGCACACCAAATTGTCGCTTAGCTCGTAGCAGGCCTTCTTGCACAGCTCCGCCACAACGGGAACAACCTCGGCGGTATCAAGGCTTCTCGGCATAATATCGCTTATCCTTTCGCTTAATAATTCGCGGGAACTATTTGAGCTCTACCGGCTTTCCGTCCACAAACGCCGCCGCGCAAGCAAGCTCTTTGTTGAGCACGGCGATATCCGCGCGCATCCCAACATCCAGCGTACCCAGCTCGTTTTGAAGGCCAAGCTTTGCCGCCGGATTAACGGACGCCATTTGCCAGGCCTCCCACAAGGGAACCCCGCAAGCGTGCATGTTCCGAACGGCCGCGTCCAGCGTATGGGCGCTTCCCGCTATCGTATCGCCGCCAGTGGTGATTTTATTGCCGCTCACAACGCGCTTTTCTCCGTGCTTGCTGATATATTCTCCGCTTGGCAGCCCTGCGAACTCCACGCTGTCGGTTACAAGGCAAATGCCGCCCGCCCCCTTCACCCTCCACGCCAGCTCCAGCATTTTGGGGTGCACATGTATGTAGTCCGAAATGAGCTCAATGGTAATTCCGGCATTAAATAGACCCGCGCCGGCCGCGCCGGGTTCACGGTGGTTCAGCCCCGTCATGGCGTTGTAAAAATGCGTGAGGTGATTAAGGCCCCACGCGGCCGCCTCGTTGATCTGTCCATAATCCGCAAGCGTGTGCCCCGCGGATACTACGGCCCCGCGCGAGGCGGCGTATGTTATCACCTCTTTAGCGCCTTCAATCTCGGGCGCGAGCGTGATCATTTTTACAACATTTGTGACTTCCCAGCGTTTATACTGCTCCACGGAAGGGATCAAAGCGTTTTTCGGATCCATAGCGCCGGGCTTTCCCGTGTTTATGAACGGCCCTTCGAGATGTACGCCAAGAATCTTGGAAAAAGCGGAGGGCTTCCTCATAAACCGCGCCACGCCGTCAAGAGCGGCGTCCATGTCCGGCAGCGGCGCTGTAGAAATACCCGCCAGGATGCCGGTTGTGCCATGAGCCGCGCAGTGCTTGAGCATTTTGGCATAGGCGTCGTCGCCGGCTTCCATAAAGCCCGCGCCCATCGCGCCGTGGAAATGCAAATCGATAAAGCCCGGCCCCACATAATGGCCGGTAAAATCATAGTCTATAGCGCCGGTATATTGTTCGGCGGCATAAATGCCCGCGATAAGCCCGCTCTCAACCTCAACGACGCTCTCCGATTCCAGCGCTTGTTCTCCTACGATAATTCCTTTTATTGAAATTTTCGTCATTCTCTGTGTCATCCTTTTTCTTGCTCAGATTTAATCATTTGCGCGACGCCCATTATGTTTGCAAGGCCGTCCTCCAAGGCGGCGGGCAACAAGCGCGGCTTTTTGCTGGGGCACAGCTTTTCCAGGGTTTGTCCCAGAGGTTCGAAAAGCCATTTTCCCGCTTTTGCTACGCCCCCGCCTACGACGATTACCTCCGGCTCAAGCGCATAGCAAAACGTTGCGAGCTTCCGCCCCAGCATCTCAGCCGCGCGAGAGTACACGGCCTTTGCCCCTTCGTCGCCCAAAGCGCAGGCACGGCTGAGCATTTCAGGGGAGATGTCCCCCGCGATACGGCTCAGCGACGGAATCGCTCCTGCGGCCACAGCCTCTGTGGCCGCCCGCGAGATGCCTCCCGAGGAGACGACCGTCTCCAAGCAACCCGTCTTGCCGCAGGTACAAAGCCAGTCCACGCCCGGCACTGAGTCGTGCCCAATCTCGCCGGCGCCGCCGTAACTGCCGGAGAGGACTTTTCCGCCCGAGATGATGCCAGTGGCAACCCCGGTGCCTATGGTGACGCCAATGACGTCGCTATAGCCTGCCGCCGCGCCAAACGCGGCCTCACCCCGGACGAAGGCTCGGACGTCATGCTCCACGCAAATTGGAACGCTGAAGCGCCGCTGCATCTCGTCCTTAATGCGCATCTCCTTCCATCCGAGGTTAGAGGCTGTGTAGATGATACCCGTACCGCTCATCACCCTGCCGGGGGAGTCGATACCGATCCCCGCCAGCACGCCCGCGCCGCCGCAATCCTTGATAAGAGTCCGCAGCGCAGCGCCGAGCCTGTCCAGGAACGGGGCCTGAGCCACACTTCCAAGCTTATCCTCCGGCCCGGCGGTAGGAATGCTATTTCTGCCCAACAGGTTCATATCCGCGTCAAACAGGCCAAGCGCCGTATTGGTGCCGCCTATGTCAACGCCTGCATACAACGCATTCACAGTTTTACTTTCCCGCCCGACTTCACCGACTCGCGGAACGCGTCGAGAACCCGGTTCACCGCCACTCCTTGTGAGATAGGCGCGCGGTTGGGCTTACCGCCGTCAATTACGTCCATAAACGACTCCGCCACGTCTTTTAGCATATCCACCCATACCGGCGGCTCAAACTCAAAGCGCTGCACATCCTCGCTCCCTGCGGCGCGCAGCTCGACAACAGGCTTGTTCACCCGATGAGAGATTATCTCGCCGTTTTCGCACAGCACCTGTAAAAGCTCTACCGAGCCTACGTTTTTCGGCGCGTACCATGTGCTCTCCAAAGTCGCTGCGCCGTTTTCAAATTCGAGAATCGCCACGCCGCCGTCGTCTCCGGCGAGGTCGCGGAACATGAAATTGCCCGCCGTTCCGCTGACGGATTTAGGCATTTCGTCGCCAAAAAGCCACATCGCGTAATCGATCGTATGCGACGCGTGATCGATGAAGCCGCCGCCGCCGGAGAGCGCCGGTTCGGCGTACCAGCCCGGATTGCCGCTGCCCGGCCAGTCCTGCGGCAGCACAGCCCTGGAGTTCATGGACAGGCTTACCGCCTTGCCGATTTCGCCGGAGTCGATAATTTCCTTCACCTTTTGGAGCGCCGGGGTAAAGCGATAGTTGTGCATCATCAAAAAGTGCACGCCGCTTTCATCCACGGCCTTTTGCATATTGAGGGCCGACTCCAGGGTCGTCGCCAGCGGCTTTATACAGATGATATGCTTACCGCGCCGCGCCGCCTCCACGACGACCTCCTCGTGGTGGGCGGTGATGTTATAGACCACCGCGACATCACAGTCACAGCGATCTAAAAGCTGCCTCCAATCCGTATCCATCATCGGTATATCGTGGGTTTTCGCGTATTCCGCGAGCTTATCAGCGCTCGGGTCGGAAACGCCCACAAGCTCCATACGGCTGCCCGGCTTGCAGCAATCTGCGAACGGCAAGGCATAAAACGAGTTGTCGAATCCGATCATCGCCAGCTTGTGCTGTTGCATAAATATCGTTCCTTCCTAAAAATAAAAGTAGGAGCTTACAGGACTCTGCCGCGGCGCAAGGGCCGCGGCATTGTACGCTTCAAGCTATTATTCCGGCTTTACAAAGCTGCGGGTCTCGGAGGATTTCAGCGCCGCCAGCACGACGGCCAGGCTGTTCCTCCCCTCCACCCCGCTGGCGAGCGGAGTGCTTCCCGTTCTTACACAATCGATAAAGTGGCGGAATACGCTGCCGTGCCGGGAGGACGCCGGAATATTCGGAATAAAGGTTGCGCCGTTACTCCGGCCGGACGGCAAGCTGAAGTTGAATTTAAATTTGGGCGTCGGGAAATGCACCACGATCGGGAAATCCGGCCCGTCCAGGGTGATGTTGCCCTCTGTGCCGTAGATAAAGCTGCGGGAGTCTCCGGGGTCGCAGGTCCAAGCAGCCTCGAGTACGCCCAAAGCGCCCTTGCTGAACCGCATAACGGCTACTGCGGAGTCCTCAACCTCGCATTTCTCCTTGATGAGCGTGGCGGCAAATCCCGCGACGTCCACGATCTCATCCCCTATGATCCACCTAATCAGATCCAGCTTGTGTATGCCGAGATCGGCCATAGCGCCGAAGCCGGCCAGCTCCTTGTTGAAGAACCATTCGCTGCCGGGGCTCCAATTGTCGGGTCCCTGATGGCTGGAGCGCGTGCGCACCGAGGTTACGCGCCCGATCGTTCCGCCGGCAATGAGTTCTTTCGCCACCTCGTGGGCCGGATTAAAGCGCTCGGTTTGCTCTACCATCAAAATGACGCCCGCTTTGGCGGCGGCCTCGATCATCGCGTCGGCGTCCGCCACGGAGGTAGCCATAGGTTTCTCCACCAAAACATGCTTGCCCGCTTTGGCGGCCGCGATCGTCATCTCCGCGTGATAGCGGTTGGGGGTTGCCACAGTAACCACGTCGATATCCGGGTCGTTTACCAGCTCACGCCAATCCGCATAGACCTTCGGCACCTTGAAAAGGTCGGCGGCGGCTTGGGCCTTAGGCTTGTCGCAATCGGCCAAAGCAACGAGCTTGGTTCCCTCGCAGCCATTGTTTCCGTGCGACGGCAGCGCAAGGGAGGCCTCGTAGGTGTCCGCGGGGGACAACCCCGGTAAATGCGCTCTGACGGCGATGCTTCCCGCCCCAATAACGCCAACTTTAATTGTTTCTTTCATAAGTACATTCTCCTATATGCATTGAATAGACAGATTGAGCTCAATTCAAAATCCACTGCTCATGCAGTTTCGGAACGTCGGCCAATAGCTGCCTCGTATAGCGGTGGCCCGGGTTGAGTATCACATCGTTTGCGGCGCCGCCTTCCACGAATTTGCCATGCTCCATAATGTATACTGTGTCGCTGACATAGTACGCAAGCCCCAGGTCGTGGGTTATAAACACTATGGTCATGCGCTCGCTCTCCCGCAGCTTCAGCAGCATATCGAGAATAGAAGAGCGTGAGCACGCGTCGATCATCGAGGTAGGTTCATCCGCTATAAGTATTTTGGGGTGCAAGGCAAATATGCGCGCGATCATCAGCCGCTGCATCTGCCCGCCCGAAAGCTCAAACGGATATTTATTGTATAACTCGTCATACTTGAGGTTGACGTATTCGCACGCTTCAGCCTTGCGCCGCGAGGCCTCATCTTTTGTAAGCCCCGAGCCGGTCAGTTCTATACAGTCCTGCAAAAGCTTTTCCACCCGGAAAAACTGGTTGAAGGACGAAAATGGGTCCTGAAATATTGCTTGGATATTCTGCCAATAGCTCCGCCTTTGGCGATGCGTTTTAAGCTCACGCGGCCGGCCTCGGTAGCTGATTTCCCCCGAGGTCTCGGGCAGCAGGCCCATGATCATGCGCGCTATTGTCGTCTTTCCGCTGCCGGACTCGCCCACGATCGAAATTATCTCGCCCTCGCGAAACGCAAAGCTTACCTCGTCCACTGCCCTGACCGCCTTTCGGCCGCTGCCAAACACCTTGGTAAGCCCCTTTGCCTCCAGCAATATCTCTCCGCTAGTTAGCCCGCCTATCTTACATTCCTCCCTTCGATCTTTAAAACAGGGCAGTTTCCTTCTGATACAAGCCGCGCAGCTCCGCTTCGGTATACAAGCAGCGATACTGCCGGCCGTTATCCGCGCTTATCATAGGGATTTTTTCGTATTCCGCCGCACAACGCTCCTGTCTGAACTTGCATCGCTCGGCAAACCTGCAGCCCGGAGGGACGTTTTTAAGGTTTGGAGGCGCGCCGGGAATCGCCGCCAAGCTTTGGTCCTTCATTCCTGCCTCCGGCACGATTACCGAACCCATCAGCGCCCTGGTGTAGGGATGCAGCGGGTCGAAAACGACCTGCTCCGCAGTCCCCTTCTCGCAGAGCTCCCCCGCGTACATGACAATAATTTCGTCGGAAATATGTCTCAGCAGCGGCAGTTCATGCGTGATGAAATACATGCCTTTGATAAAGCCCTGCTCTATCATGTTGCGCAGCATGGCCACAACGATTTTTTGGGAAGTAACGTCCAGCGCAGAGGAGGGCTCATCCGCAATGAGGATTTTTGGGTTGAGAATGGTAGAAACAGCTATAACCGTGCGCTGCTTCATGCCGCCTGAAAGCTCGTTGGGATAGGCGGAAAGCACCCTTGCAGGCAGATTGACCCGCTCGAATCTCTGAACAGCCATGTCCTTGATATCCTTTTTCGACATTTCCGGCCGGTGCTGCTTGACGATATCACGTACAAAATCGATGATGCGCAGCGTAGGATTCAGCGCGTTCATGGCGGCCTGCGGGATGTAGGCTATCTCCTCCCCCAGAATGCTCTTGCGTTTTTCCTCCAGGCTCATGGAAATGATTTCTCGGCCATCTATTGAGATTTCGCCGCTTTCGTAGTTTAGCGGCGGAAAATAATAGCCCAGCAGGCTTAGCGCCAGGGTGGATTTTCCACAGCCGGACTCCCCCGCGATGCCAAGCACCTGTCCTTCGCGCAGCTCCAAAGACACGTCGTCTACGGCATAGACCCGCTCGCGAAGACGTGTTTTGTAATAAGTCTTTAGATGTTCAACCGACATCAAGACGTTGTTTTTCTCTTCCACCTGCCTAGCTCCTTATTTTGGGATTAAATATTTCATCCATCCCGCTGTTCATTAAGAACATCGCAAACGTTGCGGTAGCAACCAGTATGGCCGGCGGAACAAACGCCCACCATGCCTTCGCCAGAGGCGCGCTGAACGCCAGCGCCCACTGGAGCAGCAAGCCAAGCGTAATTACCCCTTGGGGTCCCAGCCCCAGCATGGAGATACTCGCCTCCGACAAGACGCCCTGAGCGACTTGAAGCGTAAAGGCCATGAAAACATAGGACGCGATATACGGCATCACTTCCATGAGTATAATCCTCGCGGTGCTGTGGCCCGAAATTTTCGCTATGTTGACATGATCCCTCCCGCGAAGCGAGGTTGTCTGCGCGCGGACGGAACGCGCCGTCCACGGCCAGGCCGTTAAGCCGATCACTACGCCTATCAGCGTTGTAGACTTCGTTTGGAGCGCGGTGGTGAGCAAGATCAACACGATAAACGAAGGGATAACAGTGAATATGTTGGTGACGACAGTTATAATATTATCCACGACGCCGCCGACATAGCCGGACACGAGCCCCAGCGTCAGCCCGATTGCCGTAGCGATCAGCCCCGCGAGAGCGCCCACATACAACGAGACCTTCGTTCCGTGGGCCAGCGAGAGCAATACGTCCCGGCCGAAGTTGTCTGTACCGAGGGGGAATTTTTCGCCGGGAGGCTGAAATTTCATGCCGATCATATCGGTAGGGTCGTTCGTATTTATTAAAGGGAACACGAACATAAACAGAAGCAGCGCGGCCAGCAGCGCAAAGCCTGTGACGAAGCGCTTGGATTTTAATAGCGTTCTCATCGCGTTCATGGTTCAGCCTCCTTCCAGCTGCTGCGCCCGGATGCGAGGATCTATCAGGCCCAGCACGATTTCGAGAATGAGATTCGCCACGAGCACGGTGGCTGTGATAATGAGCGTACAGCCCGAAATGACGGGGTAGTCGTTGTTGCGTATCGCGGCATACAGCACGTGCCCCACCCCCGGATATCCGAACACGATCTCCACTATCATCGCGCCCGCCATCATGGTGCCAAGCGACATAATAAGCCCGGTAATCTGCGGCAGCACGGCGTTGCGGAATACATAGCGTACGATCTTTTTATCCTTGACGCCCATGAGCTTGGAATACTGCACATAGTCGGTGCTGAGCTCGTAAATCGCCATTGAGCGCATACCTATTGCCTGCCCGCCGATCGCTACCAGTACGATAGATGAAAATGGCAGCCAAAAATGATGCAGCACCGAACTTATATACTGCATATTAAGGCCGGGAAACAGGCTCCGCCCGTAAGCGCCGCCCGTGGGGAACCACTCAAGCTGTATCGCGAAGAAGAAAATCAACAGGACCCCCATGACATAGAAGGGCATAGCGTTGATAAACAGCGAAACGGGATACACGATGTTGTCAAAAGCGCCTCGCCTGTACGCTGCCACGGCTCCAAGTATATTCCCGAGGATCCAGCCCACAACAATGCCCGGAATTTGAATCGTCAAAGTCCAGCCCAGGGCGTTTTTAATGATATCCATCACGGGACGGGGATATTGGTAGAAGGATATGCCCATCTCGCCTTTGAAGAGATTGCCCACAAAGACAAAGAACTGCGTTATCAGAGGTTTGTCCATTCCAAAGTCGCGCACATACGCCTCGTATACCTTTGCCATCGCGTCGGCGTTCGTAACGCCGCCTTGCGTAATCCTCGCCATAAGCGCGTCCACCGGATTGCCCGGGATAAGGCGCGGCAAATAAAAATTGAGTATTATGGCGACGACAAAGGTGATCAGGTACCATATTACGCGCTTGCCGAGATATCGATAGAATTTTCTCATATGCGCCCACATCGCCCTCTTTCCAGATTTTATAGCATCCCCCGCCGTTCAGCCCGGCATTTTTCGGGCTGAACGGCGGTCTGAGCGTCAGTGCCATCGCGTCTCGTATGGCTGAATATTTGCAGTCGCGCCTACTTGAGCTTGATTGTGAAGAGTCCCCTGATGCCCCAGTCGTACATCATCTGCTCGGGGCCCGCGCCGGAGCCGTCTCCCTGTTTCGGGAAACCGGTCCAGGTGGATTCGTTATAGGTATAGAACACGCTGGGACGGTACATAAGAGGAACGGTCGGGATATTTTCCAGATAGAGCTTGTCGAGCTCTGTATACATGCTCTTGAGAGTGGCGGCGTCCGTCTCGGCGGGAATGGCGGCGATCAGCTCGTCAACGCGCTCATTCTTAAAGCGGCCGAAATTATAGAAGGCGGGCTGACCGTAATCCGGGACGCCGGCGGAGCCGAAGTTGGCCCTTGCGCGGATCCACGGCGTGGCGGGGCTGGTACCCGCTTCATATCCGAACAACGTGATATCGAAATCGCCCATCTGCCTTGCGTTGACCCACACGGGGGCTTCCGGGTAATCGGTTACGAACTCGATGCCTACATCCGGGCCGCCTTGCGCGATAACCTCAAGGGAAGCCTGCCAATCGCTCCAACCGGCGGGGCAGCTGAGCTTCCACGGTCCCATGCGCGTGCCGTCGGGCAATACGCGGATACCGTCGGCCCCGCGGGCAGCGCCAATGGCGTCGAGTATCTCGTTGGCCTTTGCCGGGTCAAAGCTCCAGCGCAGGGGATCGTTGGCGGCGACGTCCGAGAAGGAGTCTTCGGTGCCGTTGAGGAGCATCAGCGAGGGCTTGAGGTCTTTGGAATAGCCGCTCATCGCGAGCTCGGCGATCTTGTCGTAGTCGATGGAGTAGGCGATCGCCCGGCGCACGTCAGCGTTGTTGAGGCCGGCTATATTCATGTTGAATATGATGGTAGGCATACTTACGCCCAGATAATAAGGCAGCTCGGGCAGGTAGGTTCCCACCGGCGCTCCGCCTTCCCACATGGTCCATACCTGCGGTATGAAGTTTTCGGTAACGTCCGCGCCGCCCGTCTGGAAGTCTCTGGCGGCCTCGTCGTTGTCCACATATACCGGATAGCACGCGTACTTCGGGGCGGGCAGATTGCCGCCGGAAAGCTCCGTGTTGGCAACGCCCCACCAGCTTTCGTCGCGGATGAGCACGACCTTTGTATCGTCGTAGGAGTACATCTTGTAGGGGCCGCTGGCTACGGGATTCTCGTTGATGATCTTGCGCATTTCGTCGATGTTGTTGCCGCTCTCGGCTTCCCACTGCTCGAGTACATGCTTGGGCAGTATTACCGTGCGGCAAAGCGCCGTCATGATGACCAGCGAGTTGGGCTGCTCGGTGTTGAACGTAAATACCACCGTTTCGGCGTCTGTAGCCTCAACGGACGAGAGGTATTCCCAATGGGCCGACCAGTCTACGCTGTCGTATGTTTTGCCGAAATTGTATGTATACGCTACATCCTCTGCGGTAAGCGGCGTGCCGTCGTTCCACTTCGCTTCCGGGAAAAGCTTGACGGTGATCTTGTCGGCCGCCACTTCATAGCTCTTCGCGGTGAGGGGTTTCATGGAGTTTGTGAGCACGTCCCACGCGAACAGGGACTGATACATGAGTTGGCTGCGGTACTTCACCGGCCAATAAGCAGTGCCGTTCCAGTTAATTGGATTAAAGTTGGTCGGCGCGCCGGAAAGGCCGGAATAATACAGGGTCTCGTTACGAGGCAGTTCCGTCAGGGCGGCGGGTTCCGCCGGCGCAGCGGGAGCTGCCGGGTCCGCCGGAGCTGCGGGCGCGGCGGGAGCCGCGGGCGCTGCTGCGGGTTCCGCAGGAGCTGCCGGAGTAGCGGGGGCAACGGGGGCTGCGCAAGCGGTAACGCTTACCAGCATCATGAAAGCCAACAGGAATGCGAACAATTTACGTTTCATCGTTAGTTCCTCCTTTAAATTATGTCTATTCCCCGAAGGTCCTGATTTCACATGGCAGTCCTCCTCATAACCTGCCTATAATCCAACCAATATTACCTATGAGTTATTCCGTTCCCAATCTCGAAGAACAAATACCCCGGGAACGCCTGCATCGTTATCCGTAGCTCTTCAAAGCGACTTTGGCGTCATGAGTTCACCACATTCACGGGATTCCCATTAACGTACTGACGCAGATTATCCACTGCAATGTCCATAAGCCTCTTGCGGCTTTCCTTGGGCGCCCAGCTGATATGCGGCGTAATTAAGCAGTTTTTCGCTTTCAAAAGCGGGTTATCGCCTTTGATCGGCTCGCTGCTTACTACGTCGAGTCCCGCGGCGTATACTTTTCCGCTGTTGAGCGCGTCGGCAAGATCCTGTTCAACGATCAACGGCCCGCGGCTGTTGTTGAGAATAATTACGCCGTCCTTCATCTTCGCGATGGACTCCCTGTTTATGATTCCCTCGGTATCCGGGAAGAGAGGACAATGCAGGGCGATTACGTCTGAAGCGGCGAAGAGCGCATCTATATCTGTATATGTGGCGATAGCCCTGCCGCCGTCATCCTCATATTTATCGACGGCGAGAACCTTCATGCCCAGAGCCCGGGCAATCTGGCCAGTCGCCCGGCCGATGCGCCCAAATCCGATGATGCCTATGGTCTTGTCTGCGAGCTCGATCAGCGGGTAGTCCCAAAAGCACCAGTCGTCGCAGTTTTCCCAGCGGCCCTGATGTACGGCCTCGCTGTGGTGCGCGGCGTGATGGCAGATTTCGAGCAGCATCGCAATGGCGAATTGCGCCACGGCAGCCGTGCCGTAGGTCGGGATGTTGCATACGGGGATGCCCTTCTCCTTTGCCGCCGCCACATCGACAATGTTATACCCGGTCGCGAGCACGCCGATAAATTTCACGCTGGGACACGCATCGAGCGTATCGCGTGTAATGGGCGTTTTGTTGGTATAGACCGCGTCCGCGCCGCCAATGCGTTCCGCCACCAAATCGGCGGGGGTGCGATCATACACGGTGAGGTCGCCGAGCGCTTCGAATCCGGCCCAGCTCAAGTCGCCCGGGTTTTCCGTGTAGCCGTCCAATATCACAATCTTCATTGCCACTTTCCCTCCTTAGTCTTCCAGCATCGCCCAGGCGCGGTTGATCACACGCTTGGTATTGGCAAGGATAATGCTCTCCTCCTCATCGGCCCAAGGCTTGACCTCGATAGACAGCACATAAGGGTTCAACGCGTCGAAGAAGCCCTCGGCCTTCAATACGCGGAAGAAATCCAGCAGCTCGTTCGTATCGTTGGCGCTCTCGGGAAAGCCGAAGCGGGGATGCATATCGCCATAAGCTTCGCAGCCCTTCTTCACGACGGCGTTGCCAATATGAAAGTGTGTAATGTAAGGGCGAAGCGTCCGAATGACAAATTGGCTGTCCTCATACGTTGTGGGAAAATGCGACAGATCTACGAGCAGGCCGAAGTTGTTGTGGGTGGTGCGCATGTCGGCGGCGAATTTTGCCGCGTAGGGCGTGGGGCCGATTAGAGCGGCCTTGTCCATGTCGAAATCGAAGACCTCAAGCTCGACCGCCATACCCTTGCCCGCAGCATAGCCGCATACGGCGCGCGTGGTTTTGAGCAGCTGTTCATATGCCATATCCCTGCTTTGAGGCGCCCATTTCCCCGCCAGGAACGCGATGCTTCTCGCTCCGAGATATTCGGCTTCGTCTACCGCCTCGATAAGCGTCGCCTCGGCTTTCAGGCGATTGGCCTCGTCCATGTCGTTTGGATTGAGCTTCGGACCCAGGAGGCGGGGCTGCGCGCCATAGCAGACCTTAAGGTGCGATTGCCGCAGCAGCGCTTTAGCGGCCGCGCGCGTATCATCGTCGGCGAATACGCCGACTTCCAGGGCGTCGAAAAAGTCGTCCGACGCGAAAGCCCGTATGGAATCGAGCACGTTTAGCTTGGGATGGCTCATCCACTGTATAGCGCCAATCTGAAAATACTTATGGATTGATTCTTTCACGCGATTTTCCTCCGTTAAACAATTGATGTCGTGTGGTCAAGATTTCCGTCGAATTGCTTCGAGCGCCTTTGCGGCGACAGCTTCCGCGTCAAGCCCGTATTTCTTTTGCAGGAGCGCATAAGGGCCGCATTCGGCATGGCAATCATCCAAGCCTACAAAAGCCATCGGCACGGGAACGCCCTTAGACATCAGCGCTTCGGCGACGGCGCCTCCGAGCCCGCCGATGACGCTATGCTCCTCCGCGGTGATGATTGCGCCGGTTTCCCTCGCAAGCTCAGCCACGAGCTCTGTATCCAGCGGCTTGATGCAGAACATATCCACGACCGTGATCTCATAGCCGATCGCGCTTAAACGCTTCGCGGCTTCCAACGCGTTTGACACCATCAAGCCGCAGGCGATTATGGCCGCGTCCTTGCCTTTGCGAAGAATCCGGCCTTTTCCCGCTTCGAACGCGTCCTGCCTGGAATATAGTTCCGGAAGCGCATCCCTGGACAGTCTAATATACATGGGCGAAGGATCGTCTATCGCGTTTCTGACAAGCCATCGGGTCTGCGCCGGATCGCTGGCCGCAAAGACCTTGAAGTTGGGCAGCGCGCGCATTATGGCTATATCTTCTATGGAATGATGGCTAGGCCCGTCGAAGGAATCCGACAACCCGCCGTAACCGCCCATAATTTTAATCGGGAGCTTGGAATACGAGCCGAAGGTTCTCGCGCCGAGCAAGCCCGAGCTCGCGAGAAACACGGCAAAGGAATTGACGAACGGAATTTTCCCGATAGCGGCCATGCCCGCCGCCATCGCCATCATGTTCGATTCCGCAATGCCGACGTTGAAAAAGCGCTCAGGAAAAGCGTCGGCAAATATGCAGGATTTTGTCGAGCCGGAGACGTCGGCGTCCAATACGACGACATCCAAAGCGGTTCCGCCGTATTCTTTTAAGGCTTCGCCATAAGCGTCGCGAATAGATTTTGTCATTTTATGCCTCTCCCAACTCAGCCATTGCTCTGGCGAACTCTTCATCGTTGATAGGCTTGCCGTGCCATGCGCTTTGCCCTTCCATAAAGGAGACGCCTTTCCCCTTGACCGTATGCGCCAATATGATGACAGGCTTGCCTTTAACTTGCCTTGCCGAGTTCAGCGCCGTGAGAAGCGAGCTGAAATCATGGCCGTCGCATTCGATGCAATGCCAGCCAAACGATTCGAATTTTGCGCAGACGTCGCCGGCGGGCATAATGGCGTCCGTCGTTCCATCGAGCTGGACGCCGTTCATGTCGAGTATGGCGCAAAGGTTATCGGCGCGATATTTAGCAGCCGACATACAGGCCTCCCAAATCGTCCCCTCATTGATTTCGCCGTCTCCCAAAACCGCGTATACGCGTGCGGGCGAGCCGTCCAGCCGCAGCGCCAGCGCCATGCCCAGCGCCGCCGAAAGCCCGATGCCCAGCGGGCCGGAAGAAAGATCGACGCCGGGCAAATCCATAGCGCAGGGATGCCCTTGCAGGCGCGTTTCGAAATCGCGCAACGTGCTCATCTCCTCGACCGGGAAGAAGCCCTTTTCCGCCAGCACGCGATACAACATTGGCGCGGCGTGTCCCTTGCTCAAGATAAGCCTGTCGCGCCCGGGCATGTGCGGATCCGATGCGCTGATATTCAGCTCCGTAAAATATAGCGCGGTTAGAATTTCGCAAACCGAAAGAGAGCCGCCGGGATGCCCGGTCTGTTTTTCGTGTAAAATCTTTAAAACATCGATTCTGAAGCGCCGGCTGAGACGTTCCAGCTCCTGTATATACTCCTGTGATAGCTGCATCCATTCACCCCATAGAGTTTTTAATAATCTTCAATATAATAGCTCCAATTAAATCCGTATGAACGACTAGGTTTTCGATAAAACAGTCCGCATTGCCGTCTGATCGAAATGCTCCAGCATATATTCCTTCGCCAGCTCCGAGTTGCGAATCTCGATTGCGGAGAGTATTTTCCGATGAAAGTCAGCGCCAAAATTACCGAGTATAGCTACATTTTCCTCCAGCATACTTATATAGGTGCTTTGCAGCGCTTCAAACGATTTGATGAACGCAAAGTTTCCTGTCGCTTTCGTTATCAGATAGTGAAACTCAAGATCGTAGTTCACGATATCGGAAAATTCCGTAGCCCTTGCCATCGCGTCGGTAGCGACGGACATTTTATCTACGAGCTCCGTCGTCGCGCGTGCGGCCGCAAATCCGGCGGCTGCTACTTCGATGGTCTTGCGGAACTCAAGCATACTCAGCCTGTCGCTTGTGCTTAAAACAAACGATGAAAGCATGGCGTTAAATGGAATATTAGAGTTCGGCTGGCACACAAAAGTACCGCTCCCTTGTTTGCTTGCGAGTATACCTTGCCCGGCAAGCTGATTGATGGCGGCGCGCACCGAAACCCGGCTGACATTCAGCGTCTTGCAAAGCTGATGCTCCGAGGGGATTCTTTCGCCCGGCGACCAAACGCCGGTAATGATACCGTTGCGCAAATAGTCCGCAGCACAGTCGCTCGCGCCGTTCTTTGCCTTGAGTGATACCGTCTGCATCTTTATCGGAAACCACCTTCATCGTCATAAGTTGTATTACAAATTATATCGACTTGAACATGTATGCATGATAGCACTTGCGGATTCAAAAGTCAAGCGTATATCGCTCTAAAAAATAATATCTCCGGGCAAAATGATGGCCGCTAATTCGTATTGACACTCTGTTTCAAATCATGTAGTATGATATTTGATAAAGTTGTAATATAAGTTAATCGTTATGTGTGATGTCACTTAGTTTTTAACACAGGGGTTTTCCTATGAATTGTTTCGCTACATTCGTTTCCTGAATATAGACATCGACAAGGAGAGATAAACTATGGAAAAAACTATGAAAGCGCTGGTGAAATTCGCGCAAGGCCCGGGTAATATGGAGCTGCGCGACGTGCCCGTTCCCCAGGCCGCTCCCGGACAGATCAAAATCAAGATAAAAGAAGCGGGTATCTGCGGTTCCGATCTGCATATCTATCACAGCGATATCGCGATTCCCGTCCGCACGCCCGTCGTCGTAGGGCATGAGTTTTCAGGCGTAGTTGAGGAAATTGGCGAAGGCGTAACCGGCTTTGCCTTGGGGGACCCCGTGGTTTCGGAAACCGCATACGATTATTGCGGCAAGTGCGATTTCTGCCGTGAGGGCTGGTATAATATGTGTATCAGCAGAAAAACGCTCGGCTATTGGTATAACGGCGTTTTCGCCCAATATACGGTCGTACCCGCCGACCGCGTGCACCGCATCCCCGACGGGGTCGGCTTTACCGCCGCTGCTATGTGCGAGCCGCTTGCCTGCGTGACGCACGCGCTCAGCGATCTGACCGTCATTCGCCCGGGAGATATCGTACTGGTATCCGGCCCGGGCGCTATCGGCTTGATGGCCGGCCTGGTCGCAAAGGTCTACGGGGCAAAAGTGATAATTACAGGTACAAATATCGACGGGCAGCGGCTAAAGCTGGCAAAAGATCTGGGGTTGGACTATGCCGTAAATGTTCAGGCGGAGGATTTGGAAGCGCTGGTTAAGCGTCTGACGGGCAACTACGGCGTGGATGTGGTCCTGGAGTGCTCCGGCGCGGAGCCCGCGATCAACGCGGCGCTGAGCCTCATCAAAAAGCGGGGCTATTTCACCCAGATCGGCCTGGCTGGAAAAAGAATCGGCTTCGATATCGAGGCAATCAACTATAAGGAGCTGCACTTTTCAGGTTCTTTGGGCTCGCGCAACTCAAGCTGGCGGATGGCGCTCTCGCTTTTGAGCGATCAACGCTTCGATATCGAGCCGTTGGTGACGCATAAGCTGCCGCTCACCGATTGGAAGGAGGCGTTCCGGCTGTTCGAGGAAAAGGGTGGCGGGAAAATATTCTTGTTGCCGGTCGGTTGAACATTTTGTTTAACGCATTAGGTGCTTTTTGGAGATCTTACATATGTAAGTGTAGCCGGGGTTGACGAACTGCGTCGCCCTGGCCTCCATTACCTGCCCGAGCAGCATGTAGGCGTCTTCCAATGAAAAGCCGTAATCTTCCGTCATCCAGTTGAGAAGCTCCCTTGTGGCGTGATGAAAGGCTTCGTTAACCGAGCGATGGCAGCAGATAGCGCCGATGTGGGTTTCGTTTTCAATCCGCACCCAATTCATGGAGGCGGGCTTCTTCACAAGCTCGACCTTCAGCCGTGCGCGGGCGCGGCACTCGACGCCTCCGCCGCTGCAAATTTCGCCGTCGCCCTGAATGGCGTGTGCGTCGCCGATGTGCAGCAGCGCCCCCCGCACGTTCACCGGCAGCCACACCGAAGCGCCGGCGCAAACCTCCTGAACGTCCATATTTCCGCCGTATGGGCCGGCTTTTGTGTTGAGGAAGGACTCGTTTCGCGCCGGAGCCGTTCCCAGCGTTCCGAGCATCGGGGCGGTTTTGAGCCTGAGCGTATCGCTCCATTCGATATAGCCGTCGCGTATGGACACGGTTTTAGTACAAAGCCCCCATTCCCGCGGATAGATGAGCGGCGCGAGGGGATTTTCGCGGCGTCCGTCAAAGCCCGTATAGCCCACGGCGTCCGGCACAATCTCCAGGATGCGTACAACTACCGCATCCCCCGGCACAGCGCCTTCGACGGCAACGCATATCACGGGGTTCGGGCTGCAAGTTCGCTTTTCATACGCATAGCGGTCTTCGGGCCCGTTAAGCCAGGCGCCGGAATTAAGCTGGGTATGCGCGATGAATTCCTGCCCCGGCTGCACTGTAAGGCTTGGCTGGTTGGATGCGCAGTGGTTGCTGTATGTAACGTCGCCTGTTGCGATTTTCATGATGCACCTCCTCGGCGACAACAGTGTAGCATATTGCGGCGCGGAAAGCGAATGTGATTATTAACACAAAAAGCGAAAAGTAAAACTAAAATCAAGGAGCTGTCAACATGAAAAAAAGCTATAAAGTCGTCATCATCGGTTTTGCTCATATGCATATCAACGACGTAGCCGCATCCTTTTGCAAGCATCCAAACATGGCTCTCGTTGCGTGCGCCGACACCGTTCCCGCCCGGCCCGAGCTAAAAAACGGCCCATATACTCGGAGGTGGAACCTCGAATTTTGCAGAAAGAATTTCGGAATAGAGCGCGTATACGGCGACTGGATCGAAATGCTCGATAAAGAAAAGCCGGATCTCGCGCTTATTACCTCCGAAAACAGTATGCACCCCGTAATCACGATAGAATGCGCCAAAAGAGGGATAGACGTTATGGTGGAAAAGCCAATGGCGTCTAATCTCAAGGACGCGCTGGACATGGCCTCCGCCGCAAGGAAAGGCGGCGTAGCGCTTATTATCAACTGGCCGACGGCGTGGAATCCCGCTTACCGCCGTATGAAAGAGATTGTGGATGAGGGCAGGATCGGCCAGATTATCGAATTCAAATGCCGCATGGGACACTCCGGCCCGTTGGGGACAGGCGCTAAGCATAAGGGAGTTGAGCAGAGCGCCGACGAAATGACGGATGACGACAAGGGCGCAACCTGGTGGCACAGCTTTGCGGCAGGCGGCGGCGCCGCTATCGATTACTGCTGCTACGGCAGTATGCTCTGTACATGGATTTTGGGGATGCCGGGCGTTTCGGCAATGGGTATGCGCGGAAACTTTTTGAGCCATTACGGTGACGCGGATGACAACGCCGCCATGCTGGTACGCTTCGCCGATTGCTACGCCGTCATCGAGGGTTCGTGGACAACCTACGGCGGCGCGGATCCGTATGGCCCCGTGGTGTACGGCTCTGAGGGCGCGGTGCTGATTTCGCCGGACGGCATGGGCCTTAAACTGGCGCTGCAGGGCGGGAAAACCGAGCTCATCGAGTGTCCCGGCGATACGGACACCGATCTTGCCTCCGTATATATGGACTTTAAGTCCGGGGGACTAGCGCTGCCGCCGGTATTGCTGCCGGAACTCAACCTCCGCGCGCAAGCCATTTTGGACGCGGGCATACGCTCGTCCAGTTCGGGCAAAGAGGAGCTTATAGATAATATTTGTTGGATTGCCGGCAGGATTTAGGAAGGCAGAGGCGCTGTAACGGCAGATCACATAAAACAGGGCATAGCGCAGGCAAGAGGTATTGTATGAAATTGAGACACAGGATTGCGATTTCGATGGGCGATCCATCCGGGATTGGCGCCGAAATAGTCGTTAAGGCGTTATCGCGCCGCGATATTTACGCTCAATCCATTCCCGTGGTTATAGGGGATCGCGCCGCAATGGAGGATGCCATACGCTTCACCAACTCCGAATTGAGCTTGAATATCATCGATACAGCCGAAGAAGCGCGGGGCGCTTTCGGTATGATCGATTTGATCGACATGAAGTTTCTTTCGCCCGGTTCGTGGACGTATAAAACGGTATGCGAAATATCGGGAGAGGCGTCCTTTCAATACGTAGTAAAAGCGATACGCTTAGCGATGGAGCGCGCGGTCGCCGCGGTCGTGACAGGGCCGATTAACAAAGAGGCCATCAACCTGGCGGGACGCCGCTATGCCGGCCATACCGAAATCCTGGCGGAATATACGAATACGAAGGAATACGGGATGCTGCTATGCGCCGACGCCCTGCGCGTCGTCCACGTAACGACGCACGTTTCGATGCGCGAGGCCTGCGATATTATCCGCGACAATCCTCAGCGTATTCAGTCCGCTATCCGATTGGCGTCCGATGCCATGAAAGAGCTGGGTATCGCCAGCCCGAGAATCGCCGTTGCCGGCTTGAACGCGCATTGCTCCGAAAATGGGCTTTTCGGCAGCGAAGAGGAGATTTCAATTATCCCGGCCATCAAGGCGCAGCAGCTGGAAGGCATCGATGTTGACGGACCGATTCCGCCGGATACGGTGTTTGTAAAGGCAATGGCCGGTCAATACGACGTTGTCGTAGCCATGTATCACGATCAGGGCCATATCCCCTTAAAGCTAAGCGGCTTCAGGCTCGACCCGCAAACAAAGCTATTTACTTCTATTAGCGGCGTAAACGCGACGCTTGGGCTTCCCATCATACGTACATCCGTGGATCACGGCACCGCATACGACAAGGCCGGCGAAGGGCGTGCAAACGAAGAAAGCATGGCGGACGCGATTAATATGGCGCTGGCTATGGCGCAAAAGCGCTTCCCGCTTTAGAAAGCGGCGCTGAGGCTTCACGGAGTATGTTAGTATATCGCTCGCTATAGGGGGGATATTCATCAAGCTGATCATTATTGCCGACGATTTGACCGGTGCTCTGGATACAAGCGCGCAGTTCGCGCGGCTTGGCATAAAGACTTTCGTTACCACAAAGCTGGACTTTGTTAGCTTGCCTTTCGATTCCGAGCTCGAGGTTCTGGCGGTCGATACCGGGACGCGGCATTTACGCCCGGAGGAAGCGGCGCTTATTATTAGGCAAGTCGTCAGGCAGGCGCGCAAGCTGAAAATTCCATACTTCTATAAAAAAACCGATTCCGCCCTGCGCGGAAACATTGGAGCGGAGTTGGAAGCCATCTGGCGTGAAACGGATGTCAAGCAGCTCCCGTTTATACCGGCATACCCTAAAAACGGGCGCGTTACAAAGAACGGACGCCAGTACATCAACGAAATCCCTTTGCACGAAACGGAAGTGGGGCGCGATTTCTTTACGCCGGTAACATCCTCAGCTATTGCGGAGATCATACATTTGCAGAGCGATGCGCCCGTAATCTCCACGAACAGTCACGAGGAACCAAACGACGCAAGCGGCGTCAATGTGTATGACGCGCTTAACAGCGAGGATATCGATCGGATCGGAACGATGCTGAAGGATCGCGGGATGCTTGCGGTAACGGCCGGATGCGCCGGATTTGCGGAAGTTCTTCCGAAGCTGATCGATTTTGACCGCACGGGAATGACCGAAAAGCGCTCCTGCAAGCAAATATTGATCGTATCGGGCAGCGTCAACGCCCATGCTATCCGCCAAATCGCCTATGCGAAGGAGCGAGGAATGCCAGTTTTGACGCTTTCTCCGTTTATGCCTCTTGGGAGGGATGCGAACGCACCTTTGCGGAACATATCCGAATACGCAGCGCGTACTGTCGGCGAGAGAGGCGTACTGATCCTATCGTCAATCGGGCAGGACGAATTGCAAAGCATATCTATGGCTGACCGATATATGGTTATGCAGGATATTGGACGTATTGTTAAGCACATATTGGATTCTGCCGACGTCGATGCGCTGGCCGTGTTCGGCGGAGATACGTTGCGCGGCATAATCGGCGAGCTGGAATGCGACGGAATTATACCGATGGCGGAGCCCTTTGCCGGAGTGGTTCATAGCGACGCCTTAATTGCGGGAAAGCAAATCTGCATAGTATCAAAAGCGGGGGATTTTGGCGGCCCCGATATCATAGAACGCCTTATCGGATATATGAGGCGCTGATGAATGCCTCCAAAGGAGAACGTATGTCTGTATATGAAAAGATGTTTCATAGTGTAACGATCCCGCGGCTATACCGTGTCCGGCGAAGTCTTATCAGCGCTCGGCTGCATGACCTGGAGGGTCAGCTGAAAGGAGAGCTTCATAAGCCGGGCGCTCTTGATCAAATCGCTCCGGGCAAAACCGTCGCAATCGCCGTAGGAAGCAGAGAGATCGCGAATTTGGCTGCCATCGTTCGAATAGTGTGCGACGAGCTAAAGGCAAATGGCGCTGTGCCATTCATTTTTCCCGCTATGGGCAGCCACGGCGGCGCCGTTGCCGAGAATCAGAAAGCGCTCATAGCGCATTTCGGCATTACGGAGGCCGCGATGGGCGTCCCGGTGCGCTCCTCGATGGAGACGGTTCATATCGGAGCAACGCCAAGCGGCGTTCCCGTTTATTTTGACCGCATCGCGAGCGGAGCGGATTACATAATTCCGATCGGGAGAATCAAGTACCATACCTGTTTTCGCGGCGAGATCGAGAGCGGCTTATTGAAGATGCTAGCCGTCGGCTGCGGAAAGCAGGAGGGCGCCTCGGCGATGCACAAGCGCGGATTTCCTCTGATGAGCAGAAATGTAACGGAGGTTGCTCAAAAAGTCCTGGAGAAGATGCCCGTTGCTTTCGGTGTCGGCATCGTGGAGGATTATAACCATGAAACAGCTATGATCGAGGCGATTCCCGCACATAATCTCGAAAAGAGAGAGAAGGAATTACTGGACGTTTCAAAGAGCTACATGGCAAAGCTGCCTTTTGAAAAGCTCGACGTGCTGATCGTAGATGAAATGGGTAAAAATATAAGCGGAGTGGGAATGGATCCGAACGTCACAGGCAGATCCAGTCCGATGGGGGTCTTTGAGCCATTTGTGGACAAGCTCGTCGTAAGGGATTTGACGCGCGAATCCGACGGCTCCGCCTATGGCGTCGGTAATGCGGATATCATCACGCGACGCCTGTTCGACAAGATCATCTTCGATAATACGTATCCCAACGGCATTACGAATCATGACTTGAAGCCAATGATGATTCCGGCCGTTATGCCGAGCGACTTGAATGCAATTCGCATGGCGCTTTGCGCCCTTTCCATAAGCTCATATGCCGAACCCAGAATGGTATGGATTCATAATACGCTGTGTTTACAGGAAATGTTGTGCTCTGAGCCTTTGCTTGAAGACGCGCGCGCAGTCGGCGCGCAGATCGATGACGCCCCTGTAGCGCTTGCATTCGATGAGGATGGCAATCTTCAGAGCAAATTGTTTTAATCCGGCAAGGCGTCACGCAGATGAAATCGCTCGTCGCCGCATCGGTTTCGCCAGGCTTGAAGCTGATGCGCAGATGATAAGACCACTTCACGATTTAAGGCATAGCTGCGCGAGCCTGCTCTACGCGAACGACGTGAGCCTCCCTTATTGTTACGCGGATCGTATCGCCAGGTTGCTTACCGATTTTAGCCCGGATGTCCTTACGGATTCCGATGATATAGCAAATCGAGCCGTCCGCGTTTTTCACGCCCATATTCACGATACTTCCGTCATACGGCTCGCCGTCAAAGGAGGCGGACACCTTGACGCGCCCTTTCCCGAACTCAGACTTGACGTCATACGGAAATTCCACATACGCGCCGTCTTGGTCGGGTGCTTTTTGGATTACGGCAGTGTACTCATATACATTGGGATTCACTGCCGCAATACCTTTTCTATAGCCTTGCCCTTCGCCAGTTCATCCACCAGCTTGTCAAGCCAGCGCACCTTTTGCATCAGTGGATCGTCAATTTCCTCGACGCGAACGCCGCAAACAACTCCGGTGATTTTACCGGCGTTCGGGTTCATCTGCGGCGCTTCGGCAAAAAACGTCTCGTAGTCTGTCGATTTATCTAGCTGCGTCGCCAAGCCGGATTCGTCATAGCCCGTCAGCCAACAGATGACCGTATCGACCTCCTGTTTGGTGCGCCCTTTTTTCTCGGCCTTTTTCAACAATAGTGGATAAACGCTTGAAAACGCCATCCTGTAAACGCGCTCGTTCGTCATCGTGTTTCCTCCCTCTTCGGCGCTTCTTCAGCGACGACATTCCAGTTTACGCCGAACTTGTCAGTTACGGCGGGTTGGGAGTTCGTCTTCAGTTGCTGACAACTTGTCAGCGTCTCAGGTTATTCAATGTCGTACGTGGATTAACACAAGCCCGCAAACACCCTATATTAGGGGCTTGCGGGCTTTTGGTGCCGGTGGTCGGGGTCGAACCGACACGGTGTTGCCACCACTGGATTTTGAGTCCAGCACGTCTGCCAATTCCATCACACCGGCTCGCAG